>Ga0247837_1008262_pt1 | contig 13186 bp, 9 predicted proteins | sample LaCtaG_2_FD_187115 | JGI IMG/M metagenome (GOLD analysis project Ga0247837, IMG submission 187115) | Freshwater microbial communities from meromictic Lake La Cruz, Castile-La Mancha, Spain - LaCruzMarch2015_14.5m | ecosystem: Environmental > Aquatic > Freshwater > Lake | place: Spain: Castile-La...
GATTGAGTGAAATCTTGGATTAGAGGAGGGAAGTGGACTGAGGACTGGGAGGCAGGAAGTTGGGGAGGTAGAGAAGGGAGGGGAGCTGCTGGTAAAGAGGTATCTTTGGTAGTGGCAAAAGCCTCGACAAAGGCCTGTTTTAGCCTTTCTCTGGCTCCTTTTAGCCTCTGCATCTTCTCCTCCGTAGTCCCCTTCCCAGCCACCACTCCCCACAGTTCCTCATACATTCCACTCACATACGCCCTGACTTCCTCATAGTCCGTCGGAGCTTTCTCCCCTATGCACCTTTGGCAGAAGCGCATCTTCCAGTCCGCCAAGCATACCTCACAGTAACATTCCCAACATCCACACACCCCTACCTTCCCTTTCCCTGTCAGGACTCTCCCACATCCTGCACAAATCGGCAGTTCTCCTACCACTGCTGCGTCCATTGCTTATCTACAATGCCCTGGATGGTAGTTCAGTCCCATGGCTCTTGGACAGATATGGCGCTTTATTAGTCTCTGACTAGGACGCAGCTAGGTACTTCGAAGGACTCGAGCCTAGGCTTGAGTCTCAAAGTGTACCGAGAGAGATAGTGCCCGGGTGACCGTTGGTCCTTTGACCTGCAGTCAATCACAGGCACTTACACCCTTAAATTAGCTGTAATATGGGCGGAGCTTGTGGGGTCAAGAAGGCCGAAGAAGCTCATACCCCTAAGGTCTTGATGGAAACCACCACCGACTGGCAGCGAGTTCGAGCGCTTTTATTCGCATCTGGAGCCGCAGAGGCGAACGACACGTCTGTAACCCTGCTTCAAAGTGCATTCCGAGGCTACCTCAGACGCAAACGCCTACAGCCACATTTAGGCGAGCTATTGGAACTGTCAGATGACGAAAACACACCGCAGGTAAACTCGCTGGAGACGGATATGGACCCTATGGGGCTGCTGACTGCGAAGACATTAAGCACTTTGCTGAGGCTTGCGCCCTTGGAAATGAAGAAAATTGTGACAGGGGTGGTCTTGCTGGGGGCCAGGGCGCTGCAGGGAGGGGGGGTGTATGTGGGGGAGTGGTCGGCGAAGTCGGGGGCGACTGTGCAGAAAGGGAGAGGGAGGCTTTATGGATCCGACGGGTCCTACACCGAAGGCTACTGGAAGAACGGCCGTCTGTACTACCGCGGCCGCTACATCTACCCCAACGGCGACCTATACGAAGGCAATTTCGACCACGGCGTTCGCAATGGTCGGGGCATATTTGAATCATTTGACACAAAAACTCGCTATCAAGGCGAGTGGAAGAATGGTAGGAAGCACGGCCAAGGGCAGGAAGTAATGCCGAATGAGACTGATTACGTGGGGAGGTACCGACATGGGTGGAAATCGGGGAATGGACTGATGAGGTGGAAAGATGGGACTACGTATCAGGGAGAATTCACGAAAGATCAACTCACCGGATATGGCACTTTTCACTGGGCAGACGGGCGTATCTACCTTGGCTCCTTAGAAAACGGCAAGATGCACGGCAGCGGCCACTTCACCTACCCCGACGGCAAGACCTACAAAGGCGAGTACATGTACAATAAAAAGCACGGCAAAGGGGTCTACATGTGGGAAGGAAATGAGTATGACGGGGAGTGGAGAGACGGGCAGATGCATGGATTTGCGTATTTGACGCTGGCAGGGAGTGGTAGGAAGATGTTTCTGTTTGAGCATGGGAAGATTGTGCGAGAAGTCTCACTAGCCTTTGATGCAGTGTAGTAAACTATATGGACGTAATCTTCGCAAAAGCCGTTCCCTCGCCTTCCCACCACTACACCCGGCTTCTCAAGCGCAGTAAAGCCCCGGACCCGCCTGCTACTCAGGACTTTTTCGCAGTGAAGCCGCCTTCCAGTCCTCACCTGTACACCCCTAGAGGCATTCTCAAGGGTCATCGAAGGACCAACTCCGAACTTCCCCCCGAGTCCCCAAACAGCGTCCAAAGCAGCAACTCCGCCCTCTCCAAGACAGTCGAAAAAAGCCACTCCGAGCTTTCCGCGGAACTCAGTGTCAATCTCAGAGGCAAACTCGAAGGAATCGTCGCCCATTTAGACTCCACCCAGCGCAAAGGCCTCACGGAGTTGATTGAAAAGCTGCAGCGAGAGACTCAAGCAGCGAAGACTGAAGCGGAAATTATGCAAAGAGAAGTAGAGGGGTTGAGAGATGGCTTGAGGGAGGAAGAAGGGAAGAGACTGGAGGCGGAGGGGAGATGTGCGAGACTTAACTCTCAGGTCACGGTGTTGATGCAGGAAAAGCGGGAGTTCGAGGTGAGGATGTCGGAAAATCAGCCGAGGATGCTGCACGATAGCCTTTCCCTCTCCTTCGAGCGCGAAATCGCCTCCGAAACGCTGTCTTCCCTGCAGCGGGAACTGCAAGACAAGGTCACTGAGAACTCCAAACTGCACCAAAAGCTCTCTTCAGTGGCCAAAGAACTGCTAGCCCTCCGCAGCGGAACTGATATGTCCTAACTTAGCTAAGCGGAATGTTGAGAAGGTTGTTGCCTTTGCCGGGGATGTAGGTGACGTTGGGGGAGTGCGCCATGGTTGCAGCGATGCCTTTGGCGGCTTCGATTTTGCGGATTTCGAGAAGACCCATGCCGAAGGTCTTGATTGCATCGGAAATCAGCTTAGCAGCCTCTGCCTCTCCTTCGGCTCTAATAACCGCCGCCAGTCTTTCTTGCTCTCTCTGCATCACGACAAACTTCGCCCTCTCCGCATCCTGCTGCGCCACTTGTTTCTGCTCACACGCCTGTGTGAACTCCGGCCCGAACGCCAAGTGCGTAATCGCCACATCCTCCAATATAATATGAAACTCCGACGCCCTCTGAGTGAGTCTCTCCCTGATTTCCCTGGAAACGACCTCTCTCTCAATCAGCAACTGCTCAGCCGTATACTGCGCTACAATGGACTTCAGCACCTCGTTTCCAATAGACGGCAGTACTCGGTCCTGGTAGTCCTTGCCTAGGTTCAGGTATATGCTGGGGAGGAACTCTTGGTCTGGTCTGTAGAGGATGCGGATGTCGATGCTGACGGTCTGAAGGTCTTTGGTGCCGGTTTTGGAGGTGATCACTTGGGGAGCGGTTCGGATGTCGAAGAAGATGGGCCACTGGATGCCGGGGAAGACGAAGTGGAGGCCTTCGTTGTAGATCTCGGGGCGAACGCCACTGAACCGGTCGAAAACAAGCGCCCGCTGTCCGCCGTCGACACTGTATAGAGTCGAAGTGAGAGCAGTGCTGCCTACAGCCAGGCCCAGGCCGAGGACACCGAGACGGTTCAGCAGCTTGTTAGCGAAGTTCATTATAATGGACGGTGGGAAGGGGGAGTTGGGTGGGAGACACTTAGGAGCTGTATGGGAGGGAAAGGGACTTGGAGCTGAGGAGTGGGAGGGAAGGATAGGGGGAATGACCTGGGGGGCAGCAATAGGGCAGAAATGCAGATTTTCCCTTTGGATTTGCTTGCTTTAGGTCGCTGAAAGCGGATTTCACCGGAATTTCTATATCATTTGGCAAAAACTGGTTCTGAAAACGGAAAAAAGATACAAAAATAGGATTTTCGAGGACTATTAGTGAAATCGCTAATTTGCTGATCAGAAATGATGCTTCGTATACATAATATCCTAATGAAATTGTCAGAAATGGCTGGATTTACCCTAGTTTAAGCGCTAAGTAGGCAATTCCCTTCCTTTCCAGCAACTTTCCCCTATAATGGTGAAAATGAGCCTATTGTTTCTGTATTTGGCGGCGGAAATAGGAGTTGCGCGTCCTCCCTGTCCCACAGCCACCTGTCCCAAAGACACCTGTATCACAGCCAGCTGCCCAGAACTCGAAACTTGGAACATTAGTGATTGCGCAAACATCACAGCACTGGGCTTCGATGTCCGTTCCTCAGCCCAAAACCAGACCTGCCGTCTGTACGATATCCTGACTTCCTACTGGGACAACTCCCCTGTCGGCACCCTCGTCCCTGCCGCCAACATCACCTCCCCTGCTATTTCCCCAAACCTAGGCATCGCCTGTCCCTCGCGCATTCTCAACTCCGACCTAATCGGCTTCAGTTCCAGCCAGAACTTGCTCAGCTGCGGCAGTTCGCAGGACTGTATACTGGAAAACGGCAGTGAAACGGACTGTGTCTGCGGCCTAGACGGCAATTCTTACTGTTTGCCGCATAGCAGTTCAGCGGTTTTCGAGGAGTTTTGGGAGGAATGCGACCGCTGGGGCAACTTCAGTCGGTACAAATACTGGAAAAAGTGGGTTTATTACAGTAGTTACTATGTGATGTGGGCAACTAGTGCCGATAAAATGTGCGTGAGGCAGACGATTATGGAAATTGAGGCGATTTTGGAGGAAATTGACTCAGCGGAGCTGCTAATTGTGTCCTTTCTTCTGGGATTAAGTCTCTAATAGCGAGTTTTTTGGCGATTTCAGCCATAGTTTATCTAATAGGTCCTATAGCAACATTTCCCTAGTCAAATGGCCGATAAGAACCTTTATTTCCCGTAAGTCCAACCACCACATATAAAAATCCCTCAAAAGCTCCAAAATTAGCCTTAAAATCAGTCCAACGGCCCTTAATTTCCCTGATTTTCCCAGTAGATAATAAAAATGCCCTCAGGACCGCTCGTAACTTCCGAGGGAGAGGCTCTTTTCTCCTTCCTCATGCAGGAAAAGTGGCCTTTCTACCTAAGTTTCCTATTCCAGTACTTTTTCAATGCTCTAAGCGACGGGTTTCTGTCCTCCGGAGCGACTTTTTACCTTTTGGCTGTCCCTATAGTTTGCTTGGTCTATAAGGGACTGGGGAAAGTGCGGGGAGAGAGGGCGCGCCTGCTGGTGGGCCTGGGATACTATCAATTGGTTCAGCTTGTGCAGTTGATGTTGGCTTTGCACATGCAGGAGCTCAGCTTTTTGTACATAATTGCAAGCACCATGGTGCTAATGCACCTGGAAATCATCGTCTGCATGGGTCCCCTCCAAAGCGGCCTACTCATCACCAAGCTATTCGCTACGTGGTTCTTCTACGCCTGGCAGTCCGGCAAGTCCCTGCACAATTGGAACGACATCGTTATAAGTCTGTTCTGGTCCCTGTATCACTTTTGGAACTGCGCTCAGAAGAGGAAAGCGACGCTGAGGGAAATGCAGGGTAGTCTGAGGGAGGTGCAGGCGGAAAAGGAGAGAATGCAGGCACTGCTGCAGGCGATACCTGATGGAGTGGTGGTTATCACTGAGGACAGGAAGGTGGTCACGTACAACCAGATGTTGATACGGATGCTTCAGTTGGAAGGGTGGGAGGACCGGGAGGACTTTATTTCCGCGGCTTTGAGTCGACTTTCCTATGCGCCTTTGTATAAGAAGACTGCTTCTGCGTGTGAAGGTCTACTGGAGGATGTGATTGAACACATAGTGAAGGAAAGGGAAAACACAAGTATAGACTTCGGGTCAGTGGGGTACTTGGGACACTACTTGGAGTGGAGGGGCACTACTTGTCAATGGAACCACAGTAAGGCCTGTATCCTAGTAGTGAGGGAGGTAGGCCAGTGGGTGCAGTTGGAGGCTCTCGCGAAGAAGGAAAGTGAGGCCAAATCAGCCCTAATCAGGTCCGTTTCGCATGAACTTCGGACCCCTATCAACGCAATTATTAACATATCTGAGCGACTGATGGAGAGTCCCTCCCTCAGCGATGCACAGAGGGAGCAGTGCCAAATCCTGGTGAGTTCCTCCCACTTCCTACTCAGCAACGTCAATGATTTGCTGGATTTCTCACGGATCGCTAACGAACACTTCAGCCTAAATAAGCAGTTGTTCCTGTTTGAAGACACTGTGAGGAACTGCGCAGAGCTGATAAAGCCCCAATGTCACCTCAAGGGTTTACATTTGAGCCTCCGATATGACTCTTCAATCCCTTCCCTGGTCTATACAGACCCCAACAGACTCAAACAAGTGCTACTCAACTTGCTTAGTAATGCGGTTAAATTCACTCTGAAGGGGAAAATCGAGGTAATTGCGATGCTTATCGACCCAAATACAGTCAAAATCGCAGTGGAGGACTCAGGCATTGGGATTGCCGAAGTAGACCAAAGGAGGATTTTCACTCTATTCGGGAAACTGACAGGGAATGAGAAGCTAAACCCACAGGGCTGTGGCCTAGGCCTGGCTATTTCCAATACACTGGTAATCAACATGGGCGGAGCCGGCATTTCCGTCAAATCAGTCCCAGGCCACGGCTCCACCTTTTCCTTCACTTTGCCTATCCAAGACACTCTCGCTCATATAGAAGAAAGCAAATTAGACTTGGAAACTCTCTGTAGTGATCACTATGAGACGGACGAAAATGACCTAATTTGTGTGACTTTGCCGATTTCTAGTGAACTTTGGAAACCGGCTCGAGCGAATACGCTTATAGCGGATGACTCAGAATTCAATAGGATGGTATTGAGACAGTTGGTGGAGTCTTTGGGATTCATATGTGAGGAGGCCAATACAGGAGGGGAAGCTCTCAGGAAAATAGAGCAGAGAGCGAGGGAAAACAGCCCCTTTCTGTTCATATTTCTGGACATAGAGATGCCGGAGATGAGTGGAATCGAGGTGGCACTGGAGCTGCGCAGACAGGTAGCAGAGGGCACCTTAGCCAAGGCGCAGGTAGTGGGGTGCAGTGCCTACGTGTCCCCAGAGGACCAGCAGAACTGCTTGGACTCGGGTATGGACTACTTCCTGGAAAAGCCAGTTTCCAGGCACAGCTTAATTGCTCTCTTCAGCCGAATTCACGGTGCAGTAGAGTTAGAATAGTCAGTTAATCGCATTGTATAATATAAAAGGTAGCTGCGAGTGCATATATCTATATAGCTTCGATAAAAAACCCTTTATTTCGACTAATAGAGCCGCAAATGCACTCAAATTGAAGCATTTCAATCCCCTATTTAACTAAATCTAGCAGCTTTTCATTGCCTATATATCCCAATAAAGGTGCTAATTTCCCCTATTTCATCCCAAGCGTGGCCAATAATGGCGTCTTGGCTGGACTCGGAAGTGCAAATGTGGTCTTTCTTCATGCTGCGGGAGCAGTACCCGATGTATATCACTACAATAGTGCACGTAATCTGTGGCATATACGACCAGGGCCTGCTTTCTATGGAAGTCCTGGTCGCTTTGGTGCTGTTTCCAGCTACTAGGTTCTTTTACACCAGGGTGGCTACTATGAGTGTGCTGAAAAGACGCTTTTGCATGATATTTCTGTACTATCAAGTGATACAGGTATTTCACCTCTTTAAGGCTCTCGCGACTCCTGAGGAATTTTACCTCTATGTGATTTCAAGCACAATCCTACTAGTCCACTGTGAGATTACTCCGCTCCTAGGGACCACAATCAGTCTGCTTTTAGTGGCCAAGCACTTCGCCATTTGGCACTATTGTCTGTGGAGACTTATGAGCACCTACCACTTCTCCCTCGAAACAGTCATAACAATGACCTGGTCCTTTTTCCACCTCTGGAACTACCTGATAACCAAGCGAGACACGCTGGTGAGTGGCTTCAATAGTATGCAGGAACTGCGCTGGGAGCAGGAAAGGACGCAGGCGCTGCTGCAGGCGATGCCGGACGGAGTTTTGGTCCTGACTCAGGCCAAAAAAGTGGTCACATACAACCAAACTTTGCTCAAAATGCTGCAAATTGACCCGAAATCCGACCCCGAAATCAGCCTTCTGACCACTTTAGCCGGCCTCACGTACACAAACAGCTGCCAAACTCCCACTCCCTGTCCCTCTCTGCTTTCCCACATAATCGAAAGCATCCGCACCCGGGAAGAAGCAGCCAGTCTGGACCTCGGCTCCGTGCAGTACCAGGACAAGTACTTGGAGTGGAGAGGCACTCTGACCCAGTGGAACCAGCAGAAGGTCTGCATCCTCACAGTCAGAAACGTGGGGAAGTGGGTGGAGTTGGAGACTTTGGCGAGGAAAGAAAGCGAGGCGAAGAGTGCGCTGATTCGCTCGGTTTCGCATGAATTGCGCACACCTATAAATGCGATTATTAACGTGTCGGAGCGGCTGCTGGAGACGGAAAGACTCACTGGTGCAGGGAAAGAACTCTGCCAGGTGCTGATCAGCTCTTCCAGTCTGCTGCTCAGCACTGTCAACGACCTGCTGGACTGCTCCCGGATGGTAAACGAGCGCTTCACCCTCAACAAGCAGCTTTTCAGCTTGGAAGAGACTATCAAAAGCTGTGTAAGTCTCGTGCAGCCGCAATGTCGCATGAAAAAGCTGCACTTGACGCTAAGAACGGACCCCAACCTGACCAAAATCGCCTATAATGACCCTAATCGAGTCAAACAAGTCCTTCTAAACCTCCTTAGTAACGCTGTCAAGTTCACTTTGAAGGGGAAAATCGAAGTCGTGACTACGGTGGTGGGCGCGGACTGGGTGAAAATCGCAGTTTCCGATAGTGGAATCGGCATTTCGAGGGAAAACCTGGGGAAGCTGTTCACACTGTTCGGGAAGTTGGAGGGCAATGAGCAGCTGAACGCCCAGGGCTGTGGCTTGGGACTCACCATTTCCCATGCTTTGGTCAGAAGTATGGGCGGAAAGCGCATTTTCGTCTCCTCTGCTCCGGGTCTCGGCTCTGAATTCGCCTTCATTATCCCTATTGCCGACCTGCATTTCCCCACAAGTCGCTCCGCAGCCCCCGACTTCGACTCCATTCCTCGCATATCTGACTTCGAAGAGGACGCAAGTGTGAATTTACTGCCTCACTCCAAGGACTTGTGGCGAGACCCTAGGGCGCAAGCGGCTATTTTGATAGTGGACGACGCGGAATTCAACCGCTTGGTACTCAGGGACATGCTAGAGTCGCTGGGACTGAGGGCGGACGAGGCCTTTACGGGGCTGGAAGCTATCAACAGGGTGGAAACTAGGGATATGCAGCGGTTTCCCTATAGATTGGTCTTTATGGATGTGGAAATGCCGGTGATGGGGGGAATTGAGGCCACTAGAGAGCTGCACAGGAGGCTGGCGGAGGGGCGATTGACATATGCGCCAGTGGTGGTGGGGTGCAGTGCCTACGTGTCCGCAGAGGACCGGGAGAGCTGCATCCGCGCAGGGATGGACTTCTTCCTGGAAAAGCCTGTGTCTAAGGCGAGTTTGATCGCTATGTGCTCTAGAATAGGCCTGTAACTAGCACAGAAGGAAATAATAAGGAAAAGTGCGCTTTGAGGGTGTTATTGTCCATTTTCCCTATTTTTGCCCTACGAGGAAATACTTTAAGTATAGGCGATTTGTCGGTTTTTCCTGATTTATTCGAAAATACCATTCGAAAAAGGCCAATTTTCCCTATGCTTTGATATTGGAAAATCGAAAATTTGATTTACCAAAGCCTGGAAGATCCTTAATAGAGCAGGATCGAATTAGATACTAATTCCAGGGATACCCCAAAAGTATACATTCGATGGCAAGTTTATAGTCTCAAAAACAAAAAATCACTTGAATTGGATCCGAAAATTAAAATATCGGAGTTCTGTGTGAGACCGAATAGTGGAGTGCAGGGGAAAAGCCCATTTCTGTATATAAGAAAAGCTTTGGAGCAACGTGTATAAATAGAAGCCTGATTACTAGGCATTCAAAGAACTGAGCAAACAGCACACAAAGTCGTTAAATCTCTACTGTCTGTACTAAGCTATTTCCACTCAATCTAGCCAAAAATCGCTTTCTTGCGATCTTATTAGATTCTTCGAAATCGTGACTTGGGAAATACTCGAATTAACTTCTTTTCCCAGCTTTTGCTAGAGTCACTTTGGTCTCAAATGGCTAAATCACCCATAGTAACATGGAAACAAATTGCCTAAATTGGGAAGGGAAAAGGGGGAAATGGGCCATTTGCCTGCTGCAGTGGGCTCTCTGCAGCTTTGCTTTTATCAGAGATTCCGACTTTATAGTACAAAGCAGCGGGCCAGTTTCTCTATCGGACCTCAATTTCCCTTACATTTCACTCGCTTTCCAGCTTTACCAGCTATTCACGAATTTACAGTATATCAAAAGTCCTCTATTCCACTGCCAAGCAATTCAACTGCTGCAGCTTATCACAGCGCTTCAATACCCCCGCCTCAGTGTGGCGCTAGCCCTTACCAGTACCATGTTACTGTTGAACCAAGAAGTCCAGGTACCACTGGAAACGAAGTACAGTCGAGTGTTGACGGTAACTAACTTGGCACTGTGGGGGGTTTTTATGTGGAAAAGGACTGAAAAGTGGGAAATTTGGGCTTACTTTTTGGTATATGGGATTGAGAATTTGGCGTTTTACTGGGTTTTGAGGACGATGAGAAGGGCGGAATTGAGAAGGAAGCAGGGGATTGAAAGTGAACTTCAGGCGGAAAAGGGAAATATGCAGACACTGCTGCAGGGCATACCTGATGGGGTTTTAATTATCACTGAGGACGGAAAAATCAACGCATACAGCCAAACACTTATCCGAATACTGCAACTTGATGCAAAAACTGAGTCTGAGGAGCAGCTGGACTGTATACTTGGCCGGCTCTATTACGCCCGTCTCTATAAGAAGACAGCTTCTGCGTGTGAAGGTCTACTGGAGGATGTGATAGAGCATATAGCGAAGGAAAGGGAAAACACAAGTATAGACTTCGGGTCAGTGGGGTACTTGGGACACTACTTGGAGTGGAGGGGCACTACTTGTCAATGGAACCATAGTAGGGCCTGCATCCTAGTAGTGAGGGAGGTAGGCCAGTGGGTGCAGTTGGAGGCTCTCGCAAAGAAGGAGTGTGAGGCCAAATCAGCCCTAATCAGGTCCGTTTCGCATGAACTACGGACCCCTATCAACGCAATTATTAACATATCTGAGCGACTGATGGAGAGTCCCTCCCTCAGCGATGCACAGAGGGAGCAGTGTCAAATCCTTGTGAGTTCCTCCCACTTCCTACTCAGCAATGTAAACGATTTGCTGGATTTTTCCAAAATAGCGGCCGAGCAGTTTATCCTGGAGAAGCAGTTTTCCAAGTTAGAGGAAACCTTTAAGACTTGTGTTGAATTAATCGCCCCTCAATGTCATCTCAAGGGTTTACATTTGAGCCTCCGATATGACTCTTTAATCCCTGCCCTGGTCTATACAGACCCCAACAGACTCAAACAAGTGCTACTCAACTTGCTTAGTAATGCGGTTAAATTCACTCTGAAGGGGAAAATCGAGGTAATTGCGATGCTTATCGACCCAAATACAGTCGAAATCGCAGTGGAGGACTCAGGCATTGGCATTGCTGAAGTAGACCAAAGGAGGATTTTCACTCTATTCGGGAAACTGACAGGGAATGAGAAGCTAAACCCACAAGGCTGTGGCCTAGGCCTGTCTATTTCCAATACACTGGTAATCAACATGGGCGGAACCGGCATTTCTGTCAAATCAGTCCCAGGCCACGGCTCCACCTTTTCCTTCACTTTGCCTATAAGTAGCAAGCCCTCCTCGCTTATTGAGCCCAACATTGCCGATACTTTCCTATCAACGTCAACAGACGAAGAAACCTCAGAAGTGGTTCTACCCCCTTCCAGCGAGTTATGGAAAGTGCCAAAGGCCCTGCCAAACACACTAATAGCGGATGACTCGGAGTTCAATAGACTCGTTTTAAGGACTTTGATGGAGTCTTTGGGATTTCACTGTGATGAAGCGAGGACTGGGACTGAGGCTTTGAGGGAAATTGAGCGAAGGCAGTGGGAAAGAAAGCCGTATTTGTTTGTGTTTCTGGACATAGAGATGCCGGAGATGAGTGGAATCGAGGTGGCGCTGGAGCTGCGCAGACAGGTAGCAGAGGGCAGCCTAGCCAAGGCGCAGGTAGTGGGCTGCAGTGCCTATGTCTCAGCAGAGGACCAACAGAGCTGCATAGACGCGGGTATGGACTTCTTCATAGAAAAGCCGGTTTCGAAGCAGCGCCTCACAGCTCTTTGTAATAGAATAAGAGCCTAACCTTTCAGCTACTAGCGCTGCAAATGCGACTTCGGAGTTGCTATTCGGGAGAACTTATATGTCTAACTCCTACAATATGAGGACACCAGCTCCAGCAGGCCAGTCCTCGCTATCGGCTTTTCCAGGTAGTGCCTGAAGCCAGCGCAGCCGCCTTATCCTTCTCAGTACTAAAGGCCGAACTCCCAATAATCACCGGCAAGTCCACCACTTCCCTATCAGCCGCCAACTGCAGCAGTTCTCGAGTGGCTGTGACTCCGTCCATTAGGACGACGGAGTAGGGGCTGCCGCGCTCGCAGGTGGACCTGACCATTGTGAGCGCTTCTAGGCCTGTGGAGGCCTCTGCGTAGCTGGAATCCGCGGTTTCTGGTATTTTGCGCATTACGAGTCTGTTGAATGGGAGTCGTCCACTATCAGAATTTGGGTGTTTGAGAGGAGTGATGGGAGGTATGGAGGAGTTCAAATTGGAGTGTTCGAGGCGAATCTTCTGAGAAAATATCCAAGTTTGTAGGCGGATCTGCGAGAATAGACGTGGAATTAGCACTAATTGGGACTTGAAAGAAGAAATTCGACCCACATTTCGGCTTAGAAACCACTAATATGGTTTTCCCCCCAGTTTACCGACCAACATAGAGGAAATACTCAGTCCCAAGCCACAAGGATTCAACTCACTACTATCGACCTTCCCGAACATTGTGAAAATGGACTGCTGTTTGTCTGTAGGAATGCCAATTCCAGTGTCCTCCACACTCACCTGCAGCTTCCCTGAGCCGCTCAGCATTGCTATAAGCGTCACAGACCCCTTCATTGTGAATCTAAGTGGGTGGTACTTGGCTGCGTTCTGAGAATGATCTGTTTCAGGCGGTTTTCGTCAGTATAGGCGAATTGCGGCAATAGGGAGTCGTATCGAATGCGGAAATCCACGCTTTTCTGCCTACACTGGAGGGCTACAAGCGCCCCACAGGAAAGAAGCCCCAACACTTCCACATTCGCCTTTCCCTCCCCACCACAGTGCTAGAGACTTGCAGGTCTTGACATAGGTTGATTATGGCGTTCACAGAAGTTCGTGGGAAACAGACCGGATCAAAGCGGCTTTATTAGCGCTGTTTCGCTGAGCGGCTTTCTCTAATTGAGCCCAATTGGACGTGTCTCTAGTAGTGAGGACCAGCACTGTGTGTTTTTGGTATAAAATAGTGGAAAGCCGCCTACGATTCCTTCCTTTTCGTCC
>Ga0247837_1008263_pt1 | contig 13186 bp, 20 predicted proteins | sample LaCtaG_2_FD_187115 | JGI IMG/M metagenome (GOLD analysis project Ga0247837, IMG submission 187115) | Freshwater microbial communities from meromictic Lake La Cruz, Castile-La Mancha, Spain - LaCruzMarch2015_14.5m | ecosystem: Environmental > Aquatic > Freshwater > Lake | place: Spain: Castile-La...
ATAGACCATTAAATTATACAATCATAGGAATAATCTCTGAGGGATTAATTTCATAGCATTCTGACCACCCATCGATAGTTTTATCAATATTTTTTGGCATATAAGACTTCAAAAATCTTTTAATTTCAACTTCCAAATTATGGCAATATTTTAATGTTTCATCCAATTCAAAAACTACATTTATATTTTTTCTATATCTATTCCTTACATTATTTTTTGTAGTTATCCCAATTTTAGTATATCCATAATAATTATCTAAAATATAAAATTTACATCTCATATTTGGAGTTTCTTTAAGTTTTTGATTTATTACCCAATGATTGTGTTTATTTCTTGGTGGAATGATGTTATACACTTTAAGTATTCTGTAGATATTTGTGCTAGACATATTATAATTTTTACACAAATCATTTATAGTGAGTTTTCCAGACAAATATTCTTCTATTAATATTTGATTTCTTTTTTGTTTTTTATTAGTATTATATTCTTTTGGATTTCTTTCTCTTTCTATATTATATTTTTTTAATACTTTATATACATCAGCAATACCACTTATTTTAATAATATTTTCTATTTTTTCACCTTGATTATATAAATCAATAACTATTTTATATTTTTCTTTCTGTGCATTATTATTCTGTTTATATTCTATATTTCTTTCTTTTAATATAGAATATAACTCATAAGTTTTATGTTTTTTAGATATTTCTCTAGATGTAATACCAGATAAGTAATCCTCTACTACAGCATCTTTAAGTTTTTCTGATAATCTTTTAGGCACAGTTATACTCTAACTTGTTGGCAACACTATTTATATGAGAAAGGAGGGCATAAGTGCCCTCCAATTCTTACCCGAAAAGCGCCAACAAGTCAGGTAATGTTATTTAGTTACCAAATTCCAGGGATTACTTGTCCGCTTACAATATAAGAAAAAATCATAGCAATAAATCCAATCATTGCAAGTTTTCCATTTTTGAGTTCGTTTTCTCGTGTCCAACCGAATTTCATTTTAATACCTCTTTATTAATAAATGCCAAAGAAAAGATTGCCAGTCAGTGCATAAGACACTAAACCAGCAACTACACCAACCATAGCAGTTCTGGAATTCCAAATTTCTGCCTTTTCGGCATAAGTTTCGTTTTCGTATTCCATTTTATCCTCTGGGGTAATGTACATTTTTGGTTCGACAGCAAACATATTTTGACGATTGCCGTCTTCTGTTATGATCGTCATAATAAAAGATATTCAACAATATGAACTATACAAGATTTTTTGAGTTTTGTCAAGTTGATTGAGGTTCTGGTTCTGATATTTTTCCTAAGTACGGATCATAATCAAGCAATTCATCAATATTTAAATATGGTCCACTTTGTTTCCAGTAATTGAGAAGAGCATCATAACTTTGTTTATGAAATATATCAATATGTTCTGGATGTATAGAAGAACTTAAATCCAAAGAATATAAAAATAATGGTATGGTATATGTTTTACCAGAACCAAAAATCAAATCTTCAGAAACTGCTCTTGGTTTTACTTTATTGTCAAGTTTATATTTTTCGCCACGAATATGATTTTTGATAATTTTTCCTGCATGATGTCTTGTGATTAAATATGCAGCAGCAGAGAAATCATTAATAAAATGATTATGAAGTTTGATATGGATATTACCAGTACAGATAGTTGTCAATTGTACACAATCCCAATCATAAGGCAATTTTGAAAAAAAATCCTTCCAGGTAAAATTCCAATAACAAGCAATATCAAAAACAATATCATCTTCTACAATTAAAATATAATCTTCTGTGGTATTTTCATAAAAATGTTTAATTGCTTTTAAATGTGAAAGGCAACACCCAACTTCATTTTGTATCATATTATCCGGATAAGATCCCTTTAAATATAATGCTACATCTTCAATTCTACCATCGTAACCAGATATACGTGTATGATTTTCTATTTCCCAATACTTAAATTGGGTTTCCATATATTCGCGGCGTTTAGTATCGGAATCAAGATTCAACCACAAAATTGAAGGAAGACCTTTAATTTTAGGTATTGATTTATTTTTGTCCATTATTCAAAATATTTAATAAGTTTCTCTCTATCACCTTTAATATAAGTAATACATTCTTTCAAATCTTCTGGGAGATTGCTCCAAAGATTGCTCATTTCTTGTCCAGCAGTTTCTTTATTGTAGTTTGTTCCCTGTGCATGTTGAATTTTATGAGAATAATCTCGTATCACTGGTCTCTTCATAATAAATGATATTGCATTCATTACAAGATCCCAACCCCATCCCATCTTCATTAATTCTGCAGTCATAATTTTCGAAAGACCTCTTCTATAAAAATCAAAAACCACATCTCGGTGAATAAACCATACAGTTTCATCAGTGCAAGCAACCATCTTAATGTTGAGATCGTCAGACATCAATCCTTCAATGTCGGTTTGATCTGGCGTATACCACACATTAGTTACGTCTGGAGCATAAATTCCCCATTCATAAAGATTATAATATTTTCTTGCATCATTCACCAATTGTTCCCAATTATAATATTCAGTATCACCTTGAATATGAAGTAAAACTTTCTTATCATTTTCAAAAAGTTCTAATGCTTTATTGAATTGAGCACTGAAATAAGCATCATCTCCCAGATCAATCCACCCAGGACGAGTATTTTCTTCGTCACTATTGATAACAATTACTTTATCAAAAATCTGTTTCAGAGAATATTCAATAGCACATGTTTTTTCAAATTGATTTCTCCAGTTAAAGATAAAAGGTTGAATATCTTTCACTCTAACTTGAGGAAACCTTTCCAAATAACCTCTACTATTTAAATCTGCATGATCACCATGATCATTACTAGTCCCCAAATCTTGATATAAAATCTCAAGATATGAATTTAATATTCTTGCATAATTGGTAATATTAGAAGACTTACCAATAATGGTCTTACACATTGACAAAGTAGTTGCATCAATCAAAACTTCATCACCAGCTAAAATTCTTTCTGGCGTATTTGGTTCTGCTTGAATAGAGTAATGAAGACCAGCAGTACTCATAGTACGTTGATGATCATAATGATAGATTTTAATTTTTGGAAAATAATCTTTAAAATAATCTTTAAATTCATCAATTATATTTGTCTGATCAGTTGCAAGAAATATACAATCATACCCACCAGAGTTAAATTCTTCTTCTGTTGTTTTTAAATAATTTTCAACTGCAACAAATTCGGTATGACCAACACCATCTGTACCTCGATAATGAACACCTAAAGCATTTTTATATTGCTCTGAGGAAATAGCATCGATCTTTTCTTGCATTCTTTGATTATAAGGTATATGTTTTCTATACTTATCCAAATCAAGATCTCTGTAAGATGCCCAAGGATAATCACAATCCCAACCATCTTGAGAATTAAATGCTCTATCAGCAATGTCAGAAACTTTAGAAGAGTCAAACCAATTATTTGGATTACCATATAGCATAAACATTGATGGTGATACACACACATCATTCAAATCTATGCCCTTTTTTTCTAAGGTTCTCATACTCGTAAGTATGGTTAAGTAATTTGAAAGGAATCCACGATGTATTCCTTCTACTAATTTAATTTTAAATGCCATGTCAATCTCCTTTAATAATTCTGTAACTGTCTTCTTCAAAATGTTGTGTAGAAAATTCAAATAATTCTGTATCTTCTAAGGCATACATTTGATGCCTTAGTCCTTTGTAAATATGAAAATGATCTCCTTTCCTCAATACTGTTTTGCTGGCAGTATCAATACTATCATCATCGCCATATCTAAGTATAATTTTTCCAGATTGGATGTAAAATGTTTCATCTTTAAGAACGTGGTAATGCCAAGAACATTTTCTACCCTTGGCAAAGTATAATAACTTACCACAATATTCTTTGCTATTAACGATCCACTTTTCAAATCCCCAACCCTTAGGGACAAATTTAATTTTTGAAGAATTCATCTGAATTAATTCCTTTGTCATCAATGTAAAAATCGCCAGAGGGTTTTCCTAGAAATAATTCATGATATTTACATCCCCACAATCTCAATTGAATCTCTGTAATTTCATAAAATCTTGCTTTTGCCAGATCTGCGTTATTATTGTGCCGACCCATTCCTCTGGCAGTTAGATATACGATGCAGTTTCCTTCATCATATAACTTATTTATTTTATCTATTCTATCATAAATTGGAAAAGCATTTGCATAATTACCATCAGTAACTGATGTGCAAATAGTTCCATCAATGTCAACTACATATTTCATAGATATCTTGTTTTGTTAATACATAAGTTCCAAAATTTTGAACGGCAATCGATGCTGCCTTATTTGCATAAGGTATTGCTTTGTCTATTCTACCATACTTTAGATAAAAGTAAACCAGGGCAGAAAGAAATGTATCTCCAGCACCAACTACGTCAAATACATTGACTTTCTTTCCTGGATAATTAAATCCATTAAATTCTGCACCACCAGATCCTCTGGTAATAATTAAGTTGTCATGTTTTCTTTGAAGACGTTTTGATTCATCTTCATTAATTTTAATATAGCAATTTGTTTCTGGTAGATCTGTTTTTTTACTATCTACAAATACTGGGCAACGCGAAGTGAAAACAATATTAAATAACCTTTCTTTTGTAATAAAACCTTTATCATAATCAGAAATTACAATCGCATCAAAATGATCTTTTGGTAAATCACATTCCATTGGTTTAACTGGGTCTTCAGTATCAACTCTTAGAATTTGATGATTATATTTTTCGTCAATATATCTGGTTTTTATAATCTTCTCTTCATTTGTAAGCATACGGACTTCTATTCCAAATGCTTGAAGATTTCCTTTAACGTTCCAAGCCATTCCATGTTTTATTTCTTTTCTATGATACTTAAGAATTGGAACTGGAGCTTCTGGGTTTAACCTTTCACAAGTTCCATAGACGTATTCATCTATGCAACTATCCCCTATTAATAATACTTTGAATTGTTCTTGTTGTGGCATAATCACCTATTCGATCAAAGAATATAAGTTTTGTTGCATAATGAGATCCTATTACAGGATTACCTTTCCAATCAGATCCTACAACCATTATATCAGGTTTAAAGGATTTTATCATAGATTCTAGTTCATTATCACTCGAAAAAATATCTACAGAATCTACTGCTTTTAAATTTTCTAGAAAGAATTTTCTCTCTCCCTGATTATATATTGGTCTTGTTGGACCCTTCTTTTCTTTAACTCTATCATCACTATCAATCCCAACCAATAAAAAGTCTCCTAAACTTTTTGCATAGTTTAAGAGTTCCAAATGACCTCGATGAAGAATATCAAATGTTCCGTTGACAAAAATATTCATAGCAGTTTATTAATTCATTTTCTAATCCATCAAATTTAAGTTCAAATTGTTTTAATACTGAACCAGAACCACAATAAGACTTATCAATTCCTTCTTCAAGAAAACTTATTGGAACTTTATAATCTGATAAGTTGTTTATAATATTTGCAACATCAGATAGTTTTGTTTTTACATCATAAACCAAATTGACTTCCTTTGGTAAATTTTGTTTCAATTCAAGATATAAATCAACAACTTTTTTTGTATCTTCTATCCCAAAAAAATCCATAAACTTATCTTTAAAAATAACAATCTCTTTTTTGAGAATGTAGTTTTTTATATTTACAGAAGTAAACATATTGTCTGGTGTCTGTGGTCCAAAAACATTAAAGAATCTTAAATTATAAACATGTTCTAATTGACGACATCTATTCGTTATAAGATTCTTTGCAAACCCATAATAATCTTCGGGTATTCTTTCACCAACTTTATATTCCTCCATAAGATATATGTCTTCTTGTCTACCATATGCTGCACCGCTACAAAAATTAATCATTGGTAGTTTTTGTATTGCAAGATTTTCAAACATCTTTATGTTTATATAAAAATCATCAGGAATATCTTGTCTTACTCTACGACCACCTTTAATTGCAGCATGAAGAATATACTCTATATTATTTTGTTTTACAAAAAAATCAACTAGTTCTTTATTTGTATAATCAATATCAGGATAAAAAACATTGTGATTTTTGGCAAGATATGGTATAAGTTCTCTTCCTAAAAAACCACGATGTCCAGTAAAGAGAATATTCATCTACTCAAATTAATGTAAGAAGGAGATTGATTATATAAAAATTCTTTGATATCAATATCACCTTTATCTTTGGGTCTAAAGGTTTTTATGTTTGGGAACAAAGAAAGTACTTGTTGATCTTCACATGCATAATGAGAAAACCCGCAAACTCCATAATCATCGTCTCTACCACTACCTACTAATTTAACAGGAATATTTTCGTAATTTACATAGTTACGAATAAACTCAAACGGACGATAAAGAACAAATGGAGTAATAGAATATACTACTGGGATAATCTCTTCCATTGCCATACCAACTGCCATACCAACCATAAGTTGTTCTGAAGCACCTGGATTAATAACTCGATTTGGGAATTCTTTTCTTAGATCATCAAACAACCCATATCCAACATCACCAACTAAAAGAGAGATGCTTTCATTCTCTTTCATTTCAACAGTCAACAAATCTCTAAAAGTTCTTCTCATAATATCCCCAAAGCAGATTGATATTGTTCTTTGCTGAAGTTTGTATAATGTGCATGAAGACCTTCCAGTCCATAGTAATTAACTGTTGTTCTTACAAAGTTTACATATGGATTAAATGCTTTAATTCTATCTTCAAGATAATCCAAATCAACTGCATCATAAGCAGCCCATCCATTTGCATTTACATAAATTTTAAGATTATTGAGATTATTTTCATAGGAAAACCGAAGTGCTTCCCACACAGAACCCTCTGCTGCTTCTCCATCAGAAATCATACAATAGACATTGCGGTTAGGATTTGCAAGTGCTCTACCAACAGCAACCGTAATGCCCATTCCAAGACTTCCTGTTGAGCAATGAAGTTTCACACTCTCATCTCTTTTAGGATGCTCGCCATATTTTTCTAAAAGTTTTTCAGCATTAAATCCAAAATACTTTTCAAGAACAACATAAAGAGATACTACTGCATGACCATTTGAAAGAATGAAAATATCATTCTCATTCATTTCACTGTAAATCTTATCAATTAAATCAAGGGACGAAAAATAACTTCCCAAATGGTGAAGTTGTTTCTCATAACAAATATCAAGAAGTCTCCTTCTCAGTTTTTCATCCGTCATAACCAAGTACTCCATCATAAGTAAGTTTCATTGTTTTTTTTCCAAGAGATTCAAGTCTTTCAATAACTTTATTCACATTCTCTTCCATCTTACCAACACCTTCAAAATCATGAACTTCAACATAAATAACATCAATTTCTTTGATAGCATCTTCAAAGGAAGGATCATGAACAATTACATTTTCAAAACCCTCGATATCCATCTTTACGAAATTAACTCTTTTTTTCACAGTATTTTTAATGAAGTCTGCAAGAGTTGTCGTAGGAACCATAACACTATCTTTACCACCAGGATCAATACCGTGACGTATGAAAGAGTTCATAGTTGAATTGCTGCTATTCAATTGAAATTCTTCTTCCCCATTTTTAGTGTGAATAGCAACCTGATTTGGGAAAATATTTTTTACTTTTAGTTTATCTAACAGATCTTTCATAATCTCAATGTGAGATGGTGTTGGTTCTACTGCATAAACTTCTTTACAAATAGAACTCATGTAAAGAGAGAACAATCCAATATTTGCTCCGAGATCAACCAGAATAACTTCCTCATTGTCATCCAAAAATGAGTAAAAACCATTTTCAAATTGTTCAAGAATTGCAGTTGTTTTTGAGTGGGAGGTATTATGATGTTCTAAGAATTCTTTTGACTTGGAAAGATCATATGACTCAAGATCTTTAATAGTTTTTAAAATAACTGTCATTTTATTCTCCTAAAATTGTTTGAATATAATCGCGTACTTCTGGTTTAATTATGCCATATAACCAGTTGTAGTGATTACCATATTGTTTAATAGTTTCTATTGTTCCTACTCCAGCTGCATGAAGAATGCTTGTTCTTAATGGTTCTCTAGTGATTGGATGATCAATATAAACAGAATTATCTTTTATGTAAAGATCTTTCCAACTTTCACAATGATCCTTTTCCCCCCATTGATTAACTATACCATAAGACACGCCACTTCCTTCCCTATCAATGATTTCAGTTGTATATTTTTCTTTTGCGTGAAAAATATGATTCCAAGTATCTTGTTCATTCCGGATCAAAGGCCATGGTTTATATGTAAATGTTCTTCCATCACTTTGTTCTGCAACAAACTTATTAAAATCTAACCATTCATACCAGAATTGTTTATCATTTGAAGCAACAAATCCAGCATTGACAAATTCATTTACACCTATCATTCCACCATCACCAAATGGTGTATAAAAAGGACTTACACAAGGTTGTGCCGCACCTGCTTTTCCAAAGTAATTATTGTTACGAACTCCAACCAATTCTGCATCTGAATTAATTACTTTATCAAGACTACCAATACAAAAGGAATCTGCATCAATGTGAATAACCATATCATAGTCTTCAACAAATGGGAGGCAAGAAACTGCCATCATCCAATCGGAAAATCTAACATTTTCTGCACAAATCCAAGGATGATCTTTTATTATATTATTCGTATCTTCTGTATCAAAAATATGAAAATCTATTTCTGGGTGAAAATGATTAATCAGTTTTTGTAATCTATCTGGTCTTAAGTGGACTGCATAATCATCAGTACACCAAGTAGAGACTGCTATTTTTTTCATTTCTTAAATGGGTAATCAACAACAGTCCAACGATTGCCATTGGCATCACAATTTGTTTGAGTTATATTATTCATACGAATATCATGATAAAAAAGTTTTGGTTTGATTTTTTTAGAAACACTATCAACTAAACAAAAGAAACTACTATTGACACAATGGATTTCTTTTGCATTTTCAATAAGTTTCATGTAAGACAACATATTTGTTGTCTGGCCCATTTGTATTTCAACTATCTTTGTACTGGGAACAAATTTGATTTGATTTCTTCTCCAATTCCACAAATCAATTGAATAGTCACCTTCTGCACTAGAATTTCTATGAACTATAATATAATCTTTTTCAGATTTTGTCAATTTATCATAAACTTCCTCTAAATCAGGTATTTTTTTAGGAAGAGTAAATCTCTCATATCTTTCTTTAAAAAGAATATTTGCTTGCTCGTAAAATTGCCTGTCAAAATTTACTGCAAAAAATTCAGGGGGACAATTTACTCTTTGTAAATTTCTATAATAAACATTTTCAAATCCAATTCTAGTTACAGGATATCCGTTTTTTTGAGCCCAAGGAAACATTTCTTGCTCTAAAGTTGCCCAATCATCATTAAATGGATAAACAACAATATTCTCAAAATCTTGATATAAACAACTTACTGTTTCATAATACCTATGATGGCACGGAAGATGTAATCTCTCACACAATTGTTCGGCATAGATGTGAACAATCCCATTACAAATAAAATGATCACCCAATGAAGTATGGTGATGAAAAACTAGGTCAGGTATTTTATTCATTTTACTATACAAGTTGCTTGTTCATAAGGAGTTCTCAAAATCCATTCTGAAGAAATATTGTGTTCATTACAAAACTCCACCCAGGCTTTGATTTCATGATCCATATACTCCGAATAGTTGTAGATTTCGTCAAAAGATATGACCGTTCCTTCAACTATTCTATCACAAAGTTTATCCAAAACAAATTTTGTTGAGGAATATAAATCGGCATCTAAATGAAGATATGCAATTGGACCTTTATGTTCTTCCAAAAAAGAATCTAAAGTATCTCCAAACAATCCAACAACCAACTCAACATTATGATTTACACTTGGTAGATTTCCCTCTCTACTATAAGATCCTTTCTGCTGATGATTTCCCCAATCTTCAGGGAGACCATAAAAACTATCAAATCCATATACTTTATTGTCAGTACATTTTGATATCAAATTTATGGTTCTTCCAGAGCAAACACCAAACTCTAACCAAAGACCTTTATTCTTGGCGTGAGAAGTAACCGTTTGAAAGTATAAATTATCCCAAGGTGTAGTTTTAAGATCTAGAATTTTTCCCAGTTCATCATCTATAGTAATCATATTAAAACTCCGTTTTCATTAAACTGATAAACTTTATTTACATTTCCACGATATAGGTTAGCAAAAAATGAAACATTACCAGTATGATTGACAAGATATTTACATTCAGCAACACACCTCAATGCAGCATCAAACCACTGAGACCAATCAATAGAATCTTTATCGGATTGTTCCATCAAACTCCAAATGACTTTATTTGATATTGTAGATGGAGTTTCTTCAAACGTGATCAATATATCTCCAAGTTGTTCATAAAAATATTGAATGACTTGAGTTTGATCTGTTTGCAAAAGAACTTTAAAATCTGGATTATTCTTTAAGATATTTTTTACAACATTTAAATATTCTGCGGGTGATCCTAATCTTATCTCTGTTCCCTTATCAGTACCCCTATACAAAACTGAAATAGTTTTTTGTGAGTCAAATTTATACTTAACGTTTAAGAAGTTTTTTTTCTCTAAAATAAGATCACTTGGATTAAAAAACCTATCTCTAACTTTATTATAAACATCAAAACGATAAAGATCAAATTGGCATCTATTAGAATCTGGAAGAGGAATGTTAACAAATAAATTCAAATCTATTTCTTTATTGATCTTATGAAAGTCAGAATAGATATCTCGATTAGGGTCTTTCTTGAAATGACGATATCCTAAAGAATAATCTATTCTTTCTGGAATAATCCCATGCATCAAAAGGACAAGAAGAGAATTAAAAACTTGAAATTCATTTGAATAAAATCCACAATTCCAGAGACAATATAATTCATTAACCTCAGGATGAGCAAGTAAATCACAACCGGCATATCTACCGGTTGTTCCTTTTGCTACAACATATTTACAGTTGTAAAGTTTCATCAGGCACCAACAACATATTTACGAAGAGATTGCTCATCTGTATTGATAGGGAAGCAAATCAAATATCCTTCCTGAAGATAAGACTCTACAACAATATGAGTTTCATCTAGAAGATCATAAACAAAATCCAGACTCTCCCCTCCGTGTAGTGCTTTGTTCTCAAAATTTCCATTCTCATATGGGCCTTCTTTGTAAATACGGATATCATCAATAACAATAATATCTTTACTCACATCACGCTTCTGACAAATAATACATAGTTCTCCTTCAAGGGGAATTTTAATGTAATCTGGATCATCTTTAATTATTTCTCGATTGTGTTTGTCACGATAAGAATCTGGAAAATGAGCATCTAAGAAAAATACTGTTGGATTTTCGTCAAGTTCATCGAGAACTTTTGGCAATTCGTCATGACTATTTCCATAATGAATAAAAACATTTTTATTATTTTTAAAATAATTTACAGCTTCTTTGTAAATTCTATCTAAAATTTCGATAGAATGCATTTTTAAATTTTTAATTTTAAGTTGAGAAACTTGAAGTAAAGAATTTTGACCATAAGAATCTAAAATTCCACCTGTTCCAGTTTCAACATAATTTTGGATTTGAAAATCTTCAAAAATATTCTGAAGATTAATTGCATTTTGTAATTTTGCCATTTTTATTTTTGATTAATTTGTTTACCAATCCATTCATAAGTTTTACGAATACCTTCTTCAAGTGTTTGGGAATAATCCCAACCCAATTCTTTACGAATTAAATCGTTATTAGAGTTGCGTCCACGAACTCCAAGAGGTCCATCAATATGTTTTTTGATTACATTTTTATCAGCAACCCTTGCGGCAGTATCCACTAGTTGATTGATAGTCACCATTTCTTCTGAACCAATATTTACTGGTCCAATAAAATCAGATTCCATCAAACGACGAGTTGCCTCAATACATTCATCAATATAGAGGAATGAACGAGTCTGTTTTCCATCACCCCAGACTTCAATAGTTCCACCTTCTTTTGGAAGATATGCTACCTTACGACAGATTGCTGCTGGAGACTTTTCTCTACCACCTTCCCAGGTTCCTTCAGGACCAAAGATATTATGATACCTGCATACACGAACAGGTATACCATAATTACGGTGATAGGCAAAATACAATCTTTCAGAAAAGAGTTTTTCCCATCCGTATTCTGAGTCTGGTGCTGCTGGGTATGCTGATTCTTCACGACAATCAGGATTATCTGGGTCTAGTTGATTATGTTCTGGATACATGCAAGCTGAACTACTGTAGAACACCTTAGTTTTATTTACTCCACAGTGTTCATTCAATTCCTTAATGGCACGAAGAACATTTAGATTAATTGATGCAGAGTTTTGCATCACATCAGCATCATGCTCTCCTGTGAAAATGTATCCTGCTCCACCCATATCAGCAGCAAACTGATAAACTTCATCAAATGGTTGTAGATATCGTGAAGGAATATTATGGTAAAAGTTTTCTAGACACCCTTTAAATTGAACTACACGTTCGGTGAAATAAAAATAAGTAAGATCTCCTTGAATAAATTCATTTGCTTCCGTAGGAGAAAACTCTGGTATTTTTAAATCTACACCACGAACCCAATAACCCTCGGATCGTAGTCTTTTAACCATATGACTTCCAATAAATCCACCTGCACCAAGTACAAGTGCAGTTTTTTGATGTTCACTCATAAAAATTTTATTGTTCTTATTATATATTATAGCAAAAAAGAAGAGTTTATGCAACTTTCCTTCGGGTCTTATTTGACTCCACCAGTGCTTTTAAAGTCTTTCCGTGACTATGCTCCTTGTCAGGATCGAACTGACCTTGATCGAATTATGAGTTCGGCGCTTTCGCCAGAGAGCTAAAGGAGCCCACCTGATATATTAATAATTTTGTAAATGGTCTTCCAATCTGATTAATAGTCTTTCGACTTCATTACAATCAAATACACCATCACGTTTTGCATAGAAAATATAATCATCTAATGTTATAGTAAGCAATTCTAAATCTTGCTTTGAAAGATTTGGGGACTCCCAGTTCATCTCACCTCAAATTCTAATTTACGTATTTTACGATTTGCTCTTGCTTGCTGCCAAGCAA
>Ga0247837_1008269_pt1 | contig 13181 bp, 17 predicted proteins | sample LaCtaG_2_FD_187115 | JGI IMG/M metagenome (GOLD analysis project Ga0247837, IMG submission 187115) | Freshwater microbial communities from meromictic Lake La Cruz, Castile-La Mancha, Spain - LaCruzMarch2015_14.5m | ecosystem: Environmental > Aquatic > Freshwater > Lake | place: Spain: Castile-La...
TGCCTTGACACGGCAGGGGTCACAGGTTCGAACCCTGTATCGCGCACCATCATTTCTGGGCTTTGTCGTCTCTGTTTCCGGCAGTTGTAACGTGAGCAGTGTAACCGCGCGGAAAGTTTGGAATGGGTCGTAACTTGATCTGAAAAGGGTAACGCTGCGGAATGTTTGGAATGGTTCCGCAGATCCCTCGCGGGTTACTCGCCGGGGGTTGGCGTGGGGCCTGCGAGGCGGGCGCGGAGCGTCGGGGCAATCTGAGCGGCGAATGGTGCCAAGAACGTGGAACGGATCGCAGCGTATTCCGACCCGGCGATCGTGAGCGTCGTATTGCCGCCTACTCCCGACGCGATCCGGAAGAGGATGCGTTCGTTGAGCACGTCGAACGTGATGGTTTGCACCGCCACGGACGAGATGGTCACGTTTTGCGTCAATGTGACGGGCTGAGTGACGGTGACGGGATCAATGGGAATGTCGACCTGCGCAATGAGCGCAGCTGTCGTGATGATGGTTGCGAGGAGAAGGATGGCTGCGATGAATTTTGTTTTCATGGTGTGGTAGTTTTGGTGCTTTTGGGTTTGTGACGCTTTGATTGGTTAGTTGAGATTCATCCACGCGCCATCTGCGTAGATGCGCACTTTGCTGGTGTCGGTTCGGTAAAAGAGGTCGCCACCTTGCGGTGATGCGGGATCGCTCGTGCCGGTGCCGCGCCAGCGCGACAGTTGCGATCCGGCCTCACTGATGTCGCCTTTGACTATGAGGTCTCCATTGCCAAAGCTCGGCAGGCCGACAAATACAGTCCCTGCGAAGTAAAACTCTCCCGCCGCTAACGGGGTTAAGAATGCAAACCCAGGCGTATGGCTCTGCATTACCAAAGCCAAGTTCGGGACCCCTCCCCAAAAAAGGTCAGCCTCGCTAAGGATGAAAAACTGATCCCCCCCAAGGCGGAAGTTGAAATCGTAGCCTTCGCTAGCCGTCACCCTCGGCGCGGACAGATCGAGCGGGCCATCGCGCATGACAGCCTGATGAGATTGCGCGCTTGCGCCGGAGACTGTGAGCGCGGCAAGGGTGATGATGCAGATGATGTGTTTCATGGTATTCATTCTGTAACTTCTTGCAGTGTGATTACTGGGTTTGGTGTGCCGGTGATTTTGAGGCGGTAGAGTTTGCCATTATCCTCGTTGTAAAGTCGGACGGCGCGCGAGGTGCCGATTAAGCCAGCGCCGTTACCCGATTGAGTCTCCGACACGTGGAAGAAGCCACCCGCACCGGACTCGGCCCAGCCTTCGGCTACGGCTGTGGCTTCATAGGTGATAACCACGTTTGCACCGTCCAATTCGATGTTCGGGCTTGGGGACAAATACCCCCCGCTATACGCAGTGAGCCAGTCACCCAGCCCAACTGCTACATCCGCCGGGGTCGCGCCTGCCAGCGGGTCGCCAGAACCTTGATTGGCTACATAGTCATTGTCGCTCCATCGGTAGTGCGGGTCGTCAAAAACCAGCCAGACTTGGTTGCCGTCCGGCAGCTCGATGCCACCACCATCCGCGACAATCGCCGCTGCATCGTCGAGCACCTCGATATTGAGTATGCCATCCTGAGCGGGGGTGGATGTCGTAATGTCGGCAACTGTCAGATCTTGGGTGAATGTCTTATTCCCCGTAATGGTATGATTGCCCGTCAGCGTCATCACGTTGGATGAGAGCCGATCGTCTGATACAGCACCACTGGTGAGTCCTGTGGCATTGCCCGTGGCAGCACTGGTGAGGCCGAGCGAATTGCGGAACACTGTTGCGCTGTCGCCTTGGAATCCCACAACGGTTAAATCGTCAGTGAAAACAATCTCTGAATCGTTCGCCGTTACAAGCGCGACATTGTTCACGGCATCCCACAACCTCGAAGGTCGGATGTTGTCTCCGGTGAGCGTCACGTTGCCCGAGACGGTGAGGTTTTCCGTGAGCGCATTCGTGCCGTTGCCTTTGGTCACGGTGCGCTGTGCGTGGATCGGCGCGATGGCTGCGAGGGCGGCGGCCGCTAGGACGATTGCGAGGAGATACGGTGGCTTCATGGTGTGGTTAGAGTTGGCCGATGCCGAAGTTGATCCCTACCGAGTTGTCGGCTCCGGAGAGCGTGAGGGTGTGGTATTTGCTGGTTGTCGGGTTGTAGAGTTGGAGGTCGCCGTCGTTGGTGAATCGGTATTTTCCGGCCACGGCGCGTGGCAGGATTGCCGATGGGGCCGGATAGGTTGGCTCGGCGGGGGTTGGGTTGCTTTCTCCGGCGTAGACCTGGGCGATGATGCCGCCGGGCCATTGCAGGCTGGATCGCTCAGTATCGCCGGGGTTCTGAATTTCGATTTCCCATAGGATGGCGAGCCGGTTGTCGACGGCGGAGATCGAGTCGATGGCGTTGGCTACGGCGACCGTGTCGGCGTTGATGATGCCTTCGTAGTAGAACGTGGTGTCGGCCTCGTCAGCGCCGTCGGGCAGCGGATCGGCGACTTCTGACCAGGTGTCGGTTGCGATGAGGAGTGGGTTGCTGCCTCGGGCACTGCGCTTTTTGGCGGTGAGGATCGGGGTGTCGCCGACTTCGAGACGCACTGGGAGGAGTGGGTTCGAGAGGTTCGGCCCTGGAGTGACAAAGCGCAACCGCGTGCGGATGATGTCGGCCTGAACGATGTCGAGCGGGGCGCGGGGGTTGTCGGAGGTGATGGATTCGACGAGCGGCTGCCCAGTGCGGGTGCCGATGTTGATGACGAGCTCGATGTATCTGTTCCAGGTTTGAGTCACGGTGTGGGATGGTAGTGGGTTGTGCGGTGGGGGCTACGTTGCTTGGGGAGCATGGGAGGGCTATTCCTCTGGAGGATACACGCAGGATCCGTCGTCTGTATTTGCGAGCGGATCGTAGTTGGTGGCTTCGGGGTCGGTGCAGCCATAGATCGGGATGATGCAGGTGCCGTCATCGACGGTAGCCTCAGGGTTGTAGTTTAACGCGGCGGGATTGGTGCAGCCCGCGATGCCCCCCAACAATGGGTCTGGCCAGCCGTTGGGCTTTATTGCGCGGCCCGTGGTGGGATGGAGCGTGTCGGGCTCTGGCTCGTAGTCCGGGAGGTTGGACCAGCGCGATATCTGGATGTTTGGCTCCTCATCACACGGCACCTCGACATCGATCTCGTCACTGGTGATCTGATTATCGACGTGATCGACGGGCAAAGCGCGGTTGGGGATGCATGGGTTATTGGTGGGCGTCCAGATGTATGTCGCGTGATCCTCGGACGGTTGGGCGTCATAGCCTCTGATCCACACCTTGCCGTAGCACTTTGCTGCGGGCTGGTGCTTGATTTGAACTCTCCGGCTTACGAGATCTTCTAGTGAGTATGTTCCGGTAAAATTGATTGTTGATGAGCGATTGATCGTGCCATTTGTTGATGCGTCAGGCACAGAACTGCTTTGAGAAAAAGGCGAAATCGAAAGCGTTGTGCTTAGCGCAGAGCTACTTCGGCTGGCCAATCTTGAATACTCGTTTAAGACTGGACTTAGGGCATTTGATTTAATGGCATTGTATCTGGCCGTAAAATCACTTGTGAAGAAATTGATGTATTCTGGGGAATACTGAGGTGGTAAAAATACACCCGGCCAGAACCGATTACTGCCGACCCAATCCAAAGCGATGTAAACCCCTGCGGATTCGAAGTCTCTACTTACCGGGGAGGATGGCACCCAAAACCCCGGTGAGCCCGTCAATGTTTCGCTGGATTCGTGAGACCCTGTGCGTTCATACAGAATTTCTCCGGTCGCTGGGTTTATCTCCTCGACTAGCACACACTCAAAGACGGACCTAATTACGGATGAAAAGCCATCGATATAAAAATCGCCGACGACTGGTTCAGGGACTACAGAAATATACGCAAATCCACCTGTGTATTCATGAGTTTTGACCACCTCAAAACTTTGGGTGCGGATTCTTTTGAAATATCCGCATGAGTTTTCCCAATGCGAGAATGCATGATAGGGTAATCCTTCCAGGGTCGGCTCCAAACCCGGCGGTGGCCCATCCGTGCAGCAATTACAGGCGCTCATGGTCAGTTAAACGTAAACGTGTGTCCGGTGGTGGTGGGGTTGCTGAACCAGTTGTAGCAAAGTTGGAACCCGATGGGGCCGTAGCCGGTGTTGTAGGTGTTGCGGATTGCTCCGTCGGTGAACTGGTAGGAGCCTAGCGGGGCATACCGGATGGTGGCGGTGTCAGCGATATACGACGCGGCATTGTCCACGAACTGGACAGATACAACCTGCTTTGGGAACTCGAATATGGTGACGGCTGCGTGGATGTAGCGGGTCCCGGTTTGAGGCGTGAGTAGCAGTGTGGATGGGATGCGGCCTGCTAGTGTGCTGGGGGTGATACCGATCCTCGGCTCTGGGGTTTCGCCGCCGGTGCTCGTTGCAAATATCTCGAATGGCTGCCGCCCCGCTGCGCCGCCGCCGGGTCTGGAGTTTAGGCTGTAGGTGGTGCCGGTGCTGAGCATCGTGGCGCGGATGTGGGCCGAGATGCCGGGTGTGAGGGCGCGGAGGTATGCGATGACGGCGGCTCCCCATAGGGCGTCGATGGGGCTACCTTTTGCTGGGACTCTTGGCAGTTTCATACGCGGCGCGGCTTATGGGCCTTATGGCTTACGGGAAGATGTCCGGATCCCATTCGTCGGCTCCGGTCCATTCTTCGTTACGGGTCCAGATGCCGCGTTCGCGGCGGAGGCGGTCGGCGGTTTTGACAAACTCCCAATCGCCGGGAACGCTGACGGGGGGATTGTCACGTTGGCCGACGGTGGTGCTGCCTGGGCGGGAGTAGTATTTCCGCTCGCGGGTGACGACAGGGGCAAAGACGGGGTAGGATTCCTGCCCGCGTGCCATTTTGGCAAAGAGGAGTGCGGCTGCGGTCCCCGCTGGTATCTCGGGAGCGGAGCCGGTCGGGTTTTGGATCGCTTGGCGGATGGTTTCGAGCACCTCTGCGGAGATGAGCGCGAAGAGCGGGTGAGTCTCGATGGGCTTGTCGATGCGGACCCAGTCGAGCTCGATGACGATATCACCAAGACCCGGTGGTCCTCCGCCGCCGTCGTCGCCTCCTTCGCCACTTTCGCTTGGGGGTGCGGGCTGCACCTTGGACTCAAACAGCCTAATCGTGAGCGTGCCGCGCCGACCGGGCAGTTTTGCGCAGCGAGTCGAGACTACACGGGCTTCGCCGTAGCCGGGTATCGTCGTGAGCCGCGCGGGCTTGGCGCTGAGGCATTCGGCGTAGGGACCTTCGTATTTGAGCGTAGTCGTGATGCCGTCGGCCTGTGTGTCGACCTCGGGGCTGTCGGGCGAGAGGGTGAGCTTTTGACTGCCGAGCCAGGTGTTTTTTGCCATGGTGTGCGCGGAGTGTTACGCCCAAGCGGCAGTGCCTTGAGCTTTGGTGGCTTCAACGACTTGGGCGATGCCAGCGCCGACGGCGCGCTGGAATGCGCGGAGGTGTTCGTTGGTGCGGGCGGCTTCGCGGGCGGCTGGCGAGGACCCCGCCGTGCCTCCGACGAAGGCTCCCATCTTGGTGTAGGAGTCCACGGCAGCGCGGGTGGCTTGGCCTAGTTGCTTGATGATGCCGGGGGCCTCGGTGGGCGCGGCTGGCTTTGCTGGCGCTGGCGCGGAGGGTTTGGGGGTGGGCGCGGCTGGCTTTGCTGGCGCTGGCGCGGAGGGTTTGGGGGTGGGTGCTGCTGTGGTTTTGGCGTTTTCGGCGTCGAACTGGGCTGCGAGCTGCGCCATCTTTTTGCGGAGTTCGACTAGCTCGGGCATATTGGCAAACGTGGCGAATACTTTTTTGAGGGCATTTGCTACCGTGGTCGATGCCTGCACCCCGGCGGCGGCGATGGGGGCCATGACTTTATCGAAGTCGACGTTTTTGAATTGCCCTCTGGCCGTGGATTCCATGGCTGCGCTTTCGTAGCCTGTTGCGAGTGCTTCGGTGCGGAGCGGCGCGGCATTCTCTTCGCCTCCGCCGAGTGCTTTTGGCATGGCAGCGACAACTTCGGCTGCGGTGTCCAGGAGTGCGGATTTGAGGGTGAGTGCGATGCTCTCGACCATGGACATGATGCCGCCCCAGAATGATGCATCGGAAAATAGAGCAAGCGCGGATTGGAATGCTCCTCGTAACCCGGCTCCTAATACTTGAACAAATGTGGAGGCTGCTGTGCCGAGGCTGCTGATGAGGGCCTTGCCGACTCCGGAGACCGCGAGCTTGAGGAGGTTCCCGATCTCGCCGACTTTGATTGCTTGGATGAGTCCTTTGCCGAGGCTTGCGCCTGCGGCGGCGAGTTGGGTGAGTGCGCCGCCGAGTTTCTCGCCTAGACTTTGGGCGAGTGGTTGGAGCTTGCCGACAAGATCGATCATGCCTTGCAGCGCGGGCTTGAGGCTATCGATGAGGGGTGCGCCAAATGCGGCGAACACCATGTCGATACTCTCGCGTAGGGTGGAGAGCAGTCCGTTCCATGTGCCGGATTGGCGTTGCATTTCGCCGCTGTATCGCCCGAGTGCTTCCGCTGCGACGGACCAGACGCTGTCGCCTGCGGCTCCGCTTTGTTGGAGGGCTTCAATTTTCGCCCGGGTGCTCCCGGAGATGGCGCCGAGCTCTTGGAGTCGGGCCATGGCTTCGCCTGCGGGGCGACCGGATTGCAGGGCGTCGTAGAGCCGACCGACGGTGGTGGCCATCTCGTCGAACGGGACTCCTGTACCGCTGGCCACATCGCCGACGAGCCGGAGGCCGTCGCCGGTGCTGAGTGCTCCGCTGGTGAGTGTTTCGAGTGTGCGGGAGGCTCGCACGACACCGGGGAGATCGAAGGGTGTGGATGCTGCAAATTGGTTAAGTTCCTGCATGCGTTGCTTGGCTGCGCTGACGCTGCCGAGCAATGTGACAAAGGAGGTTTCGAGTGTTTCCATCTCGGCGGCTTGGCCGATGGATTTGCCGAGGGCTGCGCCTGCGCCTGCGAGGCCGACGAACCCGGCGGTGAGTGCTGCGAGGGGAGCGAGGGCGGAGGTGAGTTGACCGAGGCTGGCCTGCACGCCCTGCATCCCACGGACGAATGGCCCGTTGTCTAGCTGGACTTGGTAGCTGATGGCTCCTGCGCTCATGGTTCTCTAGTTTGCTGCGGGTGGCTTTAGGCGGTGGTAGGCGTCGAGCATGGCGGACTCGTGGTAGTTGGGTGCTCCGAACTTGGCTCCTTGCCGTTGGGTGATGGTGGCGAAGTAGGCGAGCCCTCGGGCGAGGTGGAGGACTTTGCGTATGTAGTGCTCAGTCCAACCGTATTCACTGGCGAGGGTGTCGAGGTAGTTCAGTTGCCATGGGTGGCCGCCGGCGTTTTTTTTTGTGGATCTTCGTCGGTCGCGTCGCCGGGTTGCACGGGGATCGCTGTGGAGAACGCGGCGTTGAGGAGTGCCCCTACGCTGGTGGCGACGGCGCGGATCTGGCTGACAGGAATCTGGCGGGCAAATGCTCGCGATGCCTGGCGAAATGCGGCGCGGTCGGCGACAAGCTCCTCGACCTCATCGGGTGGGGTGACCATGATGAGTATGGCGTCGGCGATGTCGGGGAGCTTGGCGACGGCTCCGTCGCGGAGGTATGGGCTGTCGATGGCCTCCAGTGCGATCACGGTGTCGAGTGTGGGCTGGTGGACGACGCGGCCCGCGATGGTGGGGTGTGCGGGCGGCATGAGCGCTGCGAGCACGACCTTGGGCGTGCCTTTGGCGGCTTCCGCTTCAGCGGTGCGCATCGCGGCGAGGTCTTCCGGTGTGAAGGACGTGGGGTTGAGCTTGAGCTTGAGCCCGGCTGTTACCGGGGTCGGGGCTTTCTTCTTCCTATTACTCATACCGTTGCCTTATTGCGCGAACGACCAGCGTTTTGCTTTGATGACGCATTTCATTGCGCCCTTGGCCTCCCATGCACGCTCGCGCTCGGTGACGACGCTGGCGAGCCCGCCGATTTGGATGGAGGCGCCGCGGGTGGGAAGCTGGTCGCCGGTCTTGACGATGAACTCGACTTCGAGCTCGTTGCGAGAGTTGAAGAGCACAGCGGCTGCGGCCTCGCCGTCGCCGTCTGAAATCTCAACCTCTTCTCCGGTGAGTAGGTCACGCACGCGCTGGACGTGGCCCATGCTGGAGTAGCCTTCGCCGGTGCCCCAGATGATGGTTGTGTCGCCTTTGATGTCGGCTGTGGATGGATTTGCCATATTTTTTAGGTGGTTGGTGGTGTGAGACTATTCGGGTATTTGAGCGGCGCGGTCTTCGACTGCGCCGATGTCAGTGGTGATCGCGAAGCGGAGTGTGTAGGCGTCGAGGCGCACTCCCTCGGGGGTGACTACGGGGGCGCTGCCCCGGTATTCCAAAGCGGCAGACGATGAGCCGTCGTCGGCAAACCGGATGCTCCGAATCTCGCGTCGCAGCGAGGCGAGCAGGGTAACGAGGGCGGGCCGCCCGTCGGGGCTGTCGCGGTGCAGGTTGTCGCCGGGCTTGAGGCTGAGACCCCGGTTGCCGGAGAGAGTTACCTCGATGCGGTTTTCGGTGATGCCGTAGCTTGTGCCGCCCTGGGGTTGATCGTCGTCGCCTTCCCATAGCAGGATGACACGGAAGCCGCGCGGCCCTTCGGCGAGGATCTCGTAAACCTCGAATGGATCACCTGCGATGGATACGATGGCTTTGTTGGCGGTGGCCCAGCCGGTGTGCTGGTCGTCCTCGTGGAGGAGGTCGCGCTCGATGGCGAGTAGGATGTGGTTGGGGTCTAGGGCTGGCATGGCGCTTAGACGGTGAGGCGTGCGCTGGAGGTGCGGGCGGTCTCGGATATGAGGCTGCCGGATGGGCGCACTTTATCGAGTGCGGGCGCGAGGCTCATCTCGCCAGTGGACATCATCGTGATCGTTTTGCGCAGCGCCTCGGCTTGCTTGGTATATGGGTTTTTGTCGCCGCGCAGATCGCGGCGGGTGTAGCACATCTCGGCAGCGAAGATGAGGGCGGCGTAACTCACGATGCCAGGCAGAGGCTCGGAGAATGGCACGCTGTATCGCACGGAGAGTGGGCCGTCGATGGCTTCGGCAACGGCAGCGGCTACTGCGTCCCATGCGTCCACGTCGCCGTCGTTATCATCATCGAGTGCCTGCGTGAGGAACTCCATGGGGATAAGGGCTGCGAGTTTATCGAGGGTGACGTAGGGCACGGTGGTGAAAAGTGGAAATGCAGAAGGTTGAAAGTTGGCTTACCTCATTGCTGCACCGGGCGGGCGGGCCGCCCGATGCAGGGTATGAAGTGAGTCGGCGTTACGCTGCGTTGGTGCCGCTGGAGCCGTAGGCGAGCTCTGGAAGGCCGTAGCCGCAGTTGTAGATGCCGTAGGCTTGGTAGCGGTATTCGTGGTTGTGAAACACGGTGTCGCTGTCGGGCCGGTCGAGCGCGATGATGGTGTTGGGCTCTTCGACATACTGCATGATGAATGGCAGGAGCTCGTAGCCGGTTTCCAAGAGGAACCACGGGCGATCCGCTGCGTTGGCGACGTAGTTTTTCAACTCGGGCAACACGAGGATCGTGGCGGTGTCTTTGTCGATGTTGGTGACGCCTGCGCCGCCGTCGGCGACTTTGTCAGCCATGAGGATTTCTTTGGCGAGTGGCTCGTCTTCCGGTGTGACCACCAGCACGAGTTTTTTGCCGAGCTTCATGGAGCGGCCTTTCGCATTCATCCGACCAGTGAGGTTGGTGCGGGCGGTGCGGAAGTTGGCGCGGGAGAGCTTTTTGTTCGTCGAGTTCGAGAACTTGGTGCCTCCGGCGAGTGGCTCGTGGTCGGCTGCGAAGAACGCTTTGCCGGTGTAGCTCAGGCCGGTGAATCCATCGATGAGTAACTTGGCGACGAGTTCGTCCGGGTGCTGAGCGGCAGCGGCTCCCAGCGCTTTGAAGCGTGGTGCGTAGATGCCGTTCTTGTCCGTCTTGATGTGGAGCTCTTTGACGGCGACGATGTCATACCACTCTTTGTTGCGAATGGTGAAGCCGTGCGCGGTGAGGTTCTCGATCTGCACTTCGTCGATGAACTCTTTCATGCCTGGGAATGCGCCCAGCCAGTCGTATTCTTCGATGATGGCGTCGCTCTGCATGCGCATGGCGATGGCGGCGGTGACCGCTGCGGTGCCATGGTAGGCTTCGAGGTAGATCGCTCGGAAGCCGGTGAAGAGCTTACTGAGGGTGGTTTGGTTTACTTGCATGGTCGTGTGAGTGGTGAGTGGTTGGGTTTGGCTGTTTAGTTACTGGATTACTTGATGATGCCGAGTGGGCGGAGGATGCCGACGAGCGCGGTTTTGAGCGCGGCGAGGTCGGCGGCTGCGGTGATGGTGTCGGCTTGCGGGACGACTTGTGCTACGTCGCGGGTGTCGACCCAGCAGTCAACTCCCTCGATGGCGAGGAGGCGGCCTGCTTTGACGAGGTGTGTGCTGGTCTCGGCGACGGTCTGGTTGTCTTCGACGTAGCAGAGCTTGCCGATGTCGTCGGGGTCGAGCGCTGCGGTGGCGGAGTTGAGGTAACGGAAGACGCCGCGCTTGATGTTGACGGTGATGGCTCCTGCTTCGCCGGAGCCGTTGAGCGCGTCTTCTTCGACGCGACCGATGACGCGGAGGCCTGCGGTGTCGGCGGCGTTGACGGCGCGGCCGTCGGAGTTTAGCGCGGCGAGAGTGCCTGCGTAGAGGTTGGTGGCGGCGGCGACGGGCACGTTGATGATGGTGCCTGCGCGCTCGGGCGTGTCGATGGGCACCACGGACGCTGCCATGCCGAGGGTGAATAGCGTCATGCTGGCGGGATCAGCCCCGGCAATCGCGGTGAAGATGAGGGCGACGGACATCACGACGAGCATGATGCCGGGAACGAAGTGACGGTGGCGGGCGATGGAGTTCATAGGATGTGGTTTGAGTGTTTGTGAGTGGTGTGAGTGGAGCCCGTAGTGGTTAGGCTTTTTTGCCGAGGTATTGCTCGGTGCTGATGCCGAGTTGTCGGCAGACTTCTTGGACCTCGGGGTCTTCGGCGCTGAGTGGTTGCAGGACGTTGGCTGGGGTCTTGCGATCCAGCGGCACTTGGCCTGCGGGTAGTTCGGCGACGACTTTGCGGAGATCTTCGACGGCGAGTGCTTTGACACTGGCGGGGATGATCTTTCCTTCGGCCACCGCCAGCGCGATGATGTGTTCGCGCTCGCGTGCGTCCTGCTTATCGATGAGCGTTTGCACCTGGGCGGAGAGCGCAGTCAGTGCCGTGGGGTCCACTTCGGATTTCTTTTCATCGGCTGCCTTGGCCATCTTGGCGATGTAGGCTTTACCTGCGGCGATGATGTCGGCTTCGGTAGCGTCGGCAGAAGTGCCGAAAAGGGTGGATAGGATTTCGAGGAGGTCAGGGTTCATGGTCGGTGTGGTTGTAGTGGTGGTGTTTGGTTGAGTCGTGGTGTCGAAGAAGTGCAGCCCCTCGACGGCTCCCTGTGGGCAGAGCGCGACCGAGTGCAGGAAGATGACAGCGCCGCTGTCGTCGAGGAGCGGCGTGGGCGAGAGGTCTTTGTAGTTGCGGGCGTATTGCTCGCCGCTCGGGGTCCACTCGATCTGGTCGAGGAATAACCCTTCGCCAGCGATGACGACCGGGATGCCGTAAGCTGCGACCTCGCGGGGGTCGGCTTTGAAGTTCCGATGACCGGGTAGCGAGTTGTGCGCGTAGTCGAGGGCAACGCGATCAAACCCCCGGCGGGCCTGCTCGGCAGCGAGCGAGGTGACTGTCGTCTCGTTGACGATGACGGGACCCTTTATCGTGGCGTTCTCACCCCATGCCAGGAGTTGGAGCCGGGTCGGGAGGTCAGTGCCCGAGAGCGCACCGTTAAGGATCGGAGCGCGGAGCGGGATGAGTTTGCCAGCGGGTAATTTCACGTTCGGGCGCAGAGTGCCCGAATGCCCGCTCAGGGTCTAAGGAGTGTGGGGAGCGTGGGATGGTGCTTATTTCAGCGCCGCATCGATACCTCGCCGGAGCGCGGCGTTGATGTTCCTCACGGCTTGTTCGGTGGGTTTGCCCGCTTGGGAGAATGGAAAAAATGGGCGCGCCGGGAGCCCTCGCTTTTTGCTGCCTAGCTGGTGCGCGGCGGCGTAGTCTGTTTTGCTCCCGACCCTCACACTTTTGCTGCTACTCTCGGTAATCCGAATCGACTGTTTCATGTCTCTGCTTTGCTGGAGTGTCGCAGCGGCTCCACTTTTCTTTGGTGCCCACGGGCTGGGGCGCAGGCTGGCTTCCTCGAATGCCTTATTGGTCAGCGACACCAACGCCTGCCCTGCGGCTTCGAGGGGTTTTTGTGGGTTGCGCATCGCGGCGAGCTTGCGGCGCAGATCGGGGCGGATCGTGTCTTTGGAAATGCGAAAGTTAACTTGCATGCGTCAGTCCTCGATGGCGAGAGATTCCGTGCGGGGGAGCCCGCCGGTGGCGGCTAGGCTCTCGGCGGCTGCGGGCTCGAACCCTTGCAGCAGTCGCGCTTCGATGGTTTCTTCCCGCGTGAGCTCACGTTTGGCGGCTGCCGTGCAGAGCCTTTCGAGTTGATCGGCTTCGGCTGGTGTAAGTGTGCGTGGAGTTCTCACGGTAGGGGATCAAGGTCAAAAGCTTCGGAAAGAGCTTTATCAATTTGCAGGAAGTCTGCATCTGAAAAATTTCTTAATTCATGGAAGTCGGCGTTGGAGTGTGTGATCTGCGCGAGAAGACGCTCGTGAGCGCTGCGGCGGGCGATCCACTGTGTATATGCCCGGCTGAACATTTCTTCGGGCTGGAGCATTTCCCTGAAGTCGTCGAGCCCGATGAGGTCGCGCCGTCCGCCCGGCTTGGAGCGGCCCGTGCGGATGCTGTAGCGCAGTGCCTTGGCGGCGGCTGTCTTGTCTAACATGGCAGCGATGCGGCGAGCGTCTGCTTTAGAGAGAGCTTCTTGGTAAATCCAGTGGCCAATCTCATGGATGAGCGTGAGTTCTGGGTATGGGCCTTGGCTGGAGATAGTGATGCGTAGTGCTTTGCCTGTGCGCTTGCTCCATTCGAAAAGCCCCACCGTGCGGCCCGCTGTGCTGTGGATGAGCGGGATCGCCGAGAGCCTGCCGTCGTCATGCACGCTGTCGATCACGGTGAGTGTGGCGACAAGGGCGG
>Ga0247837_1008273_pt1 | contig 13176 bp, 10 predicted proteins | sample LaCtaG_2_FD_187115 | JGI IMG/M metagenome (GOLD analysis project Ga0247837, IMG submission 187115) | Freshwater microbial communities from meromictic Lake La Cruz, Castile-La Mancha, Spain - LaCruzMarch2015_14.5m | ecosystem: Environmental > Aquatic > Freshwater > Lake | place: Spain: Castile-La...
AGGCTTCCTAAATAGCTTGTAATGTCCCTCGAAAACACTAAATAACATACGATTTTCATAGATAATCTGCCCCTTCGTATAAACCACAAATTCAGAAAATCGAGGCCTGACACCGATCTGCTCAAGTTCACCCATATCCAAATTGCCTCTGCTCTCCAGCATATACTGCACTTCGTACAGTTCACTCTTAAAATTGACAGTCAGAGAGTGGAGAAGGGCTGAGTGCAGGCTGCTACCCATACACCAGGAGAAATAGGAAGTACTGAGTTGAGTCATTTCCTCTGAACTGCAAAACTTGTAGACCTTCGCTATCACTGGCTTTCCAGCTCTTTCAGACTTGAAGACTTCTGTCACATGACTGATATGGCAGACATGGACAGCTGCACCGCTTATAGTGTTCCTTTCCAGTCCTAGGCTCTTCCTCACAGCTCGAAAAAGCACAGCATCATCCAGGACATCCCGCATATGAGTGGCATATTCCAGGACTTCTTGCATCGTGGGTCTGTCCTCTTCGCTCTCAGAGAGCATACGAAGGATTATGCTTTTTAAAACTGGTGAGTATAATAGTGACTGTGTGGCTTTCTCGTCCACTAAGTATGTTTCCCATTGCTTAGGGATCTCGAGACTGGCAAGAGCCAAGAGTGTTTTACCCAATGCAAAAACATCAGCTTTAAAGGCATTGTAGCTGCCCCCAAGCAATGCCTTTCTCTGCTGAAAGCTCATATAGGCTCGCGTGAGAGTCTCAGCTTCTGAAGTCACTTTTTTCTCGAAGAAACAGCCAAATTTGCCTATTTTATAGTTGCCAAACTGATTAATAAAGATGTTTTGAGGCTTTATGGCTCTGTGAACCACTCCCTATATATCAGCTACTTTTGAATGAGCGTAGGCTAGTGCCTCAGCAGTCTGCTGCAAAAAATCCCACAGAGCTGCTGAGCTCAAAGGTCTATTTTTGTCCTTCCGCTTTATTTCCATATCCACATTTCTGTCCATCGCTTCTAAAATGTGGTACAGGTAATAGCCTGTCTGGTCTGTTTTCCTTTCTAAGTGGAGTGCATACACTTTGCAGATCGAAGGATGCTGAACTTGGGTTTGGATAAGGGCTGTATTGATTGCGACTGTTAACTTCGGGTGCATTTTGGTCAGGCTTTCCTTAAACTGATAGCGCTTTGCTTCGATTGGAAGTCCATTACGAGCACCCCTGAAGAAGTCCACTGAGGTGTTTGAATGTGAGCACAACTCTCGAGAACTGAGCTGATAGCGCTTTGCGATTTCTCTGCTTGTCGCAACATCAGGCCGGGCTTCTAGAAGCAAAGCACGCCACCACAAGTACTTTCTCAATTCCTCTGCCAGCAACTCATACCCTCCATCAGCCCATTGCAGGACATGGAACACTAAATATCTCTCAGGAGCTCCCCTCACATCTACCTGCATTTCCAAGATCTTCCACAGTCTCTGTCCTTCGTCTCGTGCCTGTTCAAGACCGATATTGAGGGCTGCATCCACCATCTCTGGAAGGTCGGTTGCGTAGCGGGCGCTAGTCAGCTCGAGTGAAATGGCGAGGATAGGAAGATTGTCGCGGGCTGTGGAGGTGCCTTTGAAGGCTAGGATGGAACCGTCTTCATTAGCGTAGTAAGGGCCTGAGTCGAGTTCGTAGCCTTCCATTTATACCTGTCCTACCAGCAAGAGGTTAGGAACTACCTGCTTTTCCAACTCTCTTCAGCCCTTGTTTGCTTCTGAATACAAGGAATGTTCCCTCTTACGTCAAGAAGGATCAAGGTTTATTGAGGCGGGCCTGCTAAATATTGTGCATTCTCCATAAAGATCTCCCAGATCTCATTCCCTCATTCACGCTTCTCGGCCTGATAATGGGCAATGACAGACTGAGGAACTAAAGACGGCCAGCTATTGAGCGTTCTAATAGAAGTACTTTGTTTGGGCAAGTTATGGATGTATGGTAAATCTGCCTACAATAGACGTAGGAAGGGACTCCGGAAGTATATGTGAGGGGATAGGAAAGAAGGCAATGCAGGCTAACTTAGACTAAGGAAGGAACATAGGCCAATTTGTGCATACTTATTTCCACCTTTTGCAAATCCTTCAAACAACGGCTACTGAGTTCAGCCATTCAAGACATATACAGACCTTGCTGGGCACTAGTGATAGAAGCTGCCTGCTTAAGGTCTGACTAGGCCTTGCGAAGGACTACTGCAGAGGCGCCTCCGCCCCCGTTGCAGATCCCCGCCACACCCACCGCACCTCCTTCTTGCCTCAAAATGCTGAGCAGAGTGACGAGGATCCGAGCTCCGCTGCAGCCAATAGGATGTCCGAGGGCCACTGCGCCTCCGTATACGTTTAGTTTGCTCTCTGGTAGGCCCAGCAGTTGCGTGTTTGCAGCGTTCACGACTGCGAAAGCCTCGTTAATCTCTACGAAATCAACCTGATTCAGGGTCAGTTGGGCTCGCTCGAGAGCCTTTTGGATAGCGAAGCTTGGTGCTGTGGGGAAATCCACAGGAGCGGCTTCATAGTCCGCGAAGGACTCAATAGTCGCCAAAACTGGCCAATTGTTCTTTTCCGCCTTCGCTCTGGACGCTAGCACCAACATAGCGGACCCGTCGCTCAGGGAAGACGCGTTTCCAGCGGTTACTTTGCCGTTCTTTCTGAAGGCGGGGCGGGCTTTAGTGACGTCTAAGTTTTGGCCGGGCATTGAGTCTTTGGAAACGAGGTGAGGCTTAGAGCCGGGCACTTGAATAGGCACTATTTCGGAGGCGAACTTGAGGCCGGTCCAGGCTGCGCGGGCCCGAGTGAAGCTGAGTTGGGAGAAGCGGTCCATTTCGGCTCGGGAGATTTGGTGCTTATCAGCGCAGCGTTCTGCACACTCTCCCATATGAACGTCCAGCAGCGGGTCCCACAGTCCGTCCTTCACTACTCCATCCACCACTTTCTGGTCTCCACGCATATACCCGAACCGCGCCCCGGGCAGGTAATACGGTACATTGGACATAGACTCCGTACCTCCCACCACTATACAATCCGCAAATCCCTGAGTAATCGCCATCGCGCCTAGCATCGTTGCCTTCATTCCGCTGGCGCAGACCTTGTTAACGTTTGTGCAAATGACGGAGGGAGGTAGGCCTGCTTTGAGAGCTACTTGGCGAGCTGGGGATTGGCCCAAGTTAGCGGAAATGACGTTGCCTAGGTATAGTTCTTGGATAGCCGAGGGGTCGATATGAGCTTTGGCGAGAACTCCTTTGAGGGTTTCTGCTGCTAGATCGGTGGCTGAAACGGACATCAAATCGCCCTTGTAGCTGCCTATAGGCGACCTACCCGCTGCCACAATACACACCTGAACTGGAGATGCAGCTGTCAGGTGGGCTGCTAGGACTTTCAGTCTGCGGTCCATATTGCCCTTATAACACCAACGCCGAGTACCGCGCCGACCTTGGTTTGTATGAGGCAAACTGATAGATGAGTTGGCCACAGAGAGGAACAGTGCAGTTTTCACAGGACAATAGCAGGGTTAGGTCTAGCTGCACAGAGAACTGAGCTAGTATAAAGCTTTCCTAATTTAGGTAGGACTCGGTAAGGAAATGGGTAAGTCTGGCTATCCAGGCCCAAAATCAGATTATTTTCTACTGATCCACATATAACTCCCTTCGCAATTGTGAAATTCGGTGCTCTCAGACCTGCCTTAAGCACATATAATCTTCACTAGGAAATGCAGGCTAATTAGCGACCAGCCGCACTGTCTGTACCTCCACTAGGACCCTCCGCTAGTTACTGTACTAGGGTGGAAGTACTTCTCTTTCAGTTGCCAGAGGGAGTTTAGGCAAAATCTGTAGAAGTGAAAAAATGTCTATCGAGGCCAAGCAGAAGCAGGGCTCTAAAAGCACTGCAACTGTCCTAAGGTCCAAAACTTCCAACTGTGTGTAGTAATGAGCAAGAGGCAGGGCGCAGAAAGGCTTTCCGTGCTTAGCTGTAGTAGTGGGGATGTAATAATAGGCATGGCAGACCAGGCTTTCCAGGGAGCTTTCAGCAATCGGACTTGCCAACTCTGCTTGCAGCATGAAGCCACTCACTTCTGCAAGTGCACAGGCGCTCCTACTCTCTTCTGTCTGGACTGCTGCGGCCAGCACAGCGTCAAGTACCCCCGCGCCGTCCATCAAGTCACTCCTATTGTGGCACTAAGTCAGAACCCTGAGGAATACAAGCGCAAGTACGAAGCACTAACCCAGGCGACTGCAGAACTACGCAGCAACATAGAAAGAATGGACCAGTGCTCGAGGGAGTTTGAAGTAATGATACAGAACTGCATTAACTGCTTGACTGAGTACCGCAGTAATTGGCTCCAGCAACTGCGGATTGATAGAGAAGAGCTGGCCTTGGCTATTGAGGCAGCTATTCGAGAAGTCACTAATAGTCTGGATCAGGGAATCGAGCCTGTGAGCGTGCTGGCGCAGGCAATATGGACTTTACCTACTGAGCAGTTGCAGGTGTTTAGCTACACTGTGAGTGCTTCGGATTTGCCAAGCCTATGTCAGAATTGGGCCTACTACCAGAACCCCATGATAGTACTGAGTACTAGATCTCAGCAGCATAATTGTTTACCTAGGCTTTCGTAATTTTTCCAGACAGCTTTAGAGCCTTTATTCAAGGAAAGCTTGGCCCTCGGTTTCTTAATTTCTTCATAAAAAGCGTAATCCCTTGAAAACGGAATATATGCATTTTGATGCTTTGTTCTAAGTCTGGACTACCTCAGGCTGCTGCCCCTCCTAAGTCTGGACTACCTCAGGCTGCTGCCCCTCCTAAGTCTGGACTACCTCAGGCTGCTGCCCCTTCTAAGTCTGGACTACCTCAGGCTGCTGCCCCTTCTAAGTCTGGACTACCTCCTAATTTTGGACCACCTCCGTGGTTTGGACGACTTTGAGAAAAAGTCAACAAGAGCTAAAAAAATTAGATAGGAATCCGCACCCAGTGACTCTATGAAAAATGATAGCGTTCATTTTTCGCTGTCAGAGAACTGATATTCATAGAGGTCCAAAGTGACAATATTAAAAGTAGCTGTAGCCCTCACACTTGGCGTGATGGTAGAATTTTCAGGTTTTTATTATTTGTTTTCCTGAATCTGCGGTTGAATGGAGGCCGCTCCCCGTCTCTGCTCTATCGTATACACTCCCACATGTGCTCCTTTACCATGAGTGAGAGTGTATAATACATCATCCGATCTGGAGCCCTGTTGAAGAGTGAGTTACTCGGTAGATGCAGGTTGGGTGATTGTCTAGGAGCATACTGTAGCTTCCTTAGGGTCTTTCTTAGATTCATGGGCAAAGAAGCCTCCAGTGATGGCTTTATTTACTCTGCTGACGTCTGTTTCGCAACTCGATATACATCTTTATGATCGCGAGCAGCTATTTGCTACGCCTTGGGTGCGACGCATAGAGAGGGCCTTGTTGATAAAGTGTTCGAAGCCCACAAATTGCTTCTCATTTTCATACATAGACCGCAAATCGAGCATATCGCTTTCTGATTGGTGAAACGTCGCTCGTTTTTAGTATGCTAGCGCTTGCGTATTATGAGGAGATGGGTACATTAGGACCATTTTGATAGCCTCACCGCTAAGAACAGCATGAGTTGGGAACACAACTATGCATCTGCCCAGTCGAGTGGGTAGGTTCCCGCCATCAAGCGCTGGGATATCGTACAATTTGTCGAGTGCAGCCATGAGTGTTTTTGTAGATATTCCTAATGTATAGTCGGTTTCATGGGCCTGTAGGGTCTGGGAGATAGGCACGACGATGAAAGGTTATGCCTAGTTTGGGGTTGGAAGCTTTTGTTTTAGCGAAGCCCAGATCCAGGTGGCAGTACTGAGATTTACTCTGCTGGCCAGTGCGAGGAGGCTGAGAAGGAGAAGATATAGGAAAGAGCGTGTTTGCACTCAGTTCGGGAGAGGACTAGTCAACTGTGGGTGCCTGTAGACCACTGAAGGTAGTTGTAGATCCTTTCTCAAAGGGACATTCTTTATTCGGCGGTGGGGTAGACAATCAAGAAAATGTGCGGGTTTTAGAGCTGGTAGCAGAGATCAAACTTCACATGTTTCTACAACTGCTTCAAACACAGCGTTGTCTTTAGCTCGCAGTATAATGGCCAGCTGTTTGCCTTTCCTTCTTGTCGTGCTTGCAAGCAGCGAAAGCACCGAGCTGCTCCACCCACTTCCCTGGGAAGAATACCTCCTGTTCTCCCTCATCTCCATTGCCCTCGTGCTTATCGGCGGTACAATGTCAGGCCTGACCGTGGGTCTCATGTCCCTGGACGAAACCGAGTTAGAACTGAAGCTGGCCTCGGGCACTCCACAGGAGCAAGAGCAAGCGAGGAGAGTGCTACCAGTCATTTCCAAGCACCACTTTTTGCTCGTCACGCTGCTTGTGGCCAACGCAGCCGCGATGGAGACTCTGCCCCTCTTTCTGGACGATATGTTCGCTACGGTCTTGGCTGTGGTCCTGTCTGTCACCTTCGTGCTGGCCTTCGGGGAAGTGATTCCCCAGGCCATGTGCACTGGTCCGGACCAACTCAAGATCGCCAGTCGTCTAGTTCCGGTGGTGAAGACAGTGGAAGTGCTCTTCTTTCCAATTGCCTACCCTATCGCCAAGCTGCTGGACCGTATTTTCGGTCACCGTGCGAAAGAGCATAGGTCCAGCGAAGACTTAAAAATGCTTGTGTCGATGCACACTGTGAGTGACGAAACTGGGGACGGACTGAGTCCGAAGCAAGTGGAAATGATCCACGGCGCCATTGACGCAAGCACAGAAACCGTGGGTCCTCACTCTATTCCTTTGCACTCAGTGTTCCGAGTGAGTGCGAACACTGAACTGACCAAAGCCAACGTGCGGGCCATAGTGAGGAGCGGGTTCAGTCGTGTGCCCGTGCACAAGGACAACGAACCTGACACCTTGCTGGGAGTTCTCCTAGTCAAAAAGCTGCTTGAGCTGGATGAGTGGCAGGGCCAGCCCTTGGTGCCGACATGTGAGTTGCGAACTCCACTGCTGCTGGATGAACGCACGCCAATCCTCAAAGCTCTGTCCAACTTCGAGCAAGGCCGCAGCCACATGGCCTTCGTGACAGGCGCGAACAATCAACTCTTAGGTGTCATCACCCTGGAAGACGCCTTGGAAGTGCTTCTGAAGACCAGGATCGAGGACGAAGCGGATTACGACATGGTGATGCCGCGGAAGCGAGTTTCAGCCAAGCGACCGATAAGCAAGCGACGTATGGCAGGCGCTGGGAGTCATCCTCTCATAGTATAGTCATGTCAGCCTAGTTCAGAGACTAATACACCGAGGTCGCCATGCATGCGCACAGCACCACCTTAGTTGTCTAACAAGTTGATGGCCAGACTCTTCTCTGCACACCTGCGCGTGACATCCATGTCCTCGAAAATGTCGGGAGTGGTGTACACCACCCTCAAGTCCGCGTCCTCTGCAGGCTCTACTGTCTGCTCACTGTAGATGGAACTCATCATTTTCGCGTTGGTGATTGTCTTCTTCATCATGTCTTCGTCTATGGCCTTGCGGTTGATCTTCCGCGGAATCAGGATTTCCCCGTTGCGGATCCACGCGTGCTCGAGCGCTTGGTCCACTGACAGACGCTCTGAAGGGTCCTTTACCAGTAGTTTGCTGATGAAGTCGAGGCAATACTGAGTGTACTTGCTCCAATACGCAGGGTTGAGATCCACCCTCGCCTCAATGGTCTTCTGTATGAGCACCTGCTTGTCCTTGCTGTCAAACGGCAGTCTGCCTCGCAGCAGCAAGTAAGTCACCACTCCCACACTCCACAAGTCCACCGGCTTACCATAGGGCTGCTGCATCAACACTTCCGGAGCGACGTAGCCCATAGTGCCGCAAGGCACATGCAGCGTGTCGTTGGGCCCCACCAGTTTGGACAGCCCGAAGTCCGCGAGCTTAATTATGGGGATTTCGGAGTTGTCGCTCAAGAGGATGTTTTCCGGCTTGATGTCGCGATGCACAATGCCCACATCGTGCAAGTATTTGACTGTTTCCAGGAGCTGCTTGGTGATGTGGAAGGCTGAGAACTCACTCAGCACTCTCTTCTGTCTGATGCGGTCGAAGAGCTCCCCGCCTTCAATGAGCTCCATCACCAGGTACATTTTCCCTCTGTCCTCGAAGACTTCCTTCATCTGCACCACGTTGGGGTGGTTCAGCAGCCGCATTATGGCCACTTCGGACCGCATCAGTTCCCGCTCCTGGTTGTTCAGCTTCTTCTTTTCCACCACCTTGATGGCCCAGTGCAGGCTCGTCGCCAGCTCCACTCCCAGGAAGACGTCTGAAAACTTGCCGGTGCCGAGGCGCTCCTTGATATCATAGAGTTCTTCGATGTTGCGAGTTTTGGCAGACCTCAGCAGCTTAGTCACCCAGTCGTGACACTCTTCTTTTGAGTTGCACCAAAACGTGACCTGCTCGAGTCCCTCTTGCTGCCGTGACAGGGCGAATCCATGCTTCCCCGAGTTCTCCTTCAGCATGTCCACAAAGCACCCTTCCAGGAAAATCACTGAGCTGGGCAGTGCTGTTCCGGGGTTCACATACACTAACAGCATAGTGCTCTTCAGCATGACAAAGACCTTCTTCACAACTTGCTGTTCGTCTCTTGGCTTCGTGTACATCCACCCTGCTTTCTCTAGTATGTGAGCGCCAGGGAGACTGCTGGCTCGAGTGGTGACCACATGCACGTTGGTGGAGCGAGGCGACCCACAGAGACAGTGCTTCTTGGAGGCGACTCTGAAGCTTTCCATATTCTCAGGGAGAGTTATGGCAGCCCAGATGTCCTCGCGGAAAGTAGCAGTGAACACCTCCATGATCTTGGGGTAGGCGTCTACGAAGTTGGCGAAGCATTGGAAATCAAAAAGCTGCCCATCGCCCAGTTCCCCGAGAATCCGGTCAACGAAAGCCTCGACCTGCTCCTGAGTGCCGAACTCATCTCGCTTGATGAGCGCTGCAGTGGACTTGCGGTCCAAGCGTTTGGAAAAGACGGGCGAGGACTGCAGAGTGCTGCTTTCCTTTGTGAGTTTGGGACTGGGCATGCCTTGAGTGAGAAGGCCTTTGCTTTCTTCGAACTCCAAGTTGTAGGAAGGCTTGTCTAATGTGTGCTTGTAGGTGTTATGCACCTGGCTACACTGTACCATGGACACGAGTTCTTCTTTGTCCAGGTGGCCGTCATTACGGAGGTCGTACAGCTGGAAAAGGAAGCGCAGCTTTTCTTCGAGAGTGCCGCGTGCACAGCAACTTAGTCCGTGGATGAAGTCTTCGAAGTCGATGTGGCTGCGGTCGCTTCGGTCGAACTTCTCGAACAGACGCTCCCCCCACAGTCCCTACCTATGAAGTACTGGCAGAGGGAAGAAGCGCAGGAACGTATCTCTGTCCACCGTGTCTCCGCCAGACCTGCTGGCCAGGTCTCTGAACAACTTGCTGAGGAAGCGGAGTTCATGCGAGGAAACTGGCTGTAACGTACACTTGCTGAGATGAGGCAGCATTTGAGGCGTTGGGTGAGTGAGGAGGCGGTGTGAAATATCAGCCACACTTAGGCCACGCTGCACATTGCAACCCATATTATGATGGAGAGTATGAACGTCCTGCTAAATCTCCACATGACGTGAATGGAAAGACTTGACTTCCTTTGTGACCACCGAATTGAGCGGAATTCTCTTTCTCATTCACTAGCCTGAAGCATTCATTAACTGCGGTAACGATGAGCGTCTAACGGGGGAACGAGTGGAGGGTGGGGCCGGAGCTCCAGCAGAGATTCAGAGCCCAAATTGCTTCATGTAACTGCCAATAGTTGTGAGCGTCTCTCTCATATCTACTAATGCTTGTGCTAAGTTTGACATTGATCTCCAGCTTTCGCGCGCAAAATTCTCTTATAACAGCGGGCTCTGTTTCTTTTGAAAAGAAGTGAGAGTCGGGTTGGATGCCAAAGAATAACTTAGCAGGATGCAGTAGGCTCCAATTAGTTCCCATGATAGTACCAATAAGTCTACTATCTCACACTTCATCAATTCCCCACGCTACTTCCTCCATATATTAACTGCTTTCTACGCCTAGCACAAGCCTCCCTACTAGCCACACTCTCACTAGGACTCGGGTCGCCCGACTCCTGCAGAAACGACCTCAGTGCATACGCCTCCGACACATGCGGAACTCTCACCAACTCTTGAACATACGTCTGCAAAGCCTTGCGTCTTTCCTCGAGTTCTTGGTGGGAGCTGAGGGCTACGAGGCCTTTGCGGGGCTGAGGCGGCAGGACTGGAAGAGGACGGTTGAGCGCTGGGCAGTACTGGAGGTAGGATGCTTTTGGAGCGGCTGAGGAGTTTGCTGAACTCGCGGAAACGACGGCTGACTTTCCATCGGAGATTAGAACCAGTTTCAGTGTCTTTTCTCAGGAAAGTAAGTATATAGATTGTATAGTGTCTGCTGGTCATCCACTTCCCCTTCCCAACTCACAGGCGGAAAGAGCGAGTACTCAAATCGCTCAGTTCCGTTGTGCCACAAGTCCAGCCGAGACACAGGATAGTCTAGGAAGTGCAGAATCGTTTCACTGAGAATAGCGGGGTCATTACATACAGCGCGCAGGTAGGTCTCTGTGCGCTTCAAACAGTCTGATCGAGTGCTTTTCCGAACCCGGCTAGGTAGTTTTTCTTAGGAAAGGAGGCCTAATAAAAACTGTAGAAGTCGTTGAAGCGCTTGATGCACTTACCCTGGCTTGTGAAGTGCGCACATTGCCAGTTGAGTGTGTAGTTTACATGTCCGTCTGGGTCACTACTTTGTTTCCGGCTCTCGATAATCATAGAGAATTAAAGCGCCCTAACAATAGCCGGCAGTGCGCTTAACTCCGGCTGCGTAAATCTGAAAGACTCATGTCTCAATCCAGTTCCATACAAGCAGCATCTTTTATATCGAGAAAGTCGAGAATTTGGTCCGTCCTTAACTCCAAGACTAGTATAGTTACTCATTCAGTACGCGATTTTCGCCTCAATTTCCAAGGAAAGGGTATTCGGCAAATTGGGAAATGGCAAGTTTGGGAAGCCTTCTATGCTGAAGTTGGTGCGTAGGGCTTCATGCAGAGTCCGGAATTTGCTGAATTGGTGCTTGACGGAGTGCTTGCTTTCTCCCCTTTTCACTGTAATTCGGAAAAGGACGAGACCTTGTTTGGCCTGCAATGCGGTGATGCTTGCTGCGAGTTGATTGTCCGCGGTACCTTTTCTCTGTCTGAATATGTGTGCGATTTTCGGTGAGAGCGAATTCACACAAGGCAAAGAAATGACTGCAAGGGAGGTATGTCGCTACTGTGAGCGGCTTTCTGGCCTGGATCTGATCATTGTGGTAGAAAGAAGTGCGGATTTCTGCTTGCACAGTTCTGCGGACATCGCTGTTTTGGAGCTAGGAAAACAGCGTGTGCAGTCCTTGTCTGATATGTGCGGCTCCCAGTGAGCAATCAGAATGTAGGATCTCTGTGAAGCCATCAAATGTACTAACTCTACCAAATCATCACTGCAACTGTGAAACTGCTTCAAAAGGATTGGAGGAGCGGAGTCAGGTCTCGGACCCTTCTCACTCCGACTACTTCCAGCAGCACGAAAATACGCCTTCGATCGATTCTGCTGCCGTAGAAGCAACATCGGCTAACACCCAATGCACTTCATAAGCGGAAATGATATGTCTCAACTGCATGTGCAGGGGAGGCTGACGTGTCCGTTGGAACTAATCATGGGGAGAATGACAAGGAGGTCTTGATTGTGTGCGGACTCTGCAGGAGAGAGCAGGGCTTAGACGCAATTAGGACTAGTTTTATTTAGACCGGGGGAAATGGTTGGAAAACGGGTTTTGGGCTCTTTCTTATATCCCTAATGTAGCGATTTTGAGAATTTTGCATTGTTAACTGCCAATACAGCCTATTTATAAAAGCCTCTTTTCGTCATATAGTAATCAGCCTGTCGAATATAGTCCGAATTAGCTATGTTCTTTGTACACCATCCAGCCTTCCCTCGAACTACCATTGTTCTGTTCTTGCGTGCCCATAGTCCCATTACCCCAGCCTTTTCTAATAATGTTTTTTCCCCATCTGCTGTTTTTTCACTTATTGTTTCAGTCTGCCTTCTCCCTCTTCAGTCTTCCCTGCCAAGACTGTCCGAACGGCTGGGTAAAAGCCACATAGGTGGGTGATGATTGGTGCGATTCGACGAGAGGCTGTATCAGTGGACCTTGCAACTATGACCAGTCAGCGCCAGGAGTGAGTGACTGCGACTTGGAATGTAAGAATGCAGGCTGCGATTTGACCAAGCGAGGAGATGGGACTTGTGATGCTGAGTGCGACTTGGCAGAGTGCGGAAGCGACTTCGGGGACTGCGGCTACTGCGCCCCGGGCTGCACCCATATCATGCTAGGCAATGGAGCGTGTGAGGCGGTCTGTGACTTAGCGGGCTGCCTACTTGATGGGTACGACTGCGGCTTCTGTGTCGATGGCTGTTTCGAGGGAATGCTGGGAGATGGCAGTTGTGACAATGAGTGCTTAAACGCAAAATGTGCCAACGACCACGGAGACTGCGACTCCCTATCCTGCAGCCCCGGCTGTTTCCCCTACCTAATCAACAACAAGATCTGCAATTCAGAGTGTAACACCGCTGCCTGTTCCTATGACGGAGACGACTGCTTCTGCTCGCCAGGCTGCAGCCCAGTCCTACAGGCGAATTCCGACTGTGACAGTATCTGCGCCACTGAGGCTTGTCAGTTCGATAATCACCTTTGCGTAAGTGCTACATAGGGAGATTGCGCCTTGGGGTGCTTTACGAGTATGGTGGAGGATGGGAATTGTGATATGGAGTGCTATTCGAAGGCGTGTGGGTATGATGGGACTGATTGCGGGTGTGCGCCTGGATGCAGGACGGATATGTATGAGGATGGGTATTTGAAGTGTTATGTGCCTGACTGTAACTACGATAACGCCAATACCTTATATGAAATGAACTACGAACAAATAATGGCCTTCGCCTGGCAAACTACTTCCGGGAACCTGGATAAGGCTTTCGACTTTGGAACTAGCTGCATGTCTGTTGAGCCGAGTTGCAACCCACAGAATGTTCTCGATAGCTTCTACAACGACTCTTGTGACCGTTCC
>Ga0247837_1008275_pt1 | contig 13173 bp, 10 predicted proteins | sample LaCtaG_2_FD_187115 | JGI IMG/M metagenome (GOLD analysis project Ga0247837, IMG submission 187115) | Freshwater microbial communities from meromictic Lake La Cruz, Castile-La Mancha, Spain - LaCruzMarch2015_14.5m | ecosystem: Environmental > Aquatic > Freshwater > Lake | place: Spain: Castile-La...
GTCATCCCGTCAAAGATCGCGAACCAAGGGCTAGTAGTGGAAGTTCGGAGTATAGTGGCTCGGATGATGATTCCTCGGAGTGGACCAACGACAATGAGGGTTCTAACATGATTACAGAATCAATCATCTACAACCACTTCTTTCTTGACGGAAAGTCCATCCAATTCGCCCGTATTGCCTTTCGCAATTGGTAGTATATCGATCACACCCACGCTGTCTTCAACGACCGACGGTACTGCAACAAGCTTGCTGCCATCTTCTTCACCGACCACATGCCTCCCCGACGGTGAAAGATTGGAATCGCATGGCTGAAGCTGTGCATGTGCTACTCTGTATTGTTGGGATGAAGATACTACTGGTAGATGCTGCAGTGGATACTGCAGAATCACATCACGTGGAGTATTCGTGTGTAGAGAACAACCACCTATGTAGTGAAAATTCTCTAACCCTACTTAGTATAGAAATCTTTCATTCATTTATCAAGACATTAATCTGCTCTATTTTTTGCTCCAGAAGCATTTTTGCTAAACCAATGAATTAATGCCCCAACAATCAATGGTAACAATAAATTATCATCCACAAGAAAAAATGACAGGAATGTTTGTGCGTCCAGCAACAGCCTCTGTTAATGCGGTGAGCAGTCCAACACCTTGACGCCAATAATAGATAAACGTTGGTGGAGCCTTAACTTTCAATAACTGACAGGTAAATTTTTGAGCTAAACATTTCCTTCAATCTATGTTGCGTCTTTCATTACCCTACGTAGTTAACTTCAGAGCTCTTCTTCATCTCTATGATAGTTGCTGCTATACTTTAGGATTCCATTGGCAAAGAAAGAAATGCAGTCTTGAATTTCGTAACCACTTATTGAGCAGCACGAGTTTAGATTTTAAGTATGCACATGGAGATACTTCATTTTCTTGCCCACATTGATAGGAATGAATTTGGATTCGAGGAGTTTCGCAATACCTCGAACGACATTGTACATCAACGAGAACCCCATCGTGTCTCGACCAATCCATTCCAATGCACTGGGAAGCTCCGACCTACTCATTCCATCAAAGACTTGAATGTTAACACTGCCGCGAATGAGATCTACTTTTGGTGCAGGACTTGAACTCATCTCATTAGGCATCCAGTTCGCTTGTGGGGGAAAGATGCCATCTTTGTCATCGGGTATTGCTGCATAAAAGTCATAATCTTGGTTTGTCCCCGGATGAGCGGTTGGCACTATTGAAATGTACCAGCGCCTCGTATAGTCATAAATCTTGCACCGAAACATAGAAAATACAGTCTCGTGTCCCTGGTAGATAGAGATCTTTGTGTACATCGGGACACCATCACATGATCCTGATTGTGTAAAATATCCGTTTATATCAGGAATGCCACACCCTTTTACTTCTACCCCACAGACGCTTTCGTGGAAGTGGCGAATGAGAATCTTTTGACGTCGCACTGATGACTTGTCTTGATTCTTGTTCAAACGCAACAATGTGGAAAGATGGTCCGGTATCTCCGCCCAAACATCATCGTCAAATTTCTCAAGTGTATGCAATGTGTGGTTGGAGGAGTACGTATTTTCGATACTTGACTCATCGGCGAGTGCGTGGGAAAGAGCAGCCCAGCTACTGTCTGTAATCTCGTCGCAACCAATGTGCAGTGTGGTCAAGGTGTTGTTGTTTGCCAACACATCCGCAAAATCATTGACAACCTCGTCATTGAAATAATTCCATCCAAGGTCAAGTGTAGTAACCTTTGAGCTAGGCTGTAATAGACGAGTGAAAGTACGCAACCCGTTGGCAGTGCAGTCACTATAACGAAGATGAAGCGTGTGAAAGTCGCGCATTGTTATTAGTAAATCGACCAGCGCTTCTGCTCCATCGTCATCAATTGAGTTACGACTGACATTCAGCTCCTCGAGGGAGCATATTGACTGAAGCAGAACATTGAAGAACTGAATCCATCCATCCGAAGTTATACCGATGTCGTGACTCATGTCTAATTTCTTCAACGTTGTGTTCATCGCCAACGATCCTCCAATCGCATTCGCCGCTTCGTCATCGAGGCCCACTCTCACTTCGCCTTCAACATTGTGGCAACGCCTTATACCGAGTTCTTCTAAGGCAATGTTGGGATTCCTCAAACAGCTTGCAAATTGTTGCCACCCCTCAGATGTGACGAGGTCGCTGCCAAATAGATTCAAATGCTTGACAGTTACATTAACCGTCAATAAGTTGCCTACGGAAACGACACCTTCATTGCTAATCCTAGTAGATTCAAGCGAAATAATTTCTATTGGACAGGTTGGACTACTCAATGCATCCGAGAACGACTTCCAGCCAATCTCAGATATCTCATCTTCTCCATTTCCGCCTATATTGATCTTTTTAATACACTTACTCTTGGCCAAGGATTTGGAAATGACAGCGAGCGATGTGTCATCTATGTCGCAGCATTCCAGTCGGAGGGATAGAAGGGTTGATGTAGAATGACACAGGAGCATGGTCAACTCAGCGCATGCGCCCTTCCTTGTTGCCATACTCATTTCCACATCACCACCTAGCATTAATTCTAATAAGCTAGGATGACCACGAAGGGACGCGATTACTCTTCTCGTCTGATCGATTCCGTAATCGTTGTCGGAAAGTACTATTCGCTCCAATCGTTTGCATTTCGACAAAGCTCTTATGAAAGAAGCGGTCCTCCGAGACATATCCGACCACAATATTTCCACGCAGCGGAGATTGTGGTTGTGTTCAAAGAACGGTAGCATGATGGCAAATACATCGACTTGGGTTACATCCAATTGACACAAAAACAAATGCTGAATAGAGCGATTGCGAGCGAGCCCTTCGAACAATTCTCGTAGCGAATGAGAAGTTGGAAATGCATCGATCTTGAGTTTAATTAAGCAGCGACTAATACCCAGCGCATCTCCAAGAGTACGTCCCACGGTTAAATTGTGATCAAAAATAACCGAATCCCGAGATACTCGCAAACCGGCAATGCCGCTTAAATTATGTAGGATATTCTCATCCAACTCGCACGTTGTATATTTCCAGTTAGTGCCGAGTGGAGCACGGTATCCGTTGGCAACTAGAATACCGTCGTCGCATCCATCCTCTGGCTCCATTTCCATCGTGTGTAGTTGGCACCGGTCGGAGGAAGAGTGGAATAAAAGGGGGTTTGGGGTGTGGCGGGATCCGTAGACGAAGTGTTCCCCGCCAAATTTGCTTTTAGGGTAACACTAAACAACCTGCGTTTGCCCATGCGTTCCATGGTGTCAACAGTAGAGACGACGACATTAACGACGACGACGGTCATTGTCAAATCCCATCAGTCTTGTCCATGCAGCCTGCGCTACTACCGCTGCTGTTCTACAGATGTCCTATGGATACGGACGTGGGACTTAGAGCAGTGATAATGAAACGTTATCCTAAAGATTGGACAGTTTATGTCGATGGCAATGGTGATGGATTTGTCGAGGCCAAGAATGATAATGCTAGTGGTGGTGCTGGTGGTGGGACTACGAAGAGCTTTCCGTCTCCAGAGTGGATTGCTCGCTCAGCGAGTACAGGCGAATGTTAGCGTTTCAGTTGCATCACTATCGGATCGAGTCGTAAGAGAAAGGATTGAGTAATCTTGGCGGTACACAGCTGGTGTATTCTGAAAGAATAAATGTGGATGTCTACAACACTCATGATACTCAGTTGGTGCCACGATCCTTTGTACCTCATCTCGGATCTGACCTCGTTGCCAGCAGGCGTGAATTATCCACGATGGCGATTCGCATCCGCACCCGCAACGTATAGTCAGCTCGGCACCACGATCAGCATGAGCCGTTGCGAGGCATCGCATGCACAGGTGATGCTGACATTGACGAGCCCTCTCGGACAGCGAGACACCAATGGCAATGTCGACTTCATTGAGTGTAGCATACTCAGATGCCACCCACAGTCGCCGCAAATCACTGCCTCCCGTGCAGAAGACCGGCCGCCCGCAAGTAAACGGATAAACCCGTCAATTCGAGGACGCTTACGAGACATCGCCACCGCCCCCACGGTGGAGGAGACGGCCGCGCCGCCATGGGGTACGACGGAGGGCATCGGCGCGTCTCGGAGGCTTTTGGGGGCGCTCTGCCATGCGTAGGAATCAATACGGTTGGGCTGTGTGTAAAGTAACGGACCGTTGTCATTCGGTCCCGGCACGGCGAGCGACACGGCCGTGAGAATGAACGGGAGAGTGTGTAGGTATGTCCAATTAATGCCTCCCCTGCTGGAGTCGGAGGAGAGCTCAGAAATTGAACGCTGGTGTAGAAATGGATACGAGCACACAAATATACTGCCCGTCCAATTGCTCTTGGCATGATGATAGCCTCTACTTTACCCAACGCAGCAAAATGATGAAACGAATGTAAGAGCATTTCATTATTTGTCGGGTTATTTACTTCACTCGTTGTTCTCGCTAACTCATTCCTCACGTCTATATGATGTATGATGTTTAGCTTCTTTTCTTTCGGGGGAAAGGAGCCATGCTCCCCTGAATACCACGAACAGCTACTTCGTCTCACTAAACAGTTGGAACTCAAACTCTACCAATCGGCACCCTCCTTTGAAGCCTACACGGACATGTTCACCGAATCAGGGCTTCAGCATTTGGCGGTTCGAGTTGCTACAGAAACGTGGCCTAGTTGTGCACAACTCGTTAAGGCAGCACTACAGTCGACAGAACGCAATGAATTGCAGCGCCAATATGAACATAGCGTGGCAGCCCTGCAGAAAAAGATTGATCATGTAAACAATGAAAAGACGATATTAGATACCCAATTGAATGAAGCATTGGATGAGCTCAAGGCCAGAGAATCATTACTAGGAGATAAGGAGGAAGCATTCGAACAGCTTCAGCTCCTCCAACAACAGAGTGATACCGAAATTGAATATCTGAAGCTGCAAGTGTTGACCATGAGAGCAGAGAACACGACTCTCGCTTCGGAAAAGGCCAAGGCTGTCGAGGAAGCTACAAGGGCAACACTTGAGTCAAAGTCACTGTTGGAGAATGTTAAGGCGATGGAGGAGGATGTCGTCGATTGCTTCCTTAAGGACCGGAAAATCAAGGCATTGGCGGAGGAGGTTGAAGCCCTGACGGCAAGGAAAGATGCGTATGATGCAGCCTTAGCGATGGACGCCTAAAGTATGAATTAGCATGTACAACCATCAACTGTCAAACCTTGAGAGACTAGAGGAATCTGATGTGAACGAGTTTGAGGAGGAAATTCATGTCCTAGATTAATTTGGAAATTAGATAAGATGCACAACTTCGACTTTGGTCTATCCCAAAAGTCATACTCGCTCTCAACCAACGCAATGCAGATGCTTGCGACAAAACGACCGATATTCTTCAAAGATTCTTCCACCTGTCTAGCACGGAGAACTATGGATCCGCCTGGTGGTATCGCAGGGGATGTTGTTCGTAACAAGTTGATTGTTGTTTGACTCATTCTATTCGTGAGTGATGGTATTAATGGATGATATCCATGTCTGGCGCAAACTCTATTAGCCCGCCGCAGTCAACAGCTCATCCGGTAGATTTTGTCCATACTTTATGCCGATTGATCTGTATGACAAAAGGTATGACAAAATCGGTCGACAGGAGGTGATCTTTGCTGCAGAATCGGCCGTACCATGAGCAAGATCGGCTCGGCGGTACACGGTGTTGTGTGAGAAAGTGACATGTGCATCCCCCAGAGATGATGTCGGTGATACACACTGCGGGCCCACCGTTTGGACCCTGCCCTAAACATGTAGATCTTTTTTATAATGTCGTCGTCAGGTCCGTACAATCATACAATAAAGAGTAAAAGCTATTTCTTGAGAAACGCTGAATTCTTTTTATAACATTATTTTTTTATGCAATGCACACATATTGCTCCAAGCTTTCCAAAAGCCTCGAGACCTAGCAATCATGGTCACCCCTATGACTGTTTGCATTCACCAGTGATGTCAACCGTTGGCTCACTATCACCAAAAGCATACTGCTTCGTGGGGGTATTATCCTTCAACCGTCGAGCGGCTTTCTTTACACTTGAGAATGGATTCGCTATTCTCTTCTTCTTCTCGGAACCGAATGGAGATGGAGATGTTGGTGTCAATGAAGAAATGGTGCTTTGCTTTTTGTTTAGTAGATTCTCCTTCGCGGCATCCATAGCGGTGTCACCTTCGACACTAACGGGGCTCTCTGGGCTGCGTTTACGACTCGAGGTCGATGGACTGAGGAGACTTGGGGGAAGACGGTTACTGCCGATTGAATGAATAGTGCGCTTGCTCCCGGACTCAGCAGATGCGAGTTTAGTTGATGACGATGATCCACGCTTGCTTGCCGACTCGATCGGTGCACGCTTAGTAGAAGACGCTCCTCCCAACAGAGTACTCAAACCTCTCAACTCCTCAGTCGGCTCACCACCGAACGCATCATTCTGGAAGGCAGTAACCGTAAATTTGGCCTCTGCAAGTTCATTCTTCGCTCGCTTCAATTCATCACCAAGTTGCAAGTTTTCATGTTCTAGATACTGCATCTGACGTCTCCGTTCATTCTGAAGCTCAGATATATTGCCTTTGGCACTCTCGGCCATCGATTTCAGCAACTCGTTATCTTTCGTCAGAGAGATAATCTTCTCATCAGCCTTTTTAAGGTTGGCCTTGCAATCAGCAAGTGCAATGGTCATCTTAGCATCCTCGACTTCGTACACTTTTACCTCCGCTTCCAATTCGGAATACTTCTCACGTAATGCATCCAGCTCTGACAAGTACTCAGATGCTTTCCCTTCCGAGCTAACCAGCGCCATACATTCTTCCTCAATCGATGTTAGCTTTTCACACAACGACACCACCATCTCAACCACACTGTCACCAACAACGTCCGCGACGTCGCATGATGATATGGCTTCAATTACTCCGTTTCTATCCTTCTCGAGTCGTTCACTATGCTGGACGTACTTCCATAGCTTGTTTTCACACTGCCTTAAATAATCTTGTAATTTCTCAATCTCTTCAGATTGATCAACTACATCTTTCCTATCTCGTGAACCATTGCGACATGGCTTAACGCTTTCTAATTCTTCCACTCGCTGTTTGTATTCTTTGGCCTCAGCCATGAATTGACTTCGTTCATCCTATGCGAATTATGATAGCAATAATCAGACGTTGGAGCGACACAATGGTTTCATTCGACAAAGAAAAGACACGATAATTTTGACAAGCTACTTTATTTCTCACCTTCAGTTTTTTGATATTAGCTATGTGGGTCTTTGTTATCTTGGACTTTTCAAGCTTTTTGATCCGTTCTTCTTTTTCATCGATGTTTTTCTTTAATGCCTTCAATTCATCTTGCAAACTCTCCGCTTCTTTTGGACCGTTTTGTATCGACTCTGCCTTAGCAAGACGACCCTTGAGTGTTTCAATGGCTTCCTTCGCCTTTGCCGCAAATTTCTGTTGTTTCTCATACTCGTGTTTCTTGACAGCGCTGACCTTCTCTTTCGCAGATTTGAGCTCTCGCCTTGCTGCTAAACAGTCGGCTTCAGAATGGGTAAGATCAAGCTTCGTCTGGGCTAATTCCTCCCTGAGCTTACTCATTTCTAACCCAGTTTCATTCGATGTCATGCACTTGATAGAATCGATCTCCCTCCTGTACTTATCAATGTCACTATTCAAATCTGCAACATTCATCCTTGACGCCTTGACTTCCTTCCTTGATTCGGACAGTTGATGGAGCGCGTCGTTCAGCTGATATTCAACATCAGCAAGCCTGGCCTGAGCATCCGCCTCGAAGGACGCTTTCGCAGCAAAGACCTGTGATTTAAAGACGGCACTTTGCTCTTCAAGAGCCTGTAACTTTTCTTGCAGAGATAATTTCTCCATCTTTTCAGTAGCTAGCTGATCTCTCGTCAAAGTAAGAACTCCCTCCAAATCATTGGCCCTGGCGTCCAGCTTCGTCTGCTTCTCTTGGAGCTCTACATTGGCATCCTTCATGCTGTAACAATCAGTTTCGACGCGAGATAAATCTGATTTTAATTGAGAGATCTCATCACGAAGTGAAATCATCTTCTCTTCCGCCTCATCAATCAGTTGCTGCTCTTCCTCTTCGGATGTACGTTTTATTCCATCTTCGAATTCTTTCCGCCTGCTCAGCTCTTGTTCCAACCGAGACTCCGCGTCGATATTCTCGCCCATGAGAACTGTGGATGACGAAACGAACATTGAGTAATGAGTTGACACCAGAAAAGATAAACATCACTTATGTGCACTCACGTTCCATATCGCGAAATAATTCTTCTTCGGAATCAGCCCTTGTTGAATTATGAAGCGACAGCTCCATCGAACGGATTTTGACTTCCGCAGTATGTCGAGCCTTGCATAACGCATTCTCCAGCTGCAATTTCGTCTCTTGTAGCTCTTTATCAGCCTTTCGAGCGGCAGATCGAGCTTTATCAACACTGGTATTTGCGGACGCGAGGAGAGACTTCAAATCTTTGACTTCATTCTTCAAAGAGTCAATTGCATCTGAAGCTGCGACATGGTTATCGGCAACCACAAATTGATTCTTCATTGCATCTAATTGACCCTTGAGTTCGTTAATCTCCCGTGATTTAGTTTCGAGAGTAGTTTCCAATACGGCAACAACTTTCTTGCATTTGGCCTCAAGCTCATCCCTTTCCTTTGTCAATGTGGCAATCTGCGCTTTTTGGCTTTCCATATCAACAATCATCTCTTGCAAGGAATTCAAACTTGCAGTAACCTCGTCTTTCTCTGCCTCAAGACGAGCGACATCCGCCTTCGACTGCTCTAAAGCTGACGCGAGCTCATCTTTCTCTTTGTTCAAAGACAACAGCACTTCGTCCGAGTCACCATTGGAAGACAATACCGCATTCATCTTTTCAATTGCAGTGTCGCGCTCTCTCATGAGTGCCTCAACGTTTCCAATGAGATCGGCCTTCAATGTAATCATCTCCTCATTTAACTCATTATTTGCATTTCGGAGTCTGTCCATTTCGGCGGAGAGAGTAGACGATTCAGACGAGGCGTCTTCCTTGAATGCAGCAATTGATGCCGTGGCTGTTTCCAATGCTGTTTCCTTCTCCATCAGACGCTTTGAGGCCTCATCAACGCTCTTTTCAAGATCTAACACCTGGTCCTTCAGCTTGGTGTTCGCAACCTGAGTCGTCTCCAACTCACCCACCACTTTCGACAGCTCATGAGCCGCATTCTGTCGCTCAGCCTCAAATGAGACTTCCAGAGTAGCAACATGCTCTTCTGCCAACACCCTGGCAGACTCCAGCTCGGTAACTTGTTGGGTAAGCAATGCTATTGCCGACGAAGATTCTACTTCTTTAGCAATTGCTTCTCCATCCTTCTCCGACAACTGGGATTGCAAATCAGTCATCAACAATGCCTGTTGTCTGCATTCTTCTAGCATCTGCTCGATCCTTTCCAAAGCAGTGGCAATTGCAACCTCTTTCTCTTCTACCAAAAGCTCTTGCTCAGTGACAGCAAATTCTTTTTCTGATGCGAGATTTGATACTTGTGACTCAAGTTCTTGCTTTGCCAACCGCATCATTTCCTTCTCTCCCTGCTCCAACTGAAGTTTCTCTGACGCAGATTGGGCCTGTCGCCTTGCTTCATCGACTTCGGTTTTTAGACTTGCATTCTGAGAACGCTTTAAGATCAGCGCCTCACGGAGTAGCCCAATATAGACATCACCCGTCATAATATCGGATGGCTGAATCGTCTGTTTCTGCCTTTTGGGCTTCGCTGCAGTCTGAGGATGGTTAATAACAATGGATGCGGATGATGCTGGCATTCCTCCACGAGAGGGACTGGCAAAGGGTACATGTTGTTGCTGAGAGTCGGCGTTTTCGGAGTCATTAATGACACCGTCAGAGTAACGGCGTTGCCTATCTTTTGCAGTTTTACCGAGAGAAAATTTTACTGTATCAGCCTGAATTGTTTCATCATTGTCATTGTAGACGAAGAGTGAGTTGTAAAGTGACTGCCTCCCCGCGAATCCACTTGCGGTGATAAGACAACCCTTCAATATCAATTCCTTCATCCGCTTCAAGTCCTCCTCAGCCTTGCGATTCGTCACCTCGGCATTGACAGCCTTTGCTTCGAGGGCCTTCATCTGCTCAATGGTATCCTTCCCAGGACCACCGTACCGTGCCTCCTTCAACTCTCGTTGTAATTTTTTGATCAGCGATCGGTCATCCATGACTTCATTGACTTGGGCCCGTGTTTTCACGAGCTTGGCGCGAGATGCGAATTGAAGAGTTGATCGTGTTTCCTCCAAGTATAGCTCCGATGGTGTGGCACAACAAATGATGACCATCCTTGCATTACCCGACAATGACGGTTGGAGGATGCGTGTTAATTTCGAATCACGAAAGTTGATATGTGTTGCATTTTGACCGAGATTGCTAATCACACGTGACAGCGTGAGGAGACTTTGATTGATAATACCACCTTCCTTCTGACGATCACCGGTGGATCCAGTGTGTCGAACACTCTCGGACCCTGCCAAGTCTACAAGGTTCAGCGTAGAAACTCGCATGGCACCACAATTCCCTGAATCGTTCCCTCCACGTACCAAATCTCCTTCCTCATCACTTTCCTCCTCGCCATCGTCATCTTCTTTCTTCGTATCCTTCAGACGACTCGCAACTGTGATTCTGAATATCGTATGCGATCGGGAACTCCGTTCATTCATCGCCGTTGCCGCAAAGCTTCGGTTCTTCTCGCCCGCGAATAGCACGCTCAACAAACTGTCCATACTCGTAACGATGGTCTCGTTCGAGTTGACGAAGACACCACGATCTTTATCTTCGCGAATCTTAAGTGTGGCATTGCCAGTGCTATCACCCGAAACCAACAAATCTCGCACCTCTTCGTTGTATATCTCAATAAATGACACCCGGACAAGGAATACACGCTCAGTTTCTTTCTCAATATGATCGAATATATCACACGCAGCCATGTGTACAATTCCTCCATTATCAAGTGAGGACGAGCATGTTACTGATGCAGCAGAACCATCCTGTAATGTCCCCGATCCCTGCATTGTAAATGTCTTACCCGATGAGGTTTGACCGTAAGCAAAGATTGTACCATTCAATCCACTCGCGACACTCGTAACAATTCCCTTTGACGTTTGCTCATAGACCTGTCGTGTCGTGGAGGCTTCACCAAAGGTCTGATCGAATGAAAAGATTGTACGGTTCTGTATCCGTTCTGATAATGGCTTACCACTTGATGTGCATTGCGCAATGGAATTATACTTTTGTAACACCCTCCAAACGCGATTGTCATTCTCGTTATTATTTCCACTAGAAGATGATTGTTCGCGAGAGTTCAGTGGACGCATCCGTATGGCAACGAGAATGCCCTCTTCGTTTGGTGTATCGACATCACTTCTACTTGCCACACCAGTAGCAGCGGCAGCGGACGCCACCAATGAGGCGGACGATGACGATGATGACATATTTTGCCAAATTTATGACGATAGTAACAACAGGCTACGAGGAGTCCTGTTGCGATTAAATTTGAGCAACGGTAACAACAACCAACTGGTAATCGTGTTTTCTCGGCACAATTCACCTCAAAACTTCATCCACCCCTTAATCAGGTGCGGCTTAGCAGCATTGCTTGCGTAGTAGCGGCAGAGGACGCCGACCGCGGGGTTGCCTAAACATATTATAGGTCTTCAACACGCCGCAAGATCATGCCGCCGCCACGGAATTCAATCAATATTATTGGGCCCGCAGGGCATCGGCTTTTAGATCATGCTGGTGGAAGACTTTTAGATCTCCCCGAAAGGGGGGAGAAAGGGGGGAAGAGAAGAGAAAAAGGAGGAAAAAGGAGAGGGGAAAAAAGGGAGGAAAGGTCGCCCCCTCATCTTCTTTGTCGGTGAGGGACAGACCGAGGAGAACCACAGCGGGAAGGGAGAGACACGAATTGGCGGGGGCTCATTCGGCGTGTTTCCTGGACTGTGGACCATGGCGTTAGTAGTAGGATTTTAAGCGACTGATTTGGGATAACCCGGCACCCACAGGAGCGTAGAGGACTATGAAGAGCCGATGTTATGAGTATTACAGGGGACAGAATTCAGGCGCACGTTGGATGAGGAATGGGAAGGAGAGTAGGAGGAAGGGGGAAGGAGTAAACGAAAAGGCATGATTCAGGCGCACGTGGGATGAGGAGTGGGAGGGGGTAGAAGTAGGTGGGGGCGGAAGAGTAAGCGGAGAGAAGGGGGGGTAGTGACTAGCTGAGTTAAAATGGGGGGAGGTCATGGCGACCAACGATCCAATTAGCCCAGAGGTGTGGGTATACGCCTGGTAAGGGCGATTTACAATGGGGGAAGGTCATGGCGACCAACGATTAAAGTAGCCCGGAGGTGTGGGCATACGCCTGGAATGGCAATTTATATTGGGGGAGGGTCATGGCGACCAACGATCTAATTAGCCCGGAGGTGTGGGCATACGCCTGGTAGTGTGGGCATACGCCTGGTAGTGTGGGCATACGCCTGGTAATGGCAATTTTAAAATGGGGGACGGTCATGGCGACCAACGATCAAATTAACCTGGAGGTGTGAGCATATGCCTGGTAATGGCGATTTAAAATAGGGGAAAGGTCATGGCGACCAACAAATCACATAGCCCGGAGGTGTGGGCATACGCCGTAGAATGGCACCATGTTAAAAGGAGGAGAGGTCATGGCGACCAATGATGTAGTACAGGTCATGACGACCAAAAATAGGGAATTATCCCAGAGGCCAGAGGTGAGAGACACGCCGAGTAGTGGCAATCACATAAAGGAATAGGTCATGGCGACTGAGCAGTGAGGTATCTCGGAGGGCGGGCACATGCAGCATCGTGAAAGGTCGTGACGACCGACACCGTCAAAAATCAGCCCAAAAAAGGGGGGGCATACGCCGGAGGCGAGATAGAATGGGAAGAGGGGAGGGCAAAAAACGGCGGAACGAGCCCGGGGGTGTGGATAGGACCTTAGCTCCACATGTCGGATGTCGGCGTGTCGTTTTTTTGCCCAAACGGCGACATTCTGTGTCGTGTCGGCGACATGTCGCCGACATGTTTCAGTCATGTCGCAGACACAAGAAAATGTCGTGTCG
>Ga0247837_1008277_pt1 | contig 13171 bp, 2 predicted proteins | sample LaCtaG_2_FD_187115 | JGI IMG/M metagenome (GOLD analysis project Ga0247837, IMG submission 187115) | Freshwater microbial communities from meromictic Lake La Cruz, Castile-La Mancha, Spain - LaCruzMarch2015_14.5m | ecosystem: Environmental > Aquatic > Freshwater > Lake | place: Spain: Castile-La...
GAAATTCACCGTGCCGCTAAAGGTTCCCGCCACCAGCACATTGCCGGCGGCATCCACCACCACGCGCTCGCCCTTCGCCGTGGTTCCATTTGCCCCCATCGCCACCACCCACTGCAGCGTGCCATTCGCGCCATGCTTGGCCGTGAAGGCCCGGGTGGTGGAGGCCCCAGCCGTGAAGTTTTGCCCGAGCGCTTGGAACGACCCCGTGAAATCCCCCACGGAAACCATCCCGCCATCCGGTGCCGCCGCCACGCCATTCGCGCCGCCCGCCACGGAACCCGACGGTCCCACGCCGAGCAACGACCCGCCGACAAATTCCTGCACATTCGTATCCGCCGGCTCCGCCTGGGAGAAAATCGCTACCACCGAGAGGTTGCCGCCCATCGTGAGCGACAGCGGATTCGCCGTGCCGGTGGCATTCCCCGCCCAGCGAACGAACACAAACCCGCCATCCGGCACCGCCGTGAGCGTGACTGTGGACCCCTGTTTGTGCGGACCCGCAGCCGAGGCCGTCACATTCCCACCCGGCGTGAAAGTGGTATTCAACGAGAACGAAGGCAGCGCATTCACGCGCACCGTCACATTCCCCGCCGCCACCGTGTAGTTCCCCGCATCCACAGGCGAAAAGACCACCCCGTGCGTGGAATTCCCCACCGCCGGAACCGTGCCGGGCAGCGCAAACGCAAAACTTCCCGCCACATTCGCCGAGCCGCCCGTGAGCACGGACGCCGCCAACGATTGCCCCTCCGTGATCGCCGAAGCCGTGGGCAGGCTGGAAATCACCGGGTCCGCCTTATCCACCGTCACCGTCACATTCGACGAAAGCGTGGTGTGATTCTCCGAATCCGCCGGCGTAAACCTCACCAACTGCGTGGTCAGCCCCAGCGGCGGCACCGTCGCTGGGGTTACGAATCCAAACGACCCCGCCACCCCGGCCGACCCGCCGGAAAGCACCGAAGCCGAAAGCGCCTGGCCGAACTTCAACGGCGAGGCCGAGGGCCAAGCCGACACCTCCGGCAGCGCCGACAACACCCGCACCGTCACATTCGCCGTCGCCGTGGTGTAATTGCCCGAATCGGACGGAGTGAAAACCACGCCCTGTGTCGAATTCCCCGCCGCCGGCTTAGCCGATGGCGAAGCAAACGCAAACGAGCCCGCCACATTCGCCGCCCCGCCGGTCAACACCGAACTCGAAAGCGCCTGGCCGAAAGTGATCGAAGACGCGGACGGCAAAGTCGAAATCACCGCCCCCGCCTTGGAAACAGAAACCGTCACATTCGCCGTGGCAGTAGTGAAGTTCACCGAATCAACCGGCGTAAAGACCACCGAATGTGTGGAATTCCCCACGGGCGGAACCGTGGAGGGTGAAGCAAATGCGAACGACCCCGCCACGGTGGTCCCATTCACGCTCGCCAGCCCGCCCGAGAGCGTCGAGTTCGACAACGCCTGGCCGAAGACGAGAGCCGAAGCGGTTGGAGGTGTTATGACGGTTGGCATTACCTTTTGGTTGGCCTCTAATGCATTGCGGGCTAGGCGGAATCCTAAATAAGTGTCAAAAGTTGTTGGTGTTCTTGCGATCGAGCGATCCGAGATACGGCAAGCATCGGCACCATAAAAATGCCACCCTCCTCCTCTAAGGTAGCGATTTAGATACTGATCTAGATCCCAACACCATTCAAAGACATTCCCGCTCATGTCAAAAACTCCAAGCTCATTAGCCGTTTTTTGAGCTACTGGCCATGTTCCTCGACCATTTTCTATTATTACTGGGGAATTAAGTGAGTTTCCATCATACCAGCCGACATCATTGATGTTACTACTTCCGCTGTAAGTGTAACCTTGACTCTTTACCCCCCCTCTTGCTGCCCATTCCCACTCTTTCTCGGAAGGCAACCGGTAGCCACTTGCGTTTGAATCAACCGTCGGCGTGTTTTGTCCCGTTTTAAAAACAGCCCCATTGACATTATAGACTGCCAAAAGCTCCTCCATCTGACTTTTGGCGTTGCACCATTTCACAACATCATACCAGTTTACATTCCGAACTGGGTGGTCATCGGCACTACCATCGCCCACATTATCCAAGTCGCTGTAACCATTAGCGACCGCCCAATCCCGCACGGCTTTCCACTCGCCCCAAGTGACTTCATACTTCCCAATCTGGAAATCTCCCACCACCTGACCCGCCAAACCCGACCCCTGAGGCAGCGTCCCGCCTTGGACGGAGATCATGCTTTCCAAACTGCGGACCAGGCGGAAGCCGATATTCCCATTAGTGAGGCTTGGGTTGTATTCCGCACGGAATGCTACAGCAGGGTGGTCTGAACCACTGAACCAGCCTCCGCCACGGTAACTGCGATTAGAACTTCCCCCATCCCAGCACCACTCCCAAACATTCCCGCTCATATCGTGGATCGCCAACTCGTTTGCTTGCTTGGTTCCCACGGCCTTTGTTTCACCGCTGTTGACCCAATACCACCCCACCGCATTCAAATCATTGCTCCCGCTGTAGGTGTAGCCTTGGCTGCTCACTCCTCCCCGCGCCGCCCACTCCCACTCTTTTTCCAGCGGCAAGCGGTAGCCGTTGGCAGCGCTATTCACGGTCGGAACGCTTTGACCGTTTCTATATGTCGAACCGCCAACTTGGTATACAGGCATTAGCCCATCCATCTCACTCTTGGCATTACTCCACTTGACGGCATCATACCAACTCACATTCGTCACAGGAAAATTATCTACGCTGCCCGCGCCAACATTGGCCAGATCGGTGTATCCGTTTGCCACCGCCCAATCGCGGACGGCTTTCCACTCACCCCAAGTTACTTCATATTTCCCAATCTGGAATGTAGCCACCGTTTGCCCAGCGAGTTGCGAACTACTCGGCAAAATCCCTCCTTGCACAGTGACCATGTCGCCGGTGGCGTTGCGAGCAAGGCGGAAGCCGAAATGGCCAAAACGATAGTCGGGGCCTCCGCCATGTTGCTGTATCAAATCACATCTTTCTGCGGAATCCAAATAACTCCCGCCCCTGACAAGCCGAGTCCCGCTATAGCTTCCAGCATCCCAGCACCACTCTTCAACATTTCCGCTCATGTCAAAGATTCCCAGCTCGTTTGCTGTTTTTTTTCCAACTACTTTTGCTTCTCCACCAGAGTTGTCCACATACCAAGCCACCGCATTGATGTCATTGCTTCCACTGCAGGTAAAACCTTGGCTGGAGGCTCCTCCCCTCGCCGCCCACTCCCACTCTTTCTCCAAGGGCAGACGGTAGCCATTAGCCGTGCTGTTCACAGTCGGAGCACTCTGCCCTGTCCTGTAAGTTGACCCACCGGTTTGATACACAGGCGTCAATCCTTCCATCTGGCTCTTGGCGTTGCACCACTTCACAGCATCATACCAACTCACATTTGCAACAGGATGTAGATCCGTTGATCCCGACCCATTGTTATCAAACAAATAACCATTCGCAATCGCCCAATCGCGCACGGTCTTCCACTCGCCCCAAGTCGTCTCGAATTTACTGATCTGAAATGTCCCCACCGTCTGCCCCGCCAACTCCGACCCCTGCGGCAGCGTCCCGCCTTGGAGAGTGACCATGTTCGGATTTTCTGACTCTTTGTTGTAGAGTTGTGCGACTTCAGCAGCGCTCAGGACGCGGTCGTAGATGCGGACTTCGTCGATACAGCTGTTGGGCAGGGTATGGTCAACAGCAATGGCGCCAATTCTCAAGACGGTAAGTGCTGTGTTCAGGTCAGGGCGGGAATTATAATCGTTAAGCACTGTGTTGGTTAATTCTTTTCCATTAACATAAAGACGGGTTGTGTCTATGCTTCCAGAATAGACACAAACCGCATGGTGCCACTGGTCGTTTGACAATGCATTTTCGGCAAGCACACCCGCATAGTGCCCATGAAGATCGAGACGGGAAGCGCCACCATCGCCCGCCAGAGTGACTAAAGATCCTTGGCCGCCTGGTTGCTCGTTATTTCCCCAACCTACACCAATACCTTGCCATCCTGAACCTCCCGCAGGCAGCTTCATCCAGACCGAAATCGTTCTTACAGCATTTCCGCCAAAAGGCACTACTTTGGACGAAGTAGCCACACCGGAAACTGCCGAGAATTGAAGCGCTGAGTTGGGGCGACTAAAACGATCTTGTGCAATTGCCCCAGCAACAACTTGATTGAGGTCATTACTATTTCCGCTCTCATCATTCGCATTGCCATTAAATGGATAATAAGCCACCAACCCCTTGCTCAGCGGATCGAAGAAAGTAGAGTTGTTAGGATCGGTTCCGTCTTTAGACTCACGGTAGTCGGCGGCGCCATCCGCATCCGTGTCCCTCGCGAAGGGATTTGTCCCCAATGCCATTTCCTCAGAATTTTTGAGCCCATCCCCATCCTCGTCCCCATAGGCACTTAAAACCCGGACCGTTACATTCGCCGTGGCTGTTGTGTAATTTCCAGAATCGGTCGGCGTGAAAACCACTTGGTGCGTGGAATTCCCCAACGGCGGAATCGTCGCAGGCGAAGCAAAAGCAAACGACCCTGCCACGGTGGTCCCATTCACATCCGCCACCCCGCCGGTCAAAGTGGAATTCGACAAGGCTTGGCCGGAGAGAAGAATACCGGTATTAGGCACTTGCTGAACGACAGGAACATCTTTAACAAGCGTATATCTAAGATTTGGCCCGTAGATAGCCTGCGAAGCTAAAGGGGTAGAATTGGGATAAGAAAATTCCCAACTTTTACTGTTACGAATCGCCCCATTAACAAAGATATGGTTGGAAACACTTCCCCAGACAGATGATCCCCCATAACCAGGAAGAAAACCGCTGTATCTGGATTCACTGTTAGCCTGAACGCCAACCCTGTAGGTGGTATTGGCTGTTAAAGTTATTGGGTTTTGTAAATTGATCCATCTCGACCCGTTTTCTAAAGTGGTATTTGTCCCGGATGGAATAATTGCGCTAGCCAGTAGATTTCCTTGGGAGTCCCAAATTCCCCAAAGGTTATTTGCATATAATCCATTTGCACCGGCATCATAAACTCCGACCCTATCCACTAAAATCGATCTCCCTAAGACTCTAAATTCATAACCGACTGTATCATGAAAAATGCCGCTATCTCCACCTAAGCCAGTTATGAAAAAACTTTGTGAAAAAAGAGGGATGACATTTATAGCGTAAAGAAAAACGCAAAGTATTTTTTTATTCATATAATTCTTGAAATGAGTATTATTTCAATCATCCCCAAAAAAAGTTCCGGTTTTCTTAACTGAAGTTCGCGAATTCATCCGTCGAGTTCGGAATTTCATGGCTCCTGTTGTGAAATCCAGGGCTTCAGTTCCAAAATTCATAACTTCACTTCCGGCTTTCCTCACTGCTCTGCCGAAATTCGTGAGTGCTGTTCCGGTTTTCAGCGGTGCCGTTCCGAATTTTATCACAGAAGTCCCGAGGTTCGGAACAAGGGTGCCGATTTTTGGAACTGCAGTTCCGTTTTTTGAAACAGGAGTTCTGAATTTGTAAACGGCTTGTAGGGCGGGCGTCTCGCCTGCCGGCGAAAGGATTCCTATCGCAGGCGGGACGCCTGCGCTACAAGGGACGGCGCTTCGCGCCTGAAGTTTGGGACCGCTCGGCGAGCCGTCCCTACCTTGGGTCACGACGGATGCACCGAATACTCCATCGGCGCGGCAGCGCCAATCGAAACCGAAAGGTAGCGACGCCTCGCCGCAGGGGTCCCATATCATGTCGCACAGGCGTCCCGCCTGTGATCGAAAAACCCCACCGGCCTGCGGCCGCATTTCTCCGATGGCAGGCGGGACGCCCGCCCTACATGGAACGGCGCTTCGCGCCTGAGGCTTGGGAGCGCTCGGCGAGCCGTCCCTACCTTGTTTGATTGCTTGGTTTCCGCGAGTCATGGAACGCCTCTCAATCACTGAACAATCTCGACGCGGTAGAAGCGTTTGGTTTCTCCACTGGTTCCGGAGATGTCGATTTCCTCGATGGCACCGGTGCCTTCGCTTTCCGAACCCACCACGAGCGACCAGTTGCCGAGGTCAGTGGAGGTGGTGACGCGGTAGCGGATGCCGCGGACGGTGGCCCATTGGATGCGGGTGACCGCGCCGCCGGGGCGCTGGATTTCGCTGACGCTGAATTTCGACAACTGCGATTGGGGATCCGTGCCGGCGAGATACTCGGCGAGGTCGCTTGAGCCATCCTTGTCGGAATCCGTGCCGGTTGTGGAGCCGACCGCATTGTTGGCGGCCCATTCGCCGATCGCGCGCTTGAAGAACGAATCCGCCACCGGGATGGAGCGGAGTTCCACGCCGCCCTGCTCGAGCGAGGAGACATTCAGGTCGGCGACGGTGATCGGCTGGAGCACATCGCGCCCGCCATCGTTGAGAACCTGGAAGACCAGCGTGGCGGCGATGCCCGTGGTGTTGCTCCAGGTCCCGTTGCCGGCCGAGGCCAACCGCACGACACCGGACTGGGCGTCAAATTCCGGCTGTGAGGAGAGGTTCCATGTTTTAGAAACCCCGCTGGCGGGAACGAGCGTGCCGGTTTGGGTGGCCGTGGCATTCGCCAGTCGCAGGGAGGCCTGCGGGTAGTTCAATTCGAACGAGAGCCCGGTGATCGGCGTGGCGAGGTTCTCAACGATCAACTGCACGGTCACCGTGCCATTGGCCGAGGAGTAAACGCTCGAGGACAACCGGGCGGATTCCGCAAGCGGCACCGACATCGGCGCAAAGGAAGCGAGCGGCTGGAGGTCGAATTCCGGAACCGGCAGCGGGGAAGTTTCCAAACTCGATGTGGAGGTGGTGGACACCGAAGCCGTCCGGATGCCCTGTGGCACCGGCAGGGTGGGTGGGTTTCCTTTTTTGGAAACGAACCCGAGCAGGGCGGTGACATCACCCGAAGTGAGCGAGCCGTTTTGGTTCACATCGTTCACGGCCACATCCCAGGCACGGGTCTGCGTGGGCGCGACGCCCGGTTCGGCCCCGCTCAGCAAGCGGAGCACGCCGGTGGCATCGGAGACATCGAGGAAGCCGTTGCCATTGATGTCGCCAAGGATTGTTCGGCGGGCGATGCGGATGGCGCCGCTCATCGCGCCGACCACATTGTCCAGCGTATCGCCGTTGGAATCCGAGGCGTCGTTGATCGTGACCTCGACCGGTGTGAGCACGCTCGAGAGCGGCACGCTGCGGGTGCGAAGCTTGATTTCCGCGACATCATCCACTCCCAAACGGAAGGTCTGGCCGGACATGCTGACCGAGGCATCGATCACACCCTCGACCTCGTTGATGACCACATCGGCCAACCCGAGGTTCGAGCGCCCGAGCCACTTGAAGTCGGGGGATTTCAGGTAGGTCGGATCGTATTGGATGCGGAAGGTGAGGCCGCCGACCTCGCCGGAACTATTCAAGCGGATCGGAACTGTAACCAACCGTCCCTCGTTGACCGTGGCGGGGTTCACCACCGCCAGAGAACTCTCCGCATAGTAGATCGTGAGCGTGCCGTTGGCGGAGCCTTGGTAGTTCGAATCGTTCACGGCAACCGTGACCGCGTATTGGCCAACCACCGAAGGCGCGGTCGATGAGCCGTCGTATTGGACCGTGGTGGCCAATCCGGCGGGAACGGTCGCAACTGTCACCGGCTTGGCCGTGCCGTTGAAGGTCTGGCCGAGGTTCGAGAGCGTGATGTTCGCGGTGGCCTTCGCAATCGTGATGGAGGCATCCACTGCGGTCGCCGCGTTGTAATTCGTATTCCCGGCCTGCGAGGCGCGCAGAACCAGCGAGCCTGCGCCAGTGACATTCAACGAGGAGCCCGAAATGCTGCCGGCACCCGAAACGACGCTGAAGGAAAGCGGCAGGCCGGACGATGAGCTGCCAGATAGCGTGACCGGAGCAACGCCGAAGGTGAGGTTGCCCGGCCCCGCAAAGGTGACAGTCTGGTTCGCCTTTGCGATCGCCAGTGTTCCGTTGGCCGAACCGCTGTAGTTCGCATCCGAAACCGTGGCGACGACAGGGTAGCTGCCAGCGTTCGTCGGTGCGGTGGAGGAACCGTTGTAGGTGAGAGTCACCGACAAGCCCGACGGCGTCGTGGTGGCGCTTGCCGATTTCTGCGAGCCGTCGTAAGTCGCGTCGAGGCTGCCCAGCAAAATGCTCGCAGCGGCTTTTCCAATCGAAAGCGTTCCGTTGGCCGTGCCGGTGTAATTCGAATCCGAAACCGTGGCAACCACTGCATAGCTTCCAGCATTGGTCGGTGCGGCGGAGGAACCGTTGTAGGTCAAGCTCACAACCAAGCCCGAGGGTGTGGTCGTCGCGTTTGCCGATTTAGGGGAACCGTCATAGGTGGCATTCAGCCCAGCGATCGAAACGCCTGCCGTCGCCTTCGCGATCACCATCTCCTCGGTGTTCGTCGCCTGATAGTTCGAATCATCGATCATCGCCACCACCTCGTAGGTGCCGGCGTTCACCGGTGCTTCACTCGATCCGTTGTAAGTCACCGTCACATTCAATCCTGCTGGGGTTGTTGTAGCGGTCGCCGACTTGGGCGAACCGTCGTAGGTCGCCTGCAAGTCGGAAAGCAGGAGATCCGCCATCGCCTTCGAGACCTCGAAAGTCTCGCTCGCGCTTCCCTCGTAGTTCGGGTCGTCAATCGTCGCCTCAACCAAGTAACTGCCTGCGTTCACGGGCGGCGTCGATTGCCCGTCGTAAGTCACGCTGACTGGCAATCCCTCGGGAATCGTGCTTATCGAAACCTCCCGAACTCCGCCGTCATAGGTTTGCGCCAATCCATCGATCGACACACTCGCTGTGGTTTTTGCGATCTCAAGAGTCCCGCTTGTTAATCCCTCGTAGTTCGGATCGTTGATGATCGCATCAACCAAGTAGCTGCCTGCGTTCGTCGGCGCTTCGCTCGATCCTTCGTAGGTCAGTGTCACATTCAATCCACCAGGCGCAGTGCTCGCGCTTGCATACTTCGGCGTGCCATCATAGGTCGCCGAAAGCCCTTCCAGCGTGACGCTGGCCGTGCCTTTCGCGATTTCCAGTGTCCCGCTAGTTAATCCCTCGTAATTCGGATCGTTGATGATCGCATCAACCAAGTAGCTGCCTGCGTTCGTTGGCGCTTCGCTCGAACCGTCGTAGGTCAGCGTCACGTTCAATTCGCTCGGCGTCGTGCTCGCGCTTGCGGGTTTCGGCGAACCGTCATAGATCGCCGAAAGCCCATCCAGCGTGACACTGGCCGTGCCTTTCGCGATTTCCAATGTCCCACTTGTTAATCCCTCGTAGTTCGGATCGTTGATGATCGCATCAACCAAGTAGCTGCCTGCGTTCGTCGGTGCTTCGCTCGAACCGTCGTAGGTCAGTGTCACATTCAATCCGCCAGGCGCAGTGCTCGCGCTTGCGGATTTCGCTGTGCCATCATAGGTCGCCGAAAGCCCTTCCAGCGTGACGCTGGCCGTGCCTTTCGCGATTTCCAATGTCCCGCTAGTTAATCCCTCGTAATTCGGATCGTTGATGATCGCATCAACCAAGTAGCTGCCGGCGTTCGTCGGCGCTTCGCTCGATCCGTCGTAGGTCAGTGTCACATTCAATCCGCCAGGCGCAGTGCTCGCGCTGGCCGACTTCGGCGCACCGTCATAGATCGCCGAAAGTCCATCCAGCGTGACACTGGCTGTGCCTTTCGCGATTTCCAATGTCCCGCTTGTTAATCCCTCGTAATTCAGATCATTGATCGTCGCTTCAACCCAGTAGCTGCCTGCGTTCGTCGGCGCTTCGCTCGATCCGTCGTAGGTCAGTGTCACATTCAAAGCGCTCGGCGTCGTGCTCGCGCTTGCGGATTTTGGCGAGCCGTCATAGATCACCGAAAGTCCATCCAGCGTGACACTGGCTGTGCCTTTCGCGATTTCCAATGTCCCGCTTGTTAATCCCTCGTAATTCGGATCATTGATCGTCGCTTCAACCTGGTAGCTGCCTGCGTTCGTCGGCGCTTCGCTCGATCCGTCGTAGGTCAGTGTCACATTCAATCCACCAGGCGCAGTGCTCGCGCTTGCATACTTCGGCGTGCCGTCGTAGATCGCCGAAAGCCCGTCCAGCGTGATACTGGCTGTGGCCTTTGCGATTTCCAAACTTCCCGTCGTTAATCCCTCGTAGTTCGGATCGTTGATGATCGCATCAACCAAGTAGCTGCCGGCGTTCGTCGGCGCTTCGCTCGACCCGTCGTAGGTCAGTGTCACATTCAATCCGCCAGGCGCAGTGCTCGCGCTCGCCGATTTCGCTGTGCCGTCGTAGATCGCCGAAAGCCCATCCAGCGTGATACTGGCTGTGGCCTTTGCGATTTCCAAACTTCCCGTCGTCGAGCCCTCGTAGTTCGGATCGTTGATGATCGCATCAACCAAATAGCTGCCTGCGTTCGTTGGCGCTTCGCTCGATCCGTCGTAGGTCAGCGTCACATCCAAAGCGCCAGCCGAAGTGCTCGCGCTCGCCGACTTCGGCGAGCCGTCGTAGATCGCCGAAAGCCCGTCCAGCGTGATACTGGCCGTGCCTTTCGAGATTTCCAAACTTCCCGTCGTCGAGCCCTCGTAGTTCGGATCGTTGATGGTCGCATCAACCAAATAGCTGCCTGCGTTCGTCGGCGCTTCGCTCGATCCGTCGTAGGTCAGTGTCACATTCAATTCGCCCGGCGCAGTGCTCGCGCTCGCCGATTTCGCTGTGCCGTCATAGGTCGCCGAAAGCTCATCCAGCGAGACGCTGGCCGTGCCTTTCGCGATTTCCAATGTCCCACTTGTTAATCCCTCGTAGTTCGGATCGTTGATGATCGCATCAACCAAGTAGCTGCCTGCATTCGTTGGCGCTTCGCTCGATCCGTCGTAGGTCAGCGTCACATCCAAAGCGCCAGCCGAAGTGCTCGCGCTCGCCGACTTCGGCGAGCCGTCGTAGATCGCCGAAAGCCCGTCCAGCGTGATACTGGCTGTGGCCTTTGCGATTTCCAAACTTCCCGTCGTTAATCCCTCGTAGTTCGGATCGTTGATGATCGCATCAACCAAGTAGCTACCGGCATTCGTCGGCGCTTCGCTTGATCCGTCGTAGGTCAGCGTCACATTCAATTCGCTCGGCGTGGTGCTCGCGCTTGCGGATTTCGGCGAGCCGTCATAGATCGCCGAAAGCCCATCCAGCGAGACGCTGGCCGTGCCTTTCGCGATTTCCAAAGTCCCGCTTGTTAATCCCTCGTAGTTCGGATCGTTGATGATCGCATCAACCAAGTAGCTGCCTGCGTTCGTCGGCGCTTCACTCGACCCGTCGTAGGTCAGCGTGACGTTCAAATTCTCAGGCGTCGTAGTGGCAGTTGCCGATTTCGCTGTGCCATCATAAGTCGCCGTGAGTTCTGCCAACGAGACGCTGGCCGTGCCCTTCGCGATTTCCAAACTTCCTGTCGTCGAACCCTCGTAATTCGGATCGTTGATAGTTGCCTCGACATAGTAACTGCCCGCATTCACCGGCGCGGTGGACGAACCGTCGTAAGTCAGCGTCACTTCCAATGCGCCAGCTGAAGTGTTCGTGCTCACGGGCTTCGGCGAACCATCATAGGTCGCCGAAAGCCCATCGATCGACACACTCGCTGTGGCTTTTGCGATCTCAAGAGTCCCGCTTGTTAATCCCTCGTAGTTCGGATCGTTGATGATCGCATCAACCAAATAGCTGCCTGCGTTCGTTGGCGCTTCGCTTGAGCCGTTGTAGGTCAGCGTCACATTCAATTCGCTAGGCGTGGTGCTCGCGCTGGCCGATTTCGGCGAGCCGTCATAGATCGCCGAAAGCCCTTCCAGCGATACGCTGGCCGTGCCTTTCGCGATTTCCAAACTTCCTGTCGTCGAACCCTCATAATTCGGATCGTTGATAGTTGCCTCGACATAGTAACTGCCCGCATTCACCGGCGCGGTGGACGAACCGTCGTAAGTCAGCGTCACTTCCAATGCGCCAGCCGAAGTGCTCGCGCTGGCCGACTTCGGTGTGCCGTCATAGATCGCCGAAAGCCCTTCCAGCGAGACGCTGGCCGTGCCTTTCGCGATTTCCAATGTCCCGCTTGTTAATCCCTCGTAGTTCGGATCGTTGATCGTCGCTTCAACCCAGTAGCTGCCTGCGTTCGTCGGTGCTTCGCTTGAGCCGTCGTAGGTCAGCGTCACATTCAATTCGCTCGGCGTGGTGCTCACGCTTGCCGACTTCGGCGTGCCGTCGTGGGTTTGTGAAAGAGTGCTAATCGAGAGGCCTGCAGTGGCTTTGGATATCACAAGTGTGCCGCTGACAGTCCCCTCGTATTCTGGGTCACTGGAAGCTGCAACGACCAAGTATGAACCAGCATTTACCGGAGGAGTTAGCGAGCCATCGTAGGTAACCTCGATAGAGACGCTGCCATAGGAGGAGGCAGCGGTAACGGCTTTGGGGGAGCCATCGTAGACAAAATTCAGATCCGAGGAAAAATACATATCCACTGATATGGCGAATGCACCTTGGATTGCGCTAGCCAATGCCAGCAAAGCGCATGCAACTATGTAGAATGGCTTTGAATGGGGCTTGAGGAAAGCGAAGCGGGTGGGGAGCGGGTGGTGTGTTTTCATTTCAGCGGAGCGGTTATGGGATGATTGAGGAGGTGTGGTTAGAGAATATGGACCTATGGGGTGTGTCGTTGTGGGCCACAGATTCAGTGGATGTTTTCAACTTTTTTCTTTAAGGCGCATTGGTAAATTTGTCTGTATCCCGAGCTTGAATTCGTGGCAGCCCATGCTGTGGCCTCTTGCGCAAGCAACATTCGATTCCAACCGCGAGAGCATAGTGTATTGAGCACACCCTCGGTCAATAAATTATTTTGCGGCTTTTAGGAGTTAGTCATAATTTGAGAAATTATTGCATCCTCACACATTCGGCCACTGATACCAATGGCCATTAGGTTTCCTGGATGTCTAATTGACTCAAGTGACCGCAACTCGAATACCGTAAATGCTTAATATACATAAACAAAACTCAATAAGCAGGCATGACTTGATTCAATCAGCCCTCCAGATTAGGTTTTGCTGATAGGAAATCGCTTTTGGCCCTTCGGGGCGTTGGCCCGGAGTTTGAAGCTGGAAGCCTTGATTTCCATGCCCGGATGCTGCCAGATGGGGCTTTGAGAGTC
>Ga0247837_1008280_pt1 | contig 13168 bp, 13 predicted proteins | sample LaCtaG_2_FD_187115 | JGI IMG/M metagenome (GOLD analysis project Ga0247837, IMG submission 187115) | Freshwater microbial communities from meromictic Lake La Cruz, Castile-La Mancha, Spain - LaCruzMarch2015_14.5m | ecosystem: Environmental > Aquatic > Freshwater > Lake | place: Spain: Castile-La...
AGCATAGATCTCCAACGCCTGCGCCGACAGGTGTCGTTTGACCGGTTGCTGGCGCGGTTATTTTCCGAACCAAACGCGCCCTGGCTGCTCAAGGGAGGCTACGCCATGGAACTCCGGCTGCGCTCCGCTCGCACGACGAAGGATATCGACCTGTCTTTTCCCGGAGAATTTGTACGAAAAGACGACGTTCTGGAACGTCTTCAAGACAGGGCTGCGGCGGACATGGGCGACTATTTTACATTTGCCGTCGGTATTCCTCAATTGGACCTGGAGGGCGCACCCGAGGGCGGATCCCGATACCCGGTCATCGCATCGCTGGCCGGTCGGGTCTTCACAAAATTCCATCTCGATTTGGGAATCGGCGATGCCGTTGTCCGTCCAACAGAAATTATCCGGGGGCGCGATTGGCTGGAATTTGCAGGCATCCCGCTCGTCCCATGCATTGCCATTTCGCGGGAGCAACAGTTCGCCGAAAAACTTCATGCCTACACACGACAGCGCGAAAGGCCGAACAGCCGGGTCAAAGACTTGGTGGACATGGCGCTGCTCGTGAAAATGGGGATGCTGGAAAGCCCGAAGCTGAAGGAGGCGATCCAGATGACCTTCGCGCAGCGCGGCACGCATGCCATCCCGATCGCATTTCCCGATCCGCCGCAATCATGGCAACAACCCTACGCGCAACTTGCCGGGGAATGCGGCCTGGAATGGACAATCGAAGCGAGCGTCCAAGCCGTCGCCTCCCGATTGGCTGGAATGTGAGATGCGCGAGCCAGCAAAGCAGACTTTGCGCCTGCCAAGTCAGACTGCGGATATTCTCGCGAGATATCATATGAACTCGTAGGCGAACAGATCCGCTCATTTTTGGTTCCATCAGCCATTGGTGGACCGCCCATAGAGATTGATGGTGTCTCAAAGAAGTTTGGGTATCCGAGACAGCCGACGCCCCGGGAGACCTCTCATGAGCCTATCCTGCCAAACTAGTGAATTCCTGAAATCGGCTAGCCGCGTTGCTTTGACACTTAAAAAGAAACCCACCCCGGCAGGCGGGTGAGTTTCTCCGAGCACGCACGGTTCAGTGCATACTCTGGCACATCTGTTCAATGTGTTCGATGGCGGGAACGGCCTCCCGCTTGGCATCCCCTGTTCCGCTGGAGAACCAGCACTGGTTTCCGGCCACATCCTTCCAGACGACATTGACCATGCCGTATTTCGTCCAGACGGTGGCGCGTTCAGGCCGCTCCCATCGGTTCAGGTGGACGGAGCGGATGCGTGGGGAATCCGCGCTCACAGCGAGTGCTCCAGGTGGCCGGGTCCATTGCCCTCGGGGTCGCACATGACCCCGGCTGGTTCGCCCTTGACGGCATGCGGAAGCGAGGAATCTCGCGGGGTCACCTCCGGCGGCGATCTGCCCGGCGCGCCGCTTTCTCATGGTCCACCATGACATTGCCTCGCCAGGATGGCACCCGCAGGGAGTCCGCGATGGCTTCTTCACCGAAGTATTCCCGCAGGTCACCCGCCAACTTCTCCTTGAGGTCGTGAGCCCAGGAATTGCTGAGCCCGAACCTGGCGGCTGTATCCTTCGCGCGATTCCCCTGTGCCAAATCACTCACCATCGCCTCGTAGCGTGGATTGTGTGTTCCCAGAAACCCCTCCCAGTCCAACATCCGTGATGCGGCCATGGCGGGGTCATCGGTGTTGCCTGCCAGCATGTCTCCAAGGGGGATTTCCTCGTCTGTTTCGGGGTCATAGCCCGCCGGTTCCTCGAAGGACAACACACTGGAGAGGTTGTCCAATTGGGTTCCTGCGTTCATGACATCGGTCCGGCCGGCGCTGCAGGACCTTCTCCCGGAGCGCAGGTGGAGGATGGTGTAATACGCCACGTTTCCCGGTGTGACCTCCTTGCCGCGCTCTTCGAGGTCGTGAAGCATTTTGGCTGCCAAGGCCAGGCCATCCTGCAGCAGCTCTTCTGTGTCTTCTGCTCCGACTCCACGGATATGCGGCACGGAGGCTCGCAGGCGTGGCTCGATCTGATTCAACAAAACAAATCCGCCTTGGGGACTCATTTGAATTTTCCTTTCTGGTTGAAAGGTGACCACGGAGTACAGCACACCCCTTGATGCGCGGACGCTGCGGTCACCAGTTTTTGGTTTTACTGATGGCCGCATGCGCGGCGGTTGACCCCTGCGGACTTCGCCGGGGTCCGGGAACTACATCGAGTCCCGTTCAAGTATATATGACGCGGAAGAGGGGCGTATTGCAGGTGCCCGACCTCCCAACAAACGCCGCAAAAATCCAGTAATCCGTGGCGTTTTGACTTTCCTGACGAGTCAGGATAGGGGTGCGGTCAGCCGGAAGTTATTTCCAAATTCCCGCGAGGTTAGGGCAGTATTCGGGCAGTAGAGCGACTTGGAATAACTTAAAAAAGTCGTAACTTGTTGATTATGAGAAGCGCAGCCGTAGGGATTATCCTGCTTTGCAGGCTCCACAGTTTAGCTTTGCTACTGAGTAGCGCTATCGCGCAGGTGGTCGAACCGGAGTTCTCATCTCCAACGGGCAGCCTTCGATCAAGGATCGGAGCGCAGCCGTAGGGATTCGAACCCCAAACCTTCTGATCCGTAGTCAGATGCTCTATCCAGTTGAGCTACGGCTGCTTTGAACGGACACGGACTATCTGCCGGAGGTGCCGGGAGGTCAACCCGGTTTTTTGGGGTTGGTGGGTGCGGGGGAGTAGCAGGGGGCGGTGATGGCCACGGTGACCGGGGTGCCGACCCGGGTGAGGGAGAAGAGTTTCTTTGCGGTTTCGGTGCGGAGTCGGATACAGCCGTGGGAGGCCGGACGGCCCGGCACGTAACCGACATGCATGCCAACGCCGGTATTGGTGAGTCTCATCCAGTAGGGCATGCTGGCACCAACGAAGGACCCGCCTTCTGGGACCAGATCGGAGCGGGTATCGGCATCGGAATGGACAAGCAAGCCTTCAACGTCAAAGATTTTGCCGTAGAGGTTGGAGGAATATTTTTCGCTTTTGGCGAGAATGGAATAATTACCGGCCGGGGTGGGGTGTGATTTTTTGCCGGTGGCAACAGGGAAGTCCATTGCGATGCCGCCATCAACGAGAAGGAATCCCCGCTGCTCGGAGAGGGAAATTTCGATGGCGGTGTTGTCGGTCGTGGCGGATTCAAGGAGAACGGCGTTGCGATAGGTATTCTTTTTCCAGTTGGGGAGGCTCCGGTAGAGGGAATGTTCGGCAGCGGCCTGTTCGCGGATGGCAGCCAGGCGTTTCTGTTCCTGCTTCTGGGCGGAGGAAAGCCGGGCATCTTCAAGAATTGCACATCCGGGAAGGAACGTACAGAAAAACGCCAAAAGTAGTCTAGAAGCCGGTATCCGCATGAGAGGACGCTAGCGCGGGATGCGAGGCGGCCACAAGTTCAAATCGGCAGGCACTATCCAACGAATGCTTCTCTTGACCGCTGCCGCGGAGTAATAGGGGAGGAAATGGATCAACTCACGCCCGTTCCCGGACAACCGGTCAAAAACCACGGGCTCGCGGCGGCGGGCTGGGTCATCGTGCTCGCGGTGACACTCGTTCTGGTGCGGGAGGGAAAGGATCTATTCATCCCGCTGGTGATCGCGTTGATCGGCGTTTACCTGATCAAAGTGATCGAACGATGGATTGGCAGCATCAAGTGGGGAAAGCGGAAAATGCCCTCCTTTTTATCAATGACGCTCGCGTTCGCAGCAGTCATCTGTTTCAGCTATCTCCTCTTTGCGATTATTGCAGACAACGCGATGCAGGTGGCAGAAATTGCGCCCCGGTATCAGGGTAGGTTGTTGCGTTTGCAGGCCGACTTTTTTGCGACCCTTCATATCGCTCAACCGCCCGCACTCCGCGATGTGCTTCGGGATGCGGATCTGCCCGGGCTGCTCGCGCTGGTCGCCACCAATCTTGCCGGCCTGCTCAAGACGGCAGTAATGATTCTGATCTTCGCGGTCTTTTTGCTCATCGAAAGCCGGTTTATACCCGCCAAGACGCAAGCCCTTTTTCCGGATCCGTCCCAACGCAAAAAAGTCGAGGCCCTCCTCTCGCGGATTGATGACGATATTCAGACGTATTTCGGAGTCAAAACGCTGGTGAGCCTGGTGACCGCGCTTCTCTCGTATGCGGTGATGCGGTTTGTGGGGTTGGATTTCGCGGAGTTTTGGGCCTTGTTGGTTTTTATTTTGAATTTCATTCCGACGATCGGCTCGATTTTTGCAACGATCCTTCCGAGCCTCCTGGCGCTGTTGCAGTTTGAGAGTTTCGCGCCCTTCCTTGTGCTGTTTGTAGGAATCACTGTGATCCAGCAGTTGCTGGGAAATTTTATTGAGCCGAACCTGATGGGAATGACTCTCAACCTGAGTCCCCTTGTGGTGGTGATGTCCCTGATACTTTGGGGGATGCTCTGGGGCGTGGTTGGTATGTTTCTTTGCGTCCCGATCACGGTGATTCTTGTGATTATCGTGTCGAATTTCGAGTCCACCCGATGGGTTTCGTTGTTGCTTTCGAAAGAGGGCAAGATTCGGGAATGACGGCGGCCCCGCGCACATTCCTCTTTCTCTCCGGTCGTGCGCACCGGGCATTGGATCCTGAAGCCCGGCGGGCCTCCGGGGGAGCCGAGTTGCAGGTTGCATTACTGGCCTTGGAACTTGTGCAACGCGGCCACCGGGTGAGCATAGCCGCCGCTGACGACGGGTTCACTGACGGGGTGGAGTGGAAGGGTGTTCGCATCCGTGCCTGTGGACGGTTTGACACCGGGGGACTTGGCGATACGGCGAATGCCCTGCCTGCGGTATGGCGGGTGTTGAGGGAGGAAAAGCCCGATTTTGTTGTGATTTACGGGTGGACTTCCTGGCTCGCGTTGATGTGTCTGCTCCGCGGCGCGTGTGGGTTCCGGGTTGTATTTATCTGTGCGTTGGACGGGGAAATCGACGGGCGCTTTCTGCGGGAAAATCCGGTGCGGGGCAGAATTTTTTCGTGGGGGATGAAGGCGGCGGATGCCCGTTTTGGAATCACGGAAAGCCAGGCGGCAAACTTCCGGAAGGCCGGGATGCAGTGCGGAGTCACCCGATTGCTCTTGCAGCAGGGGCCCGTGATAAGCGTTGCCGACAAGGATGTGGATCTGCTTTGGGTCGCCCGGTGCCATCAGGTCAAGAGGCCTGATCTCTTTCTCGACCTCGCGGAGCGTCTGCCCGAGGCCCGCTGCCGGATGATCTGCTCACCGCAGGATCCTGTATTATGGGAGGCCACACGGGCAAGGGCCTGCCAAATGCCCGGGGTCGAATTTCTGGATGGGGTGCCGTACCGGGAGATCCAGAAACATTTCGATTCGGCAAAGGTTTTTGTGAACACCTCTTCCGACGAAGGCGTTCCGAATACGTTTCTCCACTCGGGACTGGGAGGAACCGCCATTGCTTCCCTGAGCGCCGATCCCGACGGGATGTTGCAGCGGTTCGGAGCGGGCTTTAGCGCGGGGGGAGACTTTGATCACCTCGTTCAAGGCATCCAAAAACTCCTTGGAGATCCTTCCTCTCTCGATGTGGCGTCCTCCGGAGCCAGGCAATTCGTCATTCAGTGGCATGACAACGCCCGGAATTCCGAGGCTTTCCTGGAGGGATTGCCGTCGTGATCCGCTGCCTGCACGTCATCGATCACCTGGGACTCGGCGGGGCGCAGTCCTCCCTCCTCGACCTTGTTACTCATCTCAACCCGGAAAGCATTCACAGCGAAGTTGCCGCCATGCACGGGAAGGGCCCCTTTGCCCGGGCCCTCGAGGAGGAGGGAGTCACGGTACATTCTCTGGCGGGATCGCGGGTGTCTCCCTCCATGGTTCCCAACCTGCTCGCCCTGGCCCGGCGGGGCAGCTTCGACGTTTTTCATTTTCACCTTCCAGGCTCGAACTGGCTTGCAAAACCCGTGCTTGCCCTTGCCGGCCACAGCGTGCGTGTTGCGCACGACCACTCGAGCGGCGACCTGAAGTTCCGTGGATTGGGCTCGCTTGTTCCCGATGCGGTGGGCCACCTTTTTTCCGATCGTGTGCTGGCGGTATCCGGGGGAGTGAGGGATTTTTTGATCCGGTGGGAGGCCCTTCCGTCCGATCTTGTCGAAGTTGTCCCCAATGGAGTGAACACCGCTTCTTTTTCACCTCCTGACACTACGGCGAGGCAGCGCGCCAGGACTTCGTTCGGCGTGAAGGACGGGGAATTCTTGGTCGGTGCGATGGGGAGGTTTTCTCCGGAAAAAAACTTCGTTTCCCTGCCAGAAATTGCGGGGTTGGTTCCGGGAGCGGTATTTCTCCTTGCGGGAGAAGGGCCCGAGCGGGACCGAATCGAAGCCGCAATCGCTGCAAGCTCCGGCAGGGAGAGGGTTCGCATTGTTGGCCGGATCGAAGACCGGCAGGGTTTCTATGCGGCGCTCGATGCCTTCGTCCTCCCTTCGTTCCATGAGGGGCTGCCCATGGTTTTGCTGGAGGCCATGGCCAGCGCGATTCCCACCGTGGCATCCAGGCTTCCCGACATCGCTTCCGCGCTCGATGAGGGACATTGTGGCCTGCTTGCCGACCCCCGCCGCCCGGAAAGCTTCTCAGCCGCACTCCACTGGCTGGCATGCGATCCCGGGCTTCGTTTCTCGATGGGAAGTCGTGCGCGAAGCAAGTGCGAGAGATTTTTTTCGGCGGCCATTTCGGCGGCGGCGGTCGAGCACGTGTATTTCGATCTCCTGAAAGCGGAAGTTGCACAGCGGCGGCTGGCTGCTATTTCTCAAAGTCGATGAAATGGTTCACACAGGCTGCCTCTGCTCTCTGTGCGCTGCTTCTCTGCGGTTGTGCAACCGAAGTTCACAGCCCGGAGGCGGCACCGGACCTTGTCATTATCCAGGACTTTGCGCCCTTCTATCGCATAGGTCCTATGCAGGCCCGCGGCCCGGATTCCACCTTGAGGGCGGGAGACCGGATCAAACTCCTTCGTAAGGAGATGGGATACAGCAACGTTCTGCTCCCGGATGAGCGAGTTGGCTACATCGCCAACGATTACATGGCACCAGCACCTCCCCTGCCCCCTGAAAAGCCTGCTCCCGCGGGAACCGGATCCCAAACGCCCCGGCAGGGCAGATCCGGACCCTATCGAGGCGAACAGGTCAACGACTCACCACTTCCGGAATTGGCTCCCCTGCCCGCCCTCGACCTGAACATCGGGCCGGAAGACATCGTTGCCCCGCTGGAAAATCCTTCCGCGACGCCTTCGGAGTCACCACAGTTCCGCTATTGATCGAGGATCACGAACTGCGACGCTTCCTCGATTTCAATTTGTGGATTGCCACGATAAAGAGTCAGGAAGCCGCTCACCTCGACAAATTTCCCCGGAAGTTCCTCCGCGATTCCCAAGGGGAATCCTTCCCCGATCCGCCCGAGTGAACCCTCGCGAATGATCGCAACGAAGTCTCCTCGTCCGGTTCCCGCGAAATTTACAAAAGTGAGGCTTCCATCTGGCAGCCTTCCAACACGGGAGACCATGCCCCGGACGACCGCATGCTGGCCCGCAAGTGAGCGCAATTCCTCCCTGCGGGAAACATCGACGGGACCTCCTGTACGGGCAACCGGGGCGGATTCTCCCTTCGCACCGGCCCATGCACCGGTTCCACCCACACGGGCAAGCGTCTCGGCCTCGCGAAGTTTTTTCAAAATTTGGCTCTTCGTTTTTCCCGTGGGATGGCCGGAAAGCGCCGGGCCGCTTCGAATGATGGCAAGCCCTCGTTCAACAAGCGCAGTTCCGAGATCCCGTCCGTCCGGCAACGCAACAAAGGCGCGTATGGAAGGGTTGTCACTTCCGGGCGTGACGGGTGTCCATCGCGTGTAAACGGTGAACGGACGCTGCAACGCGGATCGGGTGAACTCCTCTGCCTCACGGGCAAACTTCAGGGCAGTCGGGTCATCCCTAACCCCGAAATACTGCGCTTGTGCCGCTCGACGCGGCTCCGACCTGGGATTGGTTTCGATAGAATCCACAAAGTAGAGGCGGAAAATGTGACGTTTGCCCTCATGAATAGCTTCCACGCTGTCCCCATCGCTGTGGGGTCCCTCAACGAATTTGCAGCCTTCGAGTTTGTACCAGCCCGGTTGCAGGGGCATGGCAGCCGCACCCAGGATCCAGGCAAGAGCGACTGCAGGGCTGACCATGATGACAAATCCAGCACTCCGTGCTGCGGAGAGAAAGCAAAATTCCAACCCTCTCTGGAATTTGCTCCATGAACTGTTTTTGGTTCCGGATCACTGGCAACTACCCGCTTGGTGAGCTGCGGGGATTCACGCTGTGCCGGGAAATTCTGCAAGCGAAGGATTGAGCGTCCTGGGCTATTGAGGTTTCGGATGGGCTGCTCCAGTGGCAAGGCACGAGCGGACTGCGGTTTTTTCCTGTTTGTTCCTCTGAGTTATTTTCCAAGAGCCCAGAAGACACCGTAGATCAAAACGCCAATAAGTCCGCCAACGATGGTGCCATTGAGCCGAATGAATTGCAGGTCGCGGCCGACCGTGCTCTCCAGTTTGTCGGCCATTTCGTTCGCGTCCCAGGCATGAATTGTCGAAGTGACGAGTTTGCGGGCATGGGGTCTGGCGGCGAGGATGCCCGCAAGGACCTGTTCACCAAGAAACGCATTCATTTCCGCCCGTGCACCCGCGTTTTCCGTGAGTTGCCGTGAAGCGGACCGGATGGCTTCCTCAATTTTGCGCCGCACGGCGGAATCCTCCGAGGAGCAGTCCCGGAGAATGAACTCTTTAACCTCCTGCCATGTCTTGGCTGCAAAATCTCCGATGACCTGGCTCCCGGCGAGGGATTCCTGCATTGTGTGCAGCTTGTCGGCCATTTCGGGCGACGCCTTCAGTTTGGCGATGAACGTGCGCAGACGTTCGTCAAACGAGCGCCAGAGCGGGTTGTCGGTTTCGCTGCCAGCCTCGTCGAGGGCGGCTTGCACTTTCTCAATGGTTTTTCCCGCCACGGCGGATGCGATGCTGTCGCGCACCTGATCGAGCAGCGGTCCAACCAATTCTTTGCCAAATGGCAGGGCATTGAGCATCTCGCCCGAAAGAGGGATCTCCTTGCTGATTTTGGATTGGATCGTGCCCCGATGGTCCTCGATGAGTTGACGCGCCGACTTCAGCACCGAAACGAAAATCTCGCGGTCGCGCCCGTTCCGGACAATGACTTCCAGACCCTCACCGACCATCGGACCCAGATCCGCATTGCGGATCAGTTCCCGCGCCCGAAGCCCGAGCAATTCAGACATTTCGACATCGGAAAACCCGCTGACAACCTTCGGTGCAAATCGCGATGCCTTGTCTGCGAGCAGGGAGGCGTGATCACCCAGCCATCGCGAAGCAAGCCCCGCATAGTCGATTTCCCGGAATGTCGGCCCGAGCTGCTGCTCCGTGAGGAAGCTGGTCTCGAGGAACGTGGCGAGCGATTCGGCCACGCGGGCTTTGTTGTTCGGCAGGATCGCCGTGTGCGGGATCGGAAGACCCAGCGGTTGGCGGAAAAGAGCGACGACCGCAAACCAGTCCGCCATCGCGCCCACCGTCGCCGCTTCGAAAAACGCACGGGGCCACGCCAGCCAAGGGTACAAGGACTCAAAGAGCCCGCACACAATCATGAGAACCACGCTGGCCACAAGCGCACCGGTGGCGATCATTCGCATCTGGGGGAGGGAAGTTTTCATTTTGTAATGTTTCGATCGTCGGAATCGGGCGGCATCACGCCCGTCGCAGTGCTTTGGCGATCTTGAGTGACGAAAGGTGACCTGCAATTCCCGGAGCAGGCAGGATGCCAGCGGTCCCGGGGGGAGCGACCCCATGTGTATACTGTGAATTGCGGTTGCCAACCGCCACAGATCCCGTATTTTTCAAGCATCATGAGTGGTCAAGGATCGACAGGAAACGTGATCGCTGCGGTATGCAGTTTTTTCATCCCGGGCCTGGGGCAGCTCGTACAGGGCCGGTGGGTGATGGCGATCATCCAGTTCGTACTCGCCGGAGTTCTGTGGATCTTCCTGCTTGGATGGCTCGTTCATCTGTGGTCGATCATTGATGCGGCGTTGTTCAAGCCGAAGGGCTAGATTTCCCGGATTTGATGCATTGGATTCAGGTTCTTCACGCTCTCTGCTTCATCATCACTTTCCTCAAGGGATCTGATTTCGAAGCTAAACCGGTTCATCCGGGCATTTAAGCCGCCGGTTCGGAGGAAGTCTCTCCCCATTCCCTGGCACCGGCTACTGCAGGACTAAACGCGTGGCAGAACGACTCCGCCCATTTCTGCCGACACAAGGGTGATTGATTTTGCGAGTTCAAAGTCGGGGAGAGTCAGGCCTCCGGAGCTGTGCGTCGTGAGCGTGAAGAAGACTTTGTTCCATCGGATGTCGATGTCCGGGTGGTGATTTGCAGCCTCGGCCAGTGCGGCGCTTCGGTTCACAAATGCGAGCGCCTGGGGGAATCCGGAGAATTGGAACCCGGATTTTATGGAATTCCCGTCCCTCCACCAGGGAGTGCAGCCTGCGAGTTCTTCGGTGATCCGGATTTCATTGAGAGGAGTTTTCATAATCCGTTTGCGGGGAGGGTGGTTCTTGGTCTAGTCTCTGGTTCCCTGACCAAACCGCAAGAAAACATGGGCAAAATCTATTCCAATATCGTCGAGACCGTGGGCCGCACGCCCTTGGTCAAACTCAACAAAGTCACCGAGGGTCTTCATGCCACGATTGCTCTCAAGTGCGAATTTTTCAACCCGCTCGGCAGCGTGAAAGACCGGATCGGCATGGCCATGATCGAGGATGCGGAAGCTTCCGGGATCCTCAAAAAGGATACGGTGATCGTCGAGCCCACGAGCGGCAACACGGGAATCGCTCTTGCCTTTGTTGCCGCAGCCAAGGGATACCGGCTCATCCTGACCATGCCGGAAACGATGAGCGTCGAACGCCGCACCCTGCTGGCGATGCTCGGTGCGAAACTCGTGCTCACTCCGGGGGCTGAGGGAATGAAAGGGGCCATTGCCCGGGCGGAACAAATTGTCACCGAGACACCCAATGCCTGGATGCCCCAGCAGTTCAACAATCCCGCAAACCCTGCCGTGCACGCCCGCACGACCGCGGAGGAAATCTGGGAAGACACCGACGGCGCGGTGGATATCCTCGTCGCGGCTGTCGGCACAGGGGGCACGATCACCGGCTGCCTGGAGGCCATCCGCCCGAGGAAAGCCTCGTTTCAGGCCATCGCCGTCGAGCCGAAAGATTCTCCGGTCATCAGCCAGACGCTCGCAGGACAACCGGTCAAGCCCGGCCCGCACAAGATCCAGGGCACGGGAGCCGGCTTTGTTCCGAACAATCTTCACCTCAAGGGCACCAAGGGCGAGGATCAGATCACCGAAGTGATTCAGGTTTCCAATGACGACGCCTTTGCGATGGCCCGCCGCCTCGCGAAGGAGGAGGGAATACTCGGAGGGATCAGTTCCGGGGCCAATGTCTGGGCCGCGATCCAGGTGGCCAAGCGTCCGGAAAATGCAGGGAAACTCATCGTGACGGTGGCATGCTCGACCGGCGAACGCTATTTGAGCACCCCTCTTGCAGAAGAAGCGCGCATGGAGGTCGGGGGATAAATTCCGTGGCGGACAACGAACCCAATCCCACCGCCGACGAGCGGATCTTCACCGACGAAGCACTCGGTGCCGAGCTTTTTTGGCAGCAGCACAAGGCAAAAATCCTGGCGGCGGCCGCAGCACTCGTGGTCGCAGTCCTCGGCATTACCGGCTGGGTGATCCAACGCCACTCCTTAAATTTGGAATCCCAACAAGCCCTCGCTCTGGCAGCCAGCCCCGAGGCCTGGCGGGCGGTTGTCGAAAAATTTGGCGGGACACCGGCCGCGGGCTCCGCTCAGATTTTATTGGCTGGCGCACTCCGGGAGACCGGGGGTCCGGCAGCGTCCTCGCAGGCCTATCAGGAGTTTCTCGACGGATTCGGGGATCATCCTCTGGTGGGAGTGGCCCGCCTGGCCATCGCTCAGAACACGCTCGCTTCCGGTGACGAAAAGCGGGGGATCGAGCAGTTGAGGGCTCTTGCTGCCGGCGGAGACAGTTTCACAGCCCCTCTGGCACTCTTCCTCGAGGGGTCCGTGCTCCTCGACTCGGGCAACCTGTCCGCCGCAAGAACCGCATTCCAGAATCTGGCCTCTCAATATCCCCGCTCCCTTCCCGCCCAGGCGGCTGGTTCCTATCTCCAGCAGATCGCGATTGTGGAACCTCCTCCTGCCGAGTCGGCCGCAATGCCTCCTCCGGTTGTGAATTCAACTCCCGTAGTCTCCCCGTAATCTTGGAATCTGCGGACGACTCGAGCGACGGCGTCTTTGACGCCCGTGTCGCGGCCCTCCGAAGGGAATACACGACCCGCGGGCTCGATGATGGAGACCTCGATCCCGACCCGATCGCCCAATTCCGTATATGGTTTGATCAGGCGCGGGATGCGGGGCTGCTTGAGCCCAACGCCATGACCCTTGCGACGGCCGATGCGAAAGGCCGCGTTACCGCACGTGCCGTTCTGCTTAAAGCCTACGACGAGCGCGGTTTCGTTTTTTTTACAAACTTCGGAAGCCGGAAGTGCATGCAGATTGCCGAAAACCCCCACGCGGCCCTGCATTTTCTGTGGCTTCCCCTGGAACGCCAAATTTCAATCTCCGGTCGTGCCGAGCGTATCTCCAGTGCCGAATCCCTGGCGTATTTTATGAGCCGCCCGGTCGGCAGCCGGGTCGGAGCCTGGGTTTCCGATCAGAGCCGCGTGATTTCCTCACGAAAGCTGCTTGAGATCAAATTTCACGAGATGATGGAAAAATTCCGGGACGGCAAAGTTCCGCTCCCCGACTTCTGGGGTGGGATTCGAATTGTTCCCGACGAGGTTGAGTTCTGGCAGGGCGGGGCCAATCGCCTCCACGACCGGTTCCTCTATTCGCGTCAGCCCGCCGGCAGTTGGCAGATCGGACGGCTTCAACCCTAATCCGGCCTAGCCGGTGCCAAGGGCGGGTTCGTGGGCAAGGGCACCCGGCGAGAAACGGGCTCACTCCGCCGCCGGATTAGAAATATTTTGCTGCGCAAAATGGAGGGAGACGCG
>Ga0247837_1008281_pt1 | contig 13167 bp, 13 predicted proteins | sample LaCtaG_2_FD_187115 | JGI IMG/M metagenome (GOLD analysis project Ga0247837, IMG submission 187115) | Freshwater microbial communities from meromictic Lake La Cruz, Castile-La Mancha, Spain - LaCruzMarch2015_14.5m | ecosystem: Environmental > Aquatic > Freshwater > Lake | place: Spain: Castile-La...
ATATTGACTAGAATAAATACCTATTAACGAATTAGAGATGTGTTTTGATATGAGATTTTATTTTTAATAATTCCATACTTTTAAAGTGCGTAATGGGTTAACTACTATGCACTAGCTGCTTCCTTAGCCGCATACATAACTTCTAAAGTAATTTCTTTAATATCATTTTCACGAGCAAATTTTTCTGTATTTCTTTTGACTTTTCCGCGAACAAATCCCGGAATTTTATTTAATTCTATTAAACCTGCACTCGACCAGCTAAGGCCCACTTCAGTTGATAATGATTTTGTGATTACTTCTTTGGTATCGTGTCCACCAAAAATTTCTAGTAAATGATCTTCCATACCTAAAGTAAATGAATTATATACTAAATCAGCAATCTGATTGGTACCTTCATAACCTAAAAATGGACGATATCCAAGCGGAAAATTTTGGATATGAACAGGTGCTGAAATAACACCACAAGGAATATCAAGGCGTTTCCCTACATGACGTTCCATTTGAGTTCCAAAAATAGCTGTTGGTTCTAAACGTGCAATCATATCAGCAACGTGTGTATGATCGTCTGTAATTAAAACTTCATCACAAAAACCATGAACCTGTTCTCTAAACCAATCAGAATCATGTTTACAATATGTGCCAGCACAGGAAACCCGAATACCCATTTCTCTCGATAGTATTTTTGTCATACTAGCAGCATGAGTACTATCACCAAAAACCACTGCTTTTTTTCCAGTTAAATTTTGACAATCAATTGATCGTGAAAACCAAGCGGCTTGTGAAACAAAACATGTTTGTTCGTTAATATAATTATCAAAAGTAAAAGCTTTTTGATTTAATCCACAATTAGATTGTGGACTATCTGAGTCCAAATAAAATTTAGATTGAAATTTCATTTTATGGTCAGTATCTATAGTATCTATTTTTTTTATTTCAGAATTTATTATTGTTTGAATTTCGCGTATAAAAGAGGCTGTATCAACTATACCTATTGGTATAGTGGATACATATGGAATTTGAAATTCTTTTTTTAAGTATTCTGCTGTCATTAATCCCACTTCACGATATGGAACAATATTAAACCAAGCTTTTGTTAAATTTTTTAAATTTTGAACGTATGCTCCTTCGGGAATAATTTCATTAATAATGATACCTAAATCATTTAATAATCTTTTTAATTCCCGACAATCATGTTGATGATGGAAACCAAGTGTGAAAAAGCCTATGATGTTTGCTGACGGTGTTGGTGTTTTTACAACATCTAGTTCATTATTTTTTTTAGCTTTTTCAATATAAAACCTACTTATTTGTTCGAGAGTTCGATCAGCTGCTTGTAATTCATTAACGCGATAATGATTTACATCGGCAAGTATAACATCTGAGTTAGATTTTAATGAAGCTCGATTAACAAAATTTTGTAAATCTTCTTGTAAAATACTTGAAGTACATGTCGGAGTTAAAATTATTAAATCTGGATTTTCCTCTTTATCTTTTCGAGTAATATTTTCTACAACTTTTTCTTGGGACCCTCGTGCTAAAACATGGCGATCAACAATACTTGCTGTTACTGGTGTAAAATCCCGTTCTCGTTCAAGCATTGATCTCATTACATTAAAATAATCGTCGCCCAAAGGAGCATGCATAATGGCATGAACATTTTTAAAAGAACTAGCTACCCGTAATGTTCCAATATGCGCAGGACCCGCATACATCCAATACGCAAGTTTCATATAATTTTTTCCTTTTATTTGTTAAAAAAAATGATTTTGTCCTTCTCTACTTAATTATTAATTGATGTTTTTAACTTAGTATATTTAGTTAGTTTGGATGGTTCCAAATTTAATTAATAACTCGTAAATTAAAAATTTCATATTATTATCATTGATAATAAGCCAAGATAGATAATTGTCTTAAATTTTTAATTCAAAGAAAGACCAATTAATTATAATTAAGATTGTGCCGCTTTTACCTTATATTAAGTGAGAAAATTTAGGACTAGACAATACTATTGTCTACTTACTAGTATATAAAAAAAAATTTAATTAGTATGGCTAGTTTTTAAAATTAAATATGAAATTTTTGTTTTTAATTATGTGACATAGACATTTTCATGACCCTTATTTTGTAATTTTTACCGGCTTTTGTCTGTTTTGAAATTAGTACTATATGAAAAAATAAGTAAATACAAACTTAAATTTGGTAGTATTAATTATCGCTAATTTTCGGATTTTGTCATATTATCGGTATTAGAATAGTGAATTTACTTTAATTTATCGTCCTGCCTTTCTTATAAAGAAAGGCAGTTATCTTAAATCTTTATAGTTAAAATTGAAATAATAATTTATTATTAAATTATTTAGTAATTTAATACTTAATCAATATGAAATAATATTTATTTCAGAACCTATTTGAGCAGCTTTATCTCTTATTTCTTTAAATTTTGCAATTTTTAATGTGTATCTAATATATCTTTGGGTTGTTGAAAGCGATTTATGTCTAACCATCATGGTAGTATTATAAACATCTCTAATATTTAATGTTCGCGTAATATAGCCGATTCTTAAAGAATGAGATTGTAAATTTAGTCCTATTCCTAATTCTTCAATTAACATTTTTAAAGCGGTATTAAAGGCGCGAATCCCAGAAACCTTGGCTATTAAGCTATTTGGATTTTTGGTAGTACTTGCTAGATATTTGAAATTATTAGTTTTAAAAATAAATTCAATATCATCTTCCATGTGTTCAAACAAATTTTACTAAAAAAAAGAAAAAATAATATTTTAGTCTTTCAAAAGAACTTTAAAACAAATAGGCGAACGACGGGGTTTGAACCCGCGAATGGTGGAGTCACAATCCACTGCCTTACCACTTGGCTACGCCCGCCAGGCCTTTAACTAGTAAGTAAGCAAATGATAACAAATAAAAAATTATCGTTGATATTGTTTATCTGGTTAGTCTGAAATATCGTTTAATCCATCTGTTCTTATTATCTTTGCTAATAAGATTAAATGAAATTTTAAAACTGTCACTCAATCTTAAATTTAGAGTTTAAGATTAATTATGATCTTAAAATTTAATTTGAAGAGTGATTAAATAAACAATTTAAGGCCGATTAATTCTATTGAGGATTAAGTATGGATAGTGTTTTATAGTGTCTAAAGCTTATTAGTTATGCGTATTCAATACTACTTTCTAGTTTTTTATTACTCGATGGAGCGGATAGCGGGAATCGAACCCGCACCTCTTGCTTGGAAGGCAAGGGCACTACCACTATGCAATATCCGCATATTAGTACAATTGTGAGTGTAATTTAAACTAGTAAGACTGTCAATATATTTTTTTATCATACAATAGGGTTGATTTTTCTAGTCGGTTTGGTTGCTCTGATTGGTCCCACATAAGATTTGACGCTAACTTAAAGTGAGTTAAGTGAGGGATAGTCCCAGAATTTTTGATTCCGTGCCTCCTATAATTGAAAACAAGTGAAGAAATTGAATTCTATTCACTCTTAAATTGTTAATTTAAGATTCGCGGGATTAACTACGTCATCCCCATAAATATATTGTACGTATTATTTGTTTACTACAAAATTCCATATAATCCATCTAGTTAATCTTAAAATATTATTTTAAGATCATTATTGTTCTTAAATTAAAAATTTATGATAGATAATAAGATTATTATATAATTTTAAGACTATAATTACAAATGACCAGATAAAAATCAAATTTTAAGACAGTAATCAATGATAAAAATACTAGACAAAAAAAAGGTTGAAATTATTATTTCCAAAAAGGAAAGTATTTAAAATACTAGCCAAAACTTTTTTTTCCTAGCATAATAGTATTAAGATGAAACAAGTCAAAAATGTCATTTAGTTTCAATTTTATTTCAAAAAAATTATCGGATTAAAAAAGGTAAAAAATCCGTACTATCTAATGATACATAATATCGTTATTATATAATTTTATTATGAACTATTTTACAATTTCATTTTAACGTTGATGATTATTAGAGAGTAGAAATAAATTACAACTATTCATCACACTTCAAAATATAATTTTGGCCTTTGCATCGTCCCAAATGTAATTTGGGATAGTCACATAATTTTTAATTCTGTGGCCAACTGATCGGGAAGTGGTGAAAAACATTTAATTCTTGATAAAAATTATTGTTTTGGAGGATTCCAGTGCTATTATTAGCTAAATTACCGGAAGCTTATGCTCCGTTTGACCCTATTGTGAATGTATTACCGGTTATCCCAGTTTTATTCTTATTGCTCGCTTTTGTTTGGCAAGCATCGATAAGTTTTCGCTAATATCCTTTACATATAGATTATTTCAGTCCTAAAAATATCGTAGTACATCTTGTTTTGTCTCGAATCACTCTTAAAATAATATTATTAATCCACAATTTTATTGTGGACTGTTGAGCCTTATTATTAGTCGTAAATTAAAAATTTAAGACCAATAATAAGATTAACTGAAATTTTAAGATTATTAATTCAGAAAAAAATTTTGGGCAGACAAGGTTATATTTTCATAGCGTCTAACGATTCATTAAAACATGAAAAAGAAGACTGATATATATTTTTTAGAACTGATGTTGATTCTAGAAAAAAGTAAAAATGATTCTAAAATCAAATTGGTCCCTAACTTCGAAAGTAGCGAATATTGTTTTCAATTATTGTCTTAAAATTTCATTTTAAGAGTGAAAACAGATAATTACGAATTGATAGCTTCTCTTAACTGAAAAAATTAAGACAATTATCTTTTAAAGTTTGTAATAACTTAAATCATAAACACAAAACTCCAAAGTTGGGACCAGACTATCTAAAAAATCGTTATGACACCCTATAGGAACATATGAATTTAGAAATTATTATCCAATTAGTTGCGTTAATTTCCATTGTTGCGGCTGGTCCACTGGTAATTGTATTACTAGCTAGTCGTGGAGGAAATCTTTAATTAAAAAAAAAATTGAAATTTTATGCCTATAGCTGATTATCAAGTTTTTATTGCATTATTTTTAGCATTGGCCACTGGTGTATTTGCTGTACGTCTTGGAGTCGCTTTATACAAGTAGAAAAAGACTATTTTTTTACAACCATCTGGGTCTATAAAGATTTTTAACCCTTTAAATTCTCGCTCTCGATATAGAACGGGAGCGAGCTTATTATTATAAACACTGTAGATATTCCCAAATTTAATTGAGAATATAATAATTCAATTCAATCTTAAAATTTCATTTTAAGACAGTATGAACCAGTTTGAATATGTTAAAAAATTAAATAACAAAATTCAATATGTTCTAAATTTTCATATTACGACAGTCATTGGTCTTATATTAAAAATTTCAGATTGAAGGACAAGATTAAATATAATTAATCACTCTTAAATTCTTAATTTAAGATTGAATGAAATTCAATTCCAAATGTTATTTGGCCCTTAACTCACTTAGCGTGAGTGAAGTGAGAGACCAACCAGAGCGACCAAATAGACTAGACCAACAAGATAAAATTATAATTCTTATTGACAAAAATAAAATAAATGTGCCATACTAAAAATGATTTTAATGGGGTGTCGCCAAGTGGTAAGGCAGCGGGTTTTGATCCCGCCATTCGGAGGTTCGAATCCTTCCACCCCAGATGATTTAATTAGATGATTTTTTTATAATTCGTAATATACATATATATAGGTTATTCTATCCAGCATACCGACAAATTTCATCAATTGATTTGAAATAAAATAATTGTGGAAAATTCCTAATTTTATTCGAATGAAATTATTAATTAATAAAGAATTTATACAATACATAATCAGTCTTAAATTAAAAATTTAAGATTAAATGATATTTAATACGAATGTTAGTGCTAGAAAAGAACAAATTAAAATCCATGTCGATATTGTTAAAAAATATTTTGCTTCGCTATAATTTGTAAAGAGACCAGTTTCTAAAAATTTGCGTAAAACAACATTTTCTGTTGGTGTTTGTGGAACCACTAGTAGTATGATTAACAGCCCGATAATTGTTTGGATAATTTGTAACATATATTCTATAAATTTTATTTCTATAATAGTAAATTCTTAAAGCGTGGAAAGTTGTTATTTTTTTTATTTGTAGGATTTTCAGTTAGAATTTAAAAAAGCAAAAGAATATAAAAAATAATTTACAATCTATTGAACCACTAGCTTATCAAAAGCTACTCCTATCTGCTAAAGTATGTTATATAACTAAAAGGTTTCTGCCGGGATAGCTCAGTTGGTAGAGCAGAGGACTGAAAATCCTCGTGTCACCAGTTCAAGTCTGGTTCCTGGCAATAGTATATGTAGATTTTTTTATTGTTTCAATAATAAATTTTGTAATTTTAAATGATAATAAATTGTACTTGCTCTTATTATATATTTTCTATATATATAGAAAAACAGGGGAAAATCTATTCGCCACAATTTTCTTACTTTTTCTAATTCGATTGAATCCCAGATAAAGCAGTCAAATACGATAAATTGTGGGATATTAAAATAAACAAACAATGAATTTTAACACTCTATAATAATGAAAAAATTAGTTCTAGCAATAAATAATAATATACACCGAAAAAAACTTTTCAAAAATTCGGAGAAATTAATTGTGGGAATATCAGCAGGTCAAGACTCTCTTGCACTTTTTTTTAGTCTCCTTCACCTGAAACAACAATGGAATATTAATATTCAGCTCGTTTATTGTCATCATTTTTGGCAAAACATTAATTTTCTTTCTTTTCATCATATTTTACAAGTAGCGTGGATATTTAAAACGCCTATATATTTTTTTATCTCCCAAAAATCAGTATATACCGAAAATTGTGCTCGTTTATGGCGTTTACATGCTTTTCAGCGAATAGCGTTATTTCAAGATTGTTTTGATTTATCAAACGATAATAAAAAAAAAATTACACTTAAGGTGCTTACTGCACATACCGCAACAGATCGGTTAGAAACATCACTTTGGCATCTTATTCGAGGTACAAGCACGAGTGGTCTAGTTAGTTTAGAAACAAAAAAAGACTTCTTTATTACCCTTTCTAATAGACAATTTGTTCGAAATATAAAAATAACACAATCATTTGATTGTGTATTTTCTGTATATGGGCAAAAAATATATGAATGTATTTATACGAAACTAAATATTTTTAAGATTAAAAATACTTCATTATATACTGTCAAAAATTGTATTAATCCACAATTATATTGTGGACCAAATAAATGGCATTTAGGAGTGTCACTTACTATGAAACAGAGGGCTTTAACTTTCGCAAAAAAAAACCTTGTACTCAAACAGAATAAACGTATAAATGACCTTCAATTGAAAATTGAAGCTAGACTAAGTATTAAAGGTGTAAATAAAATAGGTTTTATCTTTAACGATAATAGAGGAAAATATAAATTTAGAAATCACAATATGTTTTTTTTATATAATTATGTTTTAGACTCTACTTGTACACCTCAAATTTCTACAATATCGCTTTTGCGCCCGCTCTCTACTATTGATAGAAATTATATCACAAATCGAATTCGATTCTTAAAACTTCCAGTTCTCACAGATATAACCAATTTCCATGTTGGATTCTCAAGGAATCGAATTCGATATCAATTATTACCATTCATTCGTTATAGTTTTAATCAGAAATTTGATCGACTTTTTTTTAATTTTATTATTATTTCTACCTTTGAGAATGAGTATCTTGAGTATTTAACAGATAAAATGTTATCAAATTGGTTATTATCCACGCCATACTGTAATATAGTAAATAATTGGCCCAGTCATATTCAACGACGTTGTATTAAAAAACTATTTTTTATTTATAAAAGAACTCAACTAAATTATATTCAAACCGAACTTATTCGTTTATGGGCAATTAAGAAATAAAATTTTGAATTCATCTTGTTTAACTTATATTTTTATTAGAAAAATTTTGAAATGATACTGTCATTATCAGTTTAATAAAATCTTGATTCCTAGTATTTATCAAATGAACTACATTAAAATTTAAGCAGTATCTCAAAAAAAGTATTTTGTAACGGAAATGGTAGACAAATGACTTTATACGATAAAGGTCTGTGTTTTTCCTTTCTGGTCTGTTTGGTTAGTTCTACATTTTATTTAATCGCGTCATTGTTCTTAAATTATAAATTTAAGATTGATTAAATGAAATTCAGGACAGGTTATATAAACCATATCAATTTAACTTCTATAATTAATTAGGTTTTTTTAAAGTATTTGAAAAGAGTAGCGCATTCGTTTTATCATAAGTTATACTAAAAATAGTAAACTAGTATACAAAAAAATAAGTAACCTTAAGGATATCCAAGCTATGCTTTTAGTTTTTCAATTAGCTTTATTCGCGTTAACGGCTGTATCTTTTCTTTTAGTTATTGGAGTACCTGTCGTTTTAGCAACACCTGATGGCTGGGGTGAAAATAAACGCAGTGTATTCTCAGGAATTGGGTTATGGTTCCTTCTTGTTTTTGCAGTAGGTATTCTCAATTCTTTTGTAGTATAAGAAACAAAAAATTTTTACAACTTGTCGCTAGAACAATTAGAAGGATAGCAACAAGTTGTAAAAATAATTAAAAAATGAACTTTTAAAATAGGCCACATTGCAAAATTGAGAAAATCGTAGTAAACTCTTTTTGCTCAACTGTAAACAAAAAATTTGATAAGTTTTTTCTATAATCTTCACTGGGTTGCTAACTCAATGGTAGAGTACTCGGCTTTTAACCGATTTGTTCCGGGTTCGAGTCCCGGGCAACCCAATTAACTTAAATATTTGTACATCAACCTGATAATTACTATTGTCGTAAATAAAATAAATTGGTTTTAAAAAAAATTTTTCAGATTGAAAGATTGCTTTAAATTTTCTTTCATTAAAAAAATCTTATTATCAAAGATAATAAGACTAGATTAATGAAAGAAAATTTAAGACCGGCCAGACAGATTAGACAACGTACAACGTTAGCACTTAAAAAATATAATGTTAAACATCAGTCAATCGTCAATTATAAAAGAATTCCAACTTTATAACAAAGATAGTATTTTTGAGTTAACATTTTATTTTAGAAAAAAGGACGAAAATTCAACTATTTTAAAAAACACTCTACTGAACGTGAGTAAGTGCATGATTTTTTAGAAAAAGATTAATGAAAAATAACTTAGAAAACTTGATGCTCTAATACGAACTAGTTATACTAAGAAAAGAAACAAAATCAAAACTTTTTTATAAGATAAATAATTTTAATTCCAATAGAAGATAGATATCGCTTTTCAATAAAATTGATACAAAACTCTTAAATAAAAAGTATTTTGATTTTAGAAAATATATTTAAAGATTAAATTCAATTATAAAAGTGCTTTAATTATCTATTAGAATTTTAAATTTATTAATGTAAAATCTAGTTAAAATAATCCCCAATTTTTAAATCATTCTATCTGGTCACTCTTAAAATGATAATTTAAGATCATTATTCATCTTAAATTTTTAATCGAAGATGGATAATAAGATTAAATTTCATTTAATCTTAAATTTTTAATTTAAGACTGATTAAATGTGATTTGGTAAAGAGGAGCAATTACAAACTAGTTTATTTTATAAAAAAATTCTTTGCTAACAATACTATATAAGGAGTGTGAAGCATGGCTGGTGCTACAGGGGAACGTCCTTTTTCTGATATTTTAACCAGTATTCGTTACTGGGTAATTCACAGCATTACAATTCCGTCATTATTTATTGCGGGTTGGTTGTTTGTAAGTACAGGTCTTGCGTATGACGTCTTCGGAAGTCCAAGACCAAATGAATATTTTACAGAGGATCGTCAAGAAACTCCGCTTATTACCGATCGTTTTAACGCATTGGACCAAGTGAAAAAATTATCTGAAGTAAATTAAACGAGATTGCCACATGACTGCAAGAAAATCGTATACTTATCCAATTTTTACTGTACGTTGGCTGGCTGTACATGCACTAGCTGTGCCAACAGTTTTCTTTTTAGGCGCAATTACAGCTATGCAATTTATTCAACGTTAAAAGCAAGATTAAACTATTATGGCAAAACCAAATCCCAATAAACAAAGTGTAGAATTAAATCGTACCAGTTTATACTGGGGTCTTCTATTGATTTTTGTGTTGGCAGTTTTATTCTCAAGTTATATTTTCAATTAGGTACATAATATTGTCTGTAAGTTTTCATATTAATAGATTATTCACCACAAAATTGTCGATTCAATCTGTCCCAAATTTTATTAATCCAAACTTAGATTTTGGACCAGATTCAATAAAATTTGGAACAGAAAAAGTTAGGCTTTTATTTACAAAAGATTAAATTAGATGTGAAAAACGAACAACAATTTTTTTCAAAAATTTTATCAAAAAATTTGGGTGTATAAAAGAGATAAAAACATTCACAATTTGTACAAAAGTCTGGATAATTTATTCCAGATTTTATTTATTTCTATATTTTTTTCCTTTTACAAAATTATCAACTTATCCCAAAATTTTTAATTTTGTGTAATCAATCTTAAAATTTCTTTTGTTTAAAACCTAATAGTTTTTTGGTTTAAATAGAGAAAATTAAAGTATAAAAATACTTGAGATGGTATTTGAAATAGAAGAAATTTAATATAGTAAAATTTGAAATAAATAAATTGTTAACAAAATGAGAAGTATTATTTTTTTCTTAAATTTTAATACTTTTTCCAGGCTCTATCAATATTAATCCATTATTTTTATAAAAAAATTATAATTTGGTTTAATAGCTCTGTCGAGCCGATCGAATCTCTTAATTATGAGACTTGATCATAGCTTATCTTAAATTTTTAATTTAAGACATATCACAAATAATAAAAAGGAGATTGATTTATGTCCAATACTGGCACAAGTGGTCGTATTCCTTTATGGCTTATTGGAGTTGTTGTAGGAACAGCGGCTCTTTCTATAGTTGGTATTTTTTTCTATGGTTCTTATGTAGGCTTAGGTTCATCTTTATAAAAAAGTCAAGCCGAAAAATAAGAATTATTTCGATTATTTAATAATAAATTGTATTTTTTCTTATTTTTTTACAACTTCATAATTTGGTATAAAAAAGATTAACCTTTCCTGTCTGGTACAGAATTTAATTCTGGATTAATTTTATTAATCCAAAATTAAATGTTGGACTTTCTTAAAATAAAATTTTAAGGTTGATTGAACTTTCAGTTTTTAAATCCAAATTATGAAGTTGTTTGCTATATATTTTATATAATACAAAATATAGTCCTCACTTAACGTAAGTTAAGGGCCTTGAATTGTGCTAAAAAGTTTTACTTTTTTTAAAGTTGCCGCTGTGGTGAAATGGTAGACACATAACTTTCAAAAAGTTACGGAAAATTCTGTATCGGTTCAAATCCGATCAGCGGCAAAAGATATTTTTTATGTTACTCACAATTTTATAAAGACTGAATGTTAATTAGTAAATCGATTTTTAATATTTTCAATTTCGTGTTTACGTAAAATTTCTTTTTGAATTAATTCATATGCAATTTCATCTAAAAATTCTCGATTTTTATCTAATAATTTAATTGCTTTATTAAAACTTTGTAACACAAAACAATGAATTTGATAATCTCGTTTTATTGATATTAAATCATTCCAATTTGGGCCCGTGGAGCCTGCAAAGGAATTAGTAAGTGAATTTAATTTATCATTTTTATGAAAAAACTCGTCTGGTGCGGACCATTCTAAATTACGTTCTTTTTCTTGTGGATCAGGCAGATATAATCGATACCAACTTGAAAATGTTCGTGTTGAAAATTCTAATTCATTCGATATTTGATATTGCCACCATGGTATTAAAGAATATTTTTCTGCATAGTCATCATTTAACGTAATAAATTCTGATGTATTTTTTTCGAAATTATTTACTTCAAACATCTGTTCAGAGTTAATCGATTCAACATCTTTTCCTGTTTGATCAAGAAAATTAATTTTATCGACAAGATTTTTATATTCTTGGAAATTTTTATTATCAGCTATTTCAGTTAGGGTTTTTGATCCTAGCGATGAAGAATAGAAGGCCCATTTATCAATCATTAACCGAATTAAAAGTTGAGCAAAAGATAAATCTTCAATACCTATATCAGATAAATTTATATAGGAGTCAGAAGAATTAAATTTTTGTAAAAATAAAATTTCAGCTGCTTTTCCGCCATAACAGCCAATAATTCTATGTTCCAATTCACATTTGCGAGCAAACCGAAAAGAATACTTTTGAGTATTTCTGGCAATCTGTACTGATCGTAAATTAGATTGTCTTGGCCATAAATGGGCTAACAGTACTGGTGGTTGATGTGGTAATAGTGTACTTAAAACAATTTTTCCTGCTTGAAAATAAGCTAATCTTAATACAGATGTTGAATATTGTTTTTTTGGTCTATCTAGTTGGTCTAGTCCAGAATTCGATTTTATAGTAATTTCATTTGGACTTTGCATTATTGTCTCAGAATTTTTGATTTTGTGGTCCAGTGATGGCCCTTGCATTACTGCAAGTGATGGGAATAAATTTGAACCCTCTGCTGAGTTATTAACACTATCAGTTTGAGAATATAATGCTCGAGTTTCTGAGATTGTAATTCGATCAATTCCATGTTCAATACTTTCTAAAGTATGATGACTTTCTAAAAGAATAGCTTTCAGGCAGGATTGATTCATGACCCCAGCTAAATCCGCAGCACTAAAACCTTCTGTCAACTGAGAAAGATAATTCCATGATAAATTAGGATCATATCCTAGTCGTTGAGCATATAATTTTAAAATATCTACCCGTTTTTCTGGTCCTGGAAGCCCTAACTCTAAAATCCGATCAAAACGACCTGGTCGAAGAATCGCTAAGTCTAACATTTCTGGTCGGTTTGTTGCGCCTATTACAATTACACCATTTCGAGCTTGAATACCATCTAATTCAACAAGAAATTGCATTAAAATTCGTAATTTCTCTCTTCTTAAATCTTGTTTTGCTTGAATTTCTTCAGTTACATTGTTAGTAAAATAATTCTGATGAGAATCAGAACCATTTAAAGTATTATTGATATCTTTAAAAACTGATGTTGCTTTACTTTGTGATAAGATCGGAGAATTAAGTATTGACTCTAATAGTT
>Ga0247837_1008283_pt1 | contig 13165 bp, 13 predicted proteins | sample LaCtaG_2_FD_187115 | JGI IMG/M metagenome (GOLD analysis project Ga0247837, IMG submission 187115) | Freshwater microbial communities from meromictic Lake La Cruz, Castile-La Mancha, Spain - LaCruzMarch2015_14.5m | ecosystem: Environmental > Aquatic > Freshwater > Lake | place: Spain: Castile-La...
TGATTTTATGGAAGCTTGGAATTATCATTTTGTTGAAAGTTTCAAAATAGTTCCGAATTAAATTCCTCTCCTTGAGGGGGTGTCAGCAGGACGGGGTGGTTTTTGTTTTTATCTAAAATTTTCAAAGAAAAAAGGTATAAACTTTTAAAATGATTACTGACAGAATTTTTAAAAGGACAAAAAATACAAACTAAATTTCTTTATTTTGCGTGTATGAATAACAATCATCTTCATCATTTAAAAATTGAGAACTTTAAGTCAATTAAACAAATAAGTTTTGACTGTAAAAGAGTCAACATTTTTATTGGCAAACCCAATGTTGGTAAAAGTAATATTTTGGAAGGATTGGGAATGTTGTCTCCTTTAGGAAATTTGAAAAATTTAGTGAGATTTAGCAAGCCTTATGAATTGTTTTATGATAATGATAATTCCACCGATATAAAAATAATTACAGACAAACTATCTATGATTATTGGTAAAAACAATTTAAATAGTGATTATTTACTTATTACAGGCTCAGACGGACAATCATTAGAGAATACTTATAATTATCAAGGTGTTTCAGGAATGCTTAATCTTACAAATTTTGCAGATACTGAAATTGACACAAGATTTATAACAAATAGCACGCAAGATTTTACAAGTTTTAGTAGGGTGTTTCAAACTGCAAATTTATTAGAAACACATATTAGAAAATATCAATTTAAGGCACTTGATAAATATAGTCAAGGAGGAAGTGATTTCTTAACAGTTCCTTTTGGCGATAATATTTGGAATATTTTAAGTAGTAATAAAAAATTAAGAGAAGAAGTAAGTAATTTATTTTTAGAGTACGGTTTAGAATTTTTGATGAATTTGAAAGATGAAAAATTTGAATTGCAAAAACGTGTAGCTAATTTAGTTTATCAATATGATTATTCATTAATAGCAGATACCTTACAAAGAATCATTTTCCATTATGCAGCCATTGCTTCTAACACCAATGCAGTGTTATTATTCGAAGAACCTGAATCACATTCCTACCCAGGTTATATAAGCGATTTGGCTATAAAAATTGCTAATTCAGAAACCAATCAGTTTTTTATTGCTACCCACAGCCCTTATTTATTAGGAACTTTAATGGAAAACTTGAGTTATGAAGATTGTGCAATTTTTGTTTGTTCGTATGAAAATTATCAAACTCATGTTAAGGAACTAAGTAAAGAAGAAGTAAGTGAAGCCATTGATTACGGTCAAGATTTATTTATGAATATAGATTCCTTTATTGAACATGAATAAATATATATTACCAGAATGCTATGCTGACACTACCTTAATTGAAGTATTGGGTTATCACAAATCAAATCATATATTGGGAATTGGGCAAGTAATAAATGTTTTAGAAAAAAATTTCAAAAATAAATTAGGTGTTGGATTTGTTGATAAAGATAAGAATGGAAAAAGTAAAAGAGAAAATATTGAATACACTTCAATAATAAAGTCCGAGTATTCAAATTCCTTAATTTTAAAGCAGAAACCAAAAACTAAAAACTATTTAATTGAACATCCAAATTTAGAAAAATGGTTATTCAATATGGGCAACGATTTAGGTGTTGATATGGTTAAATATGATGTGCAGGATTTATTAACCAATAAAGTCAAATACAAGAGTCAAAGCATTTATAAAGATATCAAGTTTAGAAACTTTATAAACGCCTTGATTCAAAAACCAAACTCTCCTTTGAAAACAGTAAAAAACTGGATTGAGGATTTAAAGAAAGAGAATGGTTTGTAAATAAGAATTGTAAATTTTCAATTACCCAGCCCTAGCAAGTGTTAACCAACTATCCGTTGTCTGAAGCCAAGCTTTGCGGGCAGCGACTACGGATTTAAAAGGAGTAAAGAGTCTCCAGACTCATTTCCGACAGCCCGTGTCAGAGACACTACATTCATTTACAATCCGTAGAGCGCTATGCTAACTCTACGGATAGTTGAGAAAGGACAACTAAAAAATATCGAATAACTGAAGTGTTTGAATTGTTTTTTCGGAATAAGTCTTTATTTCTTCTTCTTCAATTAGGGTAACACCGCTTGGTTTTGATAATAACGTCAAGGCATCGTCATAGTATTTAAACAATTCTTTCTTTTTTGGGCGAGCTAACAAGATATCAAATTTTAAATTTTCGCTATTTGCTTTCTCTTCAAGTGTAGTAAACAATCCAAAATACCTAAAGGATTTATTTTGAATGCTGTCTTTGCGTGTTAAGTCAAAACTAATTGGTTTTACTAAGTTCAAAGTTTGGTGGTTTTTCCAAGCTGCTTCAAATTTATACTCCTTATTTTCAGACTGCTTTAAAATATAATTCAGTTGTATTTTTTGTTGGTTTGGTTGGAAAATATCTTTTTCAAATTCTTTAATAAATGTCTTGTATTGAGTAAGTAATTCACTCTCATCATTTTTTTTGATGGTATTTGAATCATGTTCAAATACAGAAAAATATAGATTATACAATTGATTTAACACTACATTGTTATCAGGGTTAAATACAATTCCTTTTTTTGTTTCACTAAATTGCAAAGCACTTGAATCAGAGGGCAACAATTCTTCTTCAATAAATTTACTCAATGAGTCTTGAAGGTTATGTTTTGCAAAAATTTCAGGATTTTTATTCAATTCATCCAAACGCAATTCAAAGGACTTAAAATAACTTTTTATTGTTTTGTCTTGAACATTAGGATAAGCAAATTTAAGCCTAATTAGTTTATCGGGATAAATGAAATGTAGTGATTGATTTTGATGAAAAAAAACCAATAAACCCACATTTAGCAACTCGCCAAGAATTTGTGAGTGTCTATATTTTAAAAGGCTATATGAATATATTGGAGTTATCAAGCTATACTTTTGATTAATAATAAAGCAAACATATAAATTTTTAGCTAAATATTTTTAAGTAACAGAATTCTTAAATTGATTATTTGATGAATCAATTACTTTTTTTATTCAATTCTTGTTACAGTGTTTTCCCTTATCCGTTATTGAAAAGATGTAATGATTGAAAAGTTATATTATAACTGTAGAATTTTTTTAAAAAAAATATTTTTATTTTTTTTTAAATGTATAGCACTTAACCAATAGCTATTATAAGTTGTATAATTTTCTGTTTATTGCAGTGTTTTCAAGCTTTTAGCCAATATTTAAAATGACAGAATTAGGTTTGTAACTCAAATAGAACTATGATTGCTTAATGGTTATAATAACTACAAAAAAAATACTATTGTCAATTTTAGCCATAATTTTTATTAGCAATTTTGTTTTTTCGAAAGATAAAAATACAGCTTATTTTATTGGTACTTACGATTTAAACGAAGGAAATAAAACAGGTATTTGTTCTGACAGAGGAATGGAAAAACAAGCAGTTTTAGACTTTAAAGCTTATGAAATTATAAGAATTGCTTTTAAGGAAAAATACAAATTACAAAATCCTGGAACTACCTTCATAGCTGCTAACCGAGCAGTAATTATTTACAGTTACAATAAGCGAAGAGCTGGTTGGAATTGTACTGCTTCTATTATTGCAGTAGTAGAAGGGAAAGATTTGGCAAATGCTCAGGAAATATTGGACAAAAGAGTTAAACAATTTCCGAATGATTATACCACATTGCCCAAAAATATATTTTTAAAAGAAGCCAATTCTATTATTACAATACCAATGAACACAAAACATGTTTGCTGTGAAAATTTACCAACTATTTTAATAAGTGAAGAGGGTTTTTATTACTGGAAATTAGATAATGGTTGCTATAAAAAGTTATCGAAATTGGAATACGAAACTGCAAAAAAACTACCCACAGCAACTGAAAGAAAACGACATATTCAAAACTGTTCAGGAAACGCAATAGATACTATACAACTAAAAGCACAACCATTTAAACAATACTAGATTTACTAATAATATATGAAAAATAAAATTGCACTACTTTTTACCTTTTGCTTCCTTTTGATGGCCAATTCTTATGTGTTTTCACAAAACAAAACACCAAATAAATCGAATGTAAAAACATTTTTATGGACTTTTACACTGCCAAGTAGTGCTACTTATGGTCCAATGGATATAGGTGCATCGTTTGAGTATTTTTTTTTTAAGGAAACTATTGGAAACAAAACCTATTTAAATTTTAGTATAAAAACAACAAATATGACCTATGAACCCAAATACGATGGTTACCGTTTTAAATATAAGGGCAAAGTTTATAGTCATAATGAGCTTCAAAGTGTAGATTCGAGGGGAATGGATGGTTTTAGTAGTTTAAAAATAACTGGACTTCATTATACTTTGTTTGTAGATGGTTTTCCGAATAAACAATCTTGTAATTCATTTAATTATGCTAGCAATATGAAAGTTGGAGAAATACAAAAAGATGCTGACATGAATAGTTTTGATTTAAATTTTATACATTCTGCTGCTACTTCAATTTATTGTGGTAATGAAAATGAATTGATAGAACGAATTAACAATTTTGAGAAAGGGGTAAAAAATAAAAATGAATATAGAAATGCCATACAAAAAGCTGATCAAGCATTTCAATCAAATAATTGGTTATTAGCCAAACAATATTATAACCAAGCATTGGCAATTTTTCCAGAAGAAGAATATCCTAAAAGTCAATTAGATAAAATTAAACAAGAGGAAGACAAATTGGTGGATACAAAAAATAAAGCAGTTTTACCTATTGGAAATGTAAACCCAAAAGATAATTTAAACCCAAACAATAAAGACATAAAAAACAATACTGATAAAACTACTACTGAAAAATCGACTCAAAGTGCTAATTCAAGTACTACAAATAAACCTACTACAAAAACCGATGCTAATAAAAGCAATACCAATGAAAGTGATGCTGAAAAACTAAAAGCCGATGAAGCACGAAGAGCCGAAGAAAAAAGAATAGCCGATGCTAAAGCAAAGGCAGCCGAAGATGCGGCAAATGCAAAACGCCAACAAGAATATGATAGTTGGAAAAAAACTGCTCAAGCCGATAAAAATTTAAGAGATGCTGAATCAATAGCTGCTTCAATTGGTGTACTTACTATTTTGGGTGGTTTTATATATGATGGAATGGGAGAGGTGGATCCCTATTTTGTTTATATTGCTCCAAAAAATAAATATAAGCCATTGTTTTATATGACTAATTCATTTGGTTATTCTTTTTCAATGGATCCTATGTTGTTTCAAAGTAATTACTCCACCATGATTGGAGGTAAAACTGTTAATACCAAAACTATGAAAGGAATTTCGGGCTATTATATTAATTTAGGAGGGCAAAGTAATATTGGTTTTCAAAACGATTTTTACAGTTTTTATGGAATATTAAGCGGAAAATTTGGATTTGAGCCTACATTATCTGGTTTAAAATACAATATGAATTTTGGCTTTGGTGTCGATATAGGTTTTAAAAATATTAAGTTTTATAGTACTTATAAGTATAATCTTGCCGATTATAAATCAACTACTTCGTCTGATGTAGAAGAGAGTGGTGAAGGAGAATATGACTTTAACTCTGATGAGTTAGGCTATGGTGTTAAGTTTACTTTTGGTGGAGATAAGAATGACGATTTTCAACGCCAACATATTTATATAGGTTATATTACCAAGAGCTTCAATTTTGAAGGAGGAACAATAGATGGTTATTACAATCCAGTTACAAAATTGATCAGTTCGGCTGGCACACCTACTATGGAAGGCATTAATTTTGAATGGAGAAAAGACCATAGTTTTAGCTTATTTTTCCATTATTTTGAAGAACATATTTATGCTGGTAAATTACAATCTAAGTTAACTAGTCCAACTGGAAGTTTGGGAACTGATGTGTTTTTTGAAATTGGATTTCATAGAGCCATTGATTTATTTACACAAGAATAAATTGAGCTCAATAATAATTCTAACCGTTATTGCTAACATTTATTGCGAGAGCAATAACCTGCAATCTCACTGTAAGTTTAGTTTGAGATTGCTTCACTGAGTTCGCAATAACGACTAAACAAAACTTTGAAATAAATTATTGAATTATAAAAAAGGTATAATAAATAAATTTTGGACGCTAAAGCACCAATTCTTCGAATAAGCGTTTGGCGGTTTTTTCTAAATCATTGCACATACCTGGATGTGGCCTCGAAAGTTGAATGGCAGAACTGCGAACAGCACTTAGCCACCTAAACCTTGACGGAACGTCTAAAAATGCAATTGGTCCTGCATTTTTATCACCATTGGCTATTTTTTCTAACGATTCTAAATTCAGTTTTATTTGTTGTAAGTCTAATTCTTTGGCAAATACATTTAGTTTAGGTTCATTTAAAAAATGATGCACTTTTATAAAATTTGCTTTTTTACAAAACAAAATAATGCCAACATTCACAAATTCTTCGCGTTCAATTACTGGCAATACACGAATTACCGAATATTCATATAAGTGTTTCTCTTGCATGTTGGGCTTCGTTTATAAAAATGTTGGAATTGTTTAAGCGAGTTACTAAAAACTGTAAATACATGTTTCGTAATTCTTCGGTTGTTTTATCGGTATCGTTCCAAATCAACCATTCTTGAGGTATTAGGTTTACTATTTCTTTTAGTTTTTGTTCAGTTAAAACTTGTTTGATTCTTTGATTTACTTCGTTCAATAAAGTAGCCTGCTCCAATAAAACATGGCTTTTTACTAATGCAAATGGACTTTTAGCACTTGTTTCCCAATCGGTTCCCGAATGATGAAAATACAAACATGCACCATGATCAATTAACCATAATTCTTTGTTCCAAATTAGCATGTTGGTGTTTCTAAATGTGCGATCCATATTTGTAATAAATGCATCGAGCCAAACAATTTTAGATGCTAATTCAGCATCAATAACTTTTACTACCGGATCAAAAGTGATGGAACCTGCAAGAAAATGTAATGCCAAATTCATACCTTTACTTGCTTGCAATAAATCTTGAATTTCTTCATCGGCTTCAGTTTGTCCAAAGGCTTCATGCAAATTAGCAAAAACCAGTTCAGGAACTTTTAAACCCAAACATCTCGCTATTTCTCCACCAATAAGTTCAGCAATTAACACCTTTGTACCATGTCCGGAACCTCTGAATTTAAGTACATATTTAAAATCATCATCAGCTTCGGCCAATGCAGGCAATGAGCCACCTTCGCGCAATGGCGTTATATAACGAGTAATGGTAACTGTTCTTAATGCAATGGAGTTTTCCGACATTTTAAAATAAAATATTGATTGCAAAGCAAACAATAAAAATTGGAGTTGAAAAAATAGATTTGAACAAAAAAGGCCAACTTTTCAGTTAGCCTTTCTTATTTATATTTGAACTTTCAAATTACGAAAGCATCTCTAATATTCGGTTTAAATCAGCTTCTGATTTAAAAGGAATGGTTATATTTCCCTTGCCTTTATCATCGTTAGAAATTTTTATTTTGTTACCAAATTTTTCAGTCAATAAATTTTGAAATTCTGTAATTACATCGTTTAAAGCAGGTTTAGTAGGTTTTTTACTTTTTGGTTTTTCGTCTTCTATAATACTTTGGTCTTGTTTAGCTCTTTCAGTTGCTTCTCTAACCAATGCTTCAACTTGACGAACCGAAAGATCTTTTGAAATCATTTCATTGAATAAAAATTGTTGTTCATCGGCATTGTCAATATTAATAATAGCACGCGCATGTCCCATCGATATTTTATCATCGCGAAGCGAAGCTTGAATATTAACTGGTAACTTTAACAATCGCATGTAATTGTTTACCGTACTACGGTTTTTACCAACTCTGCTTCCTAATTCTTCTTGGTTTATTTTACATTCGTCAAGTAAACGTTTATAGCTTAAAGCCACTTCCATAGCGTTTAAGTTTTCGCGTTGAATATTTTCAATCAATGCCATTTCAAGCATTCCTTGATCATCGGCAAGGCGAACATAAGCTGGAATTTTCTCTAATCCAGCAATGCGAGAAGCACGAGTTCTGCGTTCTCCACTTATTAATTGGTATCTATCTACACCAACTTTTCTAACAGTTATTGGTTGTATAACTCCATGTACTTTTATACTTTCTGCTAATTCATTTAACTCTTCTTCTTTAAAATCTGTTCTAGGTTGAAACGGATTTGCTTCTACCTGCGAAATCAGTATTTCATTGATTGAATTTACTGTTTTTATTTCGTTGGTATTTATATCAGTGGCTGCGTTTTCAAGCAATGCACTTAATCCTCGTCCTAATGCGTTTCTGCGTGGGTTACTCATTTTATAAATCTTGCTGCTGCTATTTTGTATTGTTATTTTTAATTATGTGATAAATTGTCGTTTGATAAATTATTATGTCCATCTATCAATCCATTTTTTTGTAATACTTCTTTTGCCAGATTCATATAATTAATTGACCCTCTGCTTTCAGCATCGTGTAGTAAAACTGGTTTTCCAAAACTAGGTGCTTCGCTTAATTTAGTATTACGTTGAATAATGGTATCAAAAACCAATTGTTGGAAGTGCATTTTTACTTCATCAACCACTTGGTTGCTTAAACGCAAACGCATATCGTACATGGTTAATAAAATGCCTTCAATTTGCAAATTAGTGTTTAAACTTTGTTGAACAATTTTTATGGTATTCAGTAATTTTCCTAAACCTTCTAAAGCAAAATATTCGCATTGAACAGGAACTATTACACTATCGCTGGCTACTAATGCATTGGTTGTAATTAAGCCCAAACTTGGCGAACAATCAATGATGATAAAATCGTAATCTTTTCTGATAGTATCTAATGCAAATTTCAACAATTTTTCTCTGTTAGGTAAGTTTACCAATTCAATTTCAGCACCAACCAAATCAATATTTGATGGAAGTAAGTGCATGTATTCTAGTTCAGTATGAACAATGGCTTGGGTTGCTGGAGTTTCATTTACCATCACTTCATAAAGTCCTGTTACTACATCTCTTGGGTCAAAACCAGTTCCAGAAGCTGAGTTAGCTTGAGGGTCGGCATCTACCAATAAAGTTTTGAACTCTAGTGCAGCTAAGCTTGCCGATAAGTTAATGGCTGTTGTAGTTTTACCTACTCCACCTTTTTGATTTGCTATTGCTATTATTTTTGCCATTCTAAATTTAAATCAGTTTTTATAGTATTGAAAATAAAGTTGTTATGTGTTTTAAAATATATTTCGAATTAATTTGATGAAATGATTTCGACCTACATTTCTTATCAAATAAACTCATTCGAATAAGCAACTTGTCCACCTATTGTCAACATACGTGTTGATAAAGTAGTTTTAGTTTTGCAGAGTGCTAATTGCTAAGAAAATAATTGTGGAACAATAAAAATAAATGGTTTTATGAAAAACCATTTATTTATAAAATAGAAAAACCCTTGATTAGCTATAATCAAGGGTTTTTACTTATATGAATTAGAAAAAAGTATTATTGAACAACATTTAGCAAGCACTGTGCCAAAAGTATTTCAATTGTTTTCTTTTTTATTAAAGTACTGTTATTGTATATTTTAAATATTAAACACGTAGATTCAAACTACAGTGTGTTCTAATAAGTGTATTCAATTCCTAAAAATAAAACACTAAAAAAAACACTTTAGTTCACTTTTTTAAACATTGCCAAATTAATCAAACCCCATTTTTGAAAACGATATTGGATAGAAGTACCCATAACTCCCAAACCATATTTTACACTTCGGCTAAAATTAATGGAAGATGCTTCATCAAAATATTTGGTAGGGCAAGTAATTTCACCAATTTCAAACCCAGCATAAAAAACTTGCGCACACATTTGATTATCGAACACAAAATCATCGCTGCATAAATTATAGTTAACTGCATTTAGAACTTTCATATCAAAAGCCCTGTAGCCTGTATGGTATTCCGATAGTTTTTGGCTCATCAAAATGTTTTGAAACAAGGTAAGACAACGGTTAAAAAAATACTTGTACAATGGCATTCCTCCTTTTAAAGCTCCTTTTCCCAAAATTCGAGATGCAAAAACTGCTGGATAAACATTGAACGCAATCATGGAAGCAATGCTATGAATTAAAGTTGGTGTGTACTGGTAATCAGGGTGAAGCATTATCACAATATCAGCACCAATATGTTTGGCCTTATCATAACATGTTTTTTGATTTCCACCATAACCTCTGTTTTTTTCATGCCTAATTACATGTTGAATTCCAATTTTTTTAGCTAAAATACTTGTTTGATCTTTGCTTGTATCGTCTACCAAAATTACCTCATCTACAATGTCGAAAGGAATTTCATTATAAGTTTTTTCTAAGGTTAGTTCTGCATTGTATGCAGGCATTACTACAACTATTTTTTTATTATTCAGCATAATTTTTACACAGCAATAATATAACCTTCGTGTTTGTATTCAAAATTTTAAAAATAAAAACAAAGGAATTATGTAAAATATTTCATGCAACTAATATACAAAAAACACTAAATTGCCAATTATTAAAATTTAAAAACTTTCAATTATGGACATGCAAAAAGAAGAAAAAAGTAACAATAGAAATGGACTAATTTTATTACTATTATTGTTATTAGGATCAATTGGTTTTAACGTTTACCAATATAAAAACCATTCAACCACTATTATTAGTCATGGAAATGAAATAGATAGTTTAACAAACGTAAGAATAGAAATTGAGCGTGAACTAATATCTACTTCTATGGAACTTGATAAATACAGAGGAATAGCAGGTAATTTAGATAGTTTACTAACTAATGCAAATGGTCAAATTTATAACCAAGAACAAAGAATAAGAAACTTGCTTAAAAACGAAAAAGATGCAACTAAATTAAGCAGCAAACTAAAAGAGGAATTAGCAAAACTAAAAGCATTACGAGATGAATATTTGGAAAAAATAGATGCTTTAATGATAGAAAATGGTACTTTAAAAGCTCAAAACCAAGAATTAACAAATGCAGTTACAGGTTTAAGCGTAGAAAAAAGCAATTTACAAAAAACTGTTGAAACAGCTAGCATGTTAAAAGTTGAGTATGTAAAAGTTGGTTCATTTAAAAAGAAAAATAGCGGAAAATTAGTAGAAAGTACGTTGGCAAAAAGAACTAACAAAATAGAAGCTTGCTTAACTGTTATGGATAACAAAGTTGCACAAAAAGGCGATAGAATAGTTTACTTGAGAATTTTAACTCCAAGTGGTAAACCTTTGGCAGGAATAAATAAAGGTTCAGTTACTGTAAATGGTGAAGTTTTGGAATGTACTTCTAACATAAAAATTGACTATCAAAATGAAAAACAAAATATTTGTTTGGCTTATGAAGGCGAAGAGAGAAATTTGGAAAGTGGTACTTATACCATTGAATTATTTATAGATAACAACTTGGTTCATGCAAGTAATTATGTTTTGAAATAGTATTTTAAGCAAACTATTTTAAAACAACTTTTTAAAAAGAGAAGCAATGTAAATTGCTTCTCTTTTTGTTTAAATTCAACTTCACTTTATATGAAATATTGAGTACATTTTAAGCATCATTTTATTATATTATTTCCAAAATACTTAAATTAAAACCCAACAAATTGATTAATAAAAAAGAACTTTTTGAGCTTTGTAAAAACATGCTTTTACAAAGAATAGCCGATGGCGAAAAAGCCATGTTAGATGCACAAGAAGCAGCCAATTCGGAAGAAAAAAGCAGCATGGGCGATAAATACGAAACTGGCAGAGCGATGAGTCAATTGGCTAGAGATATGAGCGCCAAGCAAGTATTTGAAAACAAACAAGAATTGAGTTTTTTGCTTAAATTAGAAAACATAGTTACTGCCAAAACTATTGTTCAAGGAAGCATTGTATTGGCTAACGATAAAATTTTTTATTTAGCAGTTGGTTTGGGCGTAGTTAGTTTTAAAGATACAAGTGTAACTGTTCTTTCGCCAAAAGCACATTTAGCACAATTAATGCTAGGCAAAAAAGCCAATGATAAATTTGAATTGAACAAAAAGCTGTTTTTAATTGATGCTGTTTTATAGAAATCTTTTAGAAGCAGTATAAATTTGAACAATCAAATTTATACTGCTTCTTGGATGTTTGAATTATTTTTTCTTCAAAAAATCGAGAGCTGCACCGTTTACACAGTAGCGCAATCCTGTAGGTTTTGGACCATCGTCAAACACATGTCCTAAATGTCCACCACATTTAGCACACATAATTTCTACTCGTTGCATGCCGTGTGTTTTATCAACTGCTGTTTTTATTTTAGTGCTATCTAATGCTTCAAAAAAACTAGGCCAACCGCAACCAGCATCAAACTTGCTGTCGCTTTTAAAAAGTTCATTGCCGCAGGCTACACATGAATAAGTTCCACCATCATAATGTTCTTCCCATTTACTGGTAAAAGGTCGTTCGGTTCCTTTTTGGCGAAGCACATAATATTGTTCAGGTGTTAATTGTGCTTTCCATTCCGAATCTGATTTGTTTACAATTGTTGAATCATCGTTGTTGTTCATAATACTTGTGTTGTTTAATAATGGAATGTCGGACATTTTAGTTTCTGCATTGTAATTGCACGAAGTAAATGCCATTTGGCAATAAATTAAGCCAGTTAATAATAATAACCTACTTGCCTTGATAAATGTTTTTTGATAAGTTAAATACTTCATTTTTAAAAGATGTTTTTAAGTTGATAATTTATAAACTTTATGTGTGCAAAGTAAAACACTTACGAAACAGATTGGTGAAAGGATTTAAGGTAATTAGCCATTTAGCCGACATTTTTATTAAATTCTCGATAGAACTCTTTCTTAATTCTAACCGTTATTGCGAACATAGTGAAGCAAACTCACTGTAAGTTTAGTTTGAGATTGCTTCACTACGTTTGAAATGACGACTAAATAAAAATTTATAACAAAGTTTTATTTAGTAGTTATTTCTAACATTTATTGCAAGAGCAATAAATGTTAGAAGTGAGGTTTAGAATTATGGAAGATTTTTAATATGACAGACAGCATAAGTGGTATTTACAGACAGCATAAATGGCATTTACAGACAGCATAAATGATATTTACTGACAGGATAAATGAAAAAAACAGACAGCATAAGTCACATTTACTGACAGCATAAATAAAAAAACAGACAGCATAAATGAAAAATCAGACAGCATAAGTCACATTTACTGACA
>Ga0247837_1008286_pt1 | contig 13157 bp, 13 predicted proteins | sample LaCtaG_2_FD_187115 | JGI IMG/M metagenome (GOLD analysis project Ga0247837, IMG submission 187115) | Freshwater microbial communities from meromictic Lake La Cruz, Castile-La Mancha, Spain - LaCruzMarch2015_14.5m | ecosystem: Environmental > Aquatic > Freshwater > Lake | place: Spain: Castile-La...
TGTCGGCGGATCGTTGCGGTCGCCAACGTTCTGGGCCGAGCACACGATCCTTCACTACCTTGCCGGCCACCTCGGCTGGCGGTGAGCGGCAGCCCGCGGCCCGTCTCCCGCCGCCGGGCCGATACGCGGCGGGGGACCATGCCGGAGCACACTGCACGGCGAGCGAGACGCTTACCCCGCGCTCCGCCGCATCACCCGCACTGGTTCATCTTGTCGCGGGGCGTGCCGGCGGCGACGAGGGCGGGCTCGGGCCTCCCGAACTGCACGAAGGCCACGTCGGGAGCCACCGCCACGGCGATGCTCTTGTAGGCCGGCGTGCGCGAGAGCGGGTCGGCCGCCTTCGGCACGAGCACGTTGCTCTCGGGGTAATACATCGCCACGCAGCCCGGCCGGATCTGGTCGAAGGCCGACACGATCTGCCCGCGCATCTCCCCCGCGCTGCTCGTGATCCGGCATTTGCCGCCCGCGGCGAGGCCGAACCTCGCGATGTCGTCGGGGTGCATGAGCACGATGTCGCGCCGCGTCTGGTTGCGGTAGAGATCCTCCTCTTCGTACACGACGGTGTTGAACTGCCCTTCGCTGCGGATCGTCATGAGCTGCAGGCCGGCGGGCGGCTCGGGTAGGTCGTGCACGAACAGGTGGGCCCGACCGTCGGGCGTGGGGAACGCCGGCGTGTCGAGCGCCCGGCCGGGAATCGAGAACTCCTGCTTCGTCTTGTCGATCTCCGTGATCGCCTCCATGCCCGGCACGATCGCCCCGATCGCCTTACGGATTGTGCTCGTGTGGGCCATGTCGCGCCAGTTCACGGGGCCGGCCTCGCCGAGCACGCGGCGGGCGATGTCGGCGATGATCTCCACCTCGGCCCGCGGACCTGTCGTTTCGGTCGCGGGGTGCCGGGGAGTGCCGCCGTCGGAGAGCCGGATGTAGCTGAACATGCTCTCCTGCGTGGAGGGCTCCGGCTCCTCGTCGCGGGCAAGCACCGGCAGGATGATCGTTTCCTCGGCGCCCGTGCCCCAGGCATGGCCGGTGTTGAGCGAGGTGTTCATGGAGACGACCATGTCGATCTTCTCCATGGCCCGCCTGGCATACGTGGCGTCGGGGCTCGCGCCGTAGAGATTGCCACCGAGGCAGAAGGCAAACCGCATCTTCCCCTCGTCGGCGGCGTCGAGGCATTCGAGCGTGTCGTAGCCCTTCGTCGTGGGCAGCTTCACGTCGTAATGGCTCTCGAGCCGCTCGAAGATCGCCTTCTTGAGCGTGGGGGTGACGCCCACGGTGCCCATGCCCTGGATGTTGGAGTGGCCGCGGATCGGCTGCAGACCGGCACCCGGCCGCCCCACCATCCGCCGCATGAGCGCGAGCTGGGCGATCGCCTGCACGGTCGCCGCGCCGTGGAGATGGTGCGTGACGCCCATCGTCCAGGCGAACACGGCCCGCTTGCTCTCGGCATACTGCGCGGCCATGTCGAAAATCTCGCGCTGCGACACGCCCGACTTATGCACGACCTCGTCCCAGGGGAGGGCATCGAGCCGCGCCGCGAGCGTGGGCCAGTCGGCACAGTGCCGACTCAGAAAATCTTCGTCGACGATCGGCTCACCGGCGGCGTTGCGCGGCTTCGCGGCGTGGATCTCTCGCAGCCGCTTCATCAAGCCATAGATCATCGCCAGATCGCCGCCCACGTGGGGCTGCACATAGGTGCTCGCGATCTCGGCGCCGAAGAAGAGCGACCAGGCGTCGCTCGGCACCGAGAAATTCACCATCCCCGTCTCGACGATCGGATTGACCACGATCACCTTGCCGCCACTGCGGCGGACCATCATCAGCGTGCGCATCATGCGAGGATGATTGCTGGCGGGATTACCGCCGATCAGGAACACGCAGTCGGCGTGCTCCATGTCGTCGAGCTTCACGGTGCCGGCCCCGGTGCCGATCACGCTCGCGAGCCCCACGCCGCTGGCCTGGTGGCAGTAGTAGGAGCAGTTGTTGACGTGATTCGTGCCGTAGAGCCGGGCGAAGAGCTGGAGCAGGAATCCCGCCTCGTTGCTCGACCGGCCGCTGAAGTAGAAGAACGACTCTTCGGGAGCGGTCTTCTTCAACTTCGCGGCGATCCGCTCCATCGCCTCGCTCCACTCGATCGGCCGGTAGTGCTGCGAGCCCTTCTCCAGAATCACCGGCTGCACGAGCCGGCCGGAGTGCTCCATCTGGTAGGGCGTGAACGCGCGCAACTGGGGGATCGAATACGTCTCGAAGAACGTCGGCTTCACGGCGCCCTGCATGTCGGCGACCATCGCCTGAAACGACTTCTTGCACACCTCGGGAAAGTGGCCCGCTTCGTTCACCATCCCGCCGGCCTGCCCGCCCATGCCGACGGCGCAGGTCTTGCAGGCGTTCTTGGAACGCATCGCCTTCCAAAACTTCCACAGGCCGCCCGCCTCACGCGACTTCTTGAACGTGTAGAGGACGGCGCGGAACCCGCCGCCGGTCGTCACCTTGCCGAAGAATCTGCCCATGAATTTTCCGTTTACTGAAGGCTCACAGTCACGGTCTTCGTTTCCAGATACGGGTCGAGCCCGCGCTCGCCGAGTTCGCGGCCGAAGCCCGACTGCTTGAACCCGCCGAACGGCGCCGCCGCGTCGAACACGTCGTAGCAGTTCACCCACACGGTGCCCGCCCGCAGCCGCTTCGCCACTTCATGCGCCCGGGCCACGTCGCGGGTCCACACGGCCGCTGCGAGGCCGAAGTTCGTGGCGTTGGCCCGGCGGATCAACTCTTCCATGTCGGAGAACTTGAGCACGGAGAGCACGGGGCCAAAGATTTCCTCGCGGGCGATCGCCATCTCGTCTTTCACGTTCGTGAACACCGTCGGCTCGATGAAGAACCCGCGGTCGCCCACGCGCTTGCCGCCGGCGGCGCAGGTCGCGCCCTCGCGCTTTCCGCTTTCGATGTAGCCCATGATCTTGTCGAACTGGGCCTTGTCCACCTGCGGCCCCTGCTCTGTGGCGGGGTCGAACGGATCGCCCACCTTCCGCTTGCGGCTCATCTCCACGACGCGCTCCACGAACTGGCCGTGGATCTTGTCTTCGACGAAGAGCCGCGAGCCGGCGCAGCAGCACTGCCCCTGATTCAGATAGATGCCCACGTGAGCCCCAACGGCTGCCGCGTCGAGATCGGCGTCGGCAAACACAATGTTCGGGCTCTTGCCGCCGAGTTCGAACGTGAGCCGCTTCAGCTGGTCGGCCGCCTGCCGCATGATGATCTGCGCCGTCTCGCCCGAGCCCGTGAACGCCACCTTGTCGATCCCGGGGTGCTTGACGATCGCGGCGCCGGCCGTGGGCCCGAACCCCGGCACCACGTTGATCACGCCGTCGGGCACGCCCGCCTTCTGGGCCAGCCGCGCGAGCCTGAGGCACGTGAGCGGCGTCTGCTCGGCCGGCTTCATCACGATCGTGCAGCCCGCCGCCAGGGCCGGCCCCCACTTCCAAGCCACCATCGTGATCGGGAAATTCCATGGGATCACCTGCCCCGCCACGCCCACGGGCTCCCGCCGCGTGTAGCAAAAGTAGTTGCCGTTGATCGGGATCGTCTGGCCGTGGATCTTGTCGGCCCAGCCCGCGTAGTAGCGGAGCGTATCGAGGGCAAACGGGATGTCGCCCGTGCGGGCGTCGCTCACCGGCTTGCCGTTGTCGAGCGCCTCGAGCGCGGCGAGCTCGTCGATCTCCGCTTCGATCGCGTCGGCGAGCCGCAGCATGATCCGGCCGCGTTCCCGCGCGTCCATCCTCGGCCACGGGCCCTCGTCGAAGGCCTGCCGCGCGGCGTGCACGGCTGCGTCGACATCGGCGGCGTCACCCTCCGCGACCTGGGCGATCACTTCCTCGGTGGCCGGGTTGATCGTGTCAAACGTCTTTCCGCTCTTGGCGGGCACCCACTGGCCGCCGATGAAGAGCTGCGTCTGGTGGATCTGCGGGCGGGCGGGTTTCACCGGGGCGGTGGCAGTGGCCATGGGGGCGTCCTCCGAGACGACGAGAGAATGACGAAAAACTTGAAAAAGCACCGTTTGTTTGCGGCGTCGATGCTACCTGCGGTACGCTGAAGCGGGCAAGGAGAGCAGGTCGGCTGCCACGTGGCGCCGACCATGAAGAGACCAAAACCGACGATGGCTTCGTAAGGAGTTCGTGATGCACAAGTTTTTCTCGATGATGGCGATGATGGCGGTCGTGATGCTGGCGGCAACGGCTTCGGCCGAGGTCACGAGCGGCCCGCAGGTGGGTGATTCGGTAGGCGCGTTCACGGTCACGAAAGTGGCCGGCAACCCTGACGACGGCTTCGCAGTGGGCCGGTCCGGCTGCTACCGCTGCAAGACCGGCTCGAAGCCCGTCGTGATGGTGTTCGCCCGCTCGGCCGACGAGAAGCTCGCCAAGCTGCTCAAGAAGATCGAAGAAGAGGTCGAGGAGCACCAAGACGACAAACTCATGAGCTTCGTCAACATGATCGGCGCCGACGCCGAGAGCCTGAAGAAGGCCACCGAGGAATTCGCCGCGAAGCACGGCCTCTCGCGGATCGCGTTCGTGGTGCCCGAAGACACGAAGGACGGCCCCGCCGACTTCAAGATCGCCCCCGACGCCGACGTCACGGTGGTCTGCTACAAGGAGGGCAAGGTGAAGGCCAACCACGCCTTCGCCAAGGGCGGGCTCTCCGACGACAAGATCGACGCCGTCGTCGCGGCGTCGTGCGCGCTTGTCGAGTAACGTGCGACCCTCGCAGAACTGATCGACACAGTGGCCCGGGGCCAAGGCCCCGGGCCATTTTTTTGCCATGTCCATCCTGACGTATCTCTGGCGGCTGATCACGACGCCGTATAAGCCGGACGAGGCCTTCACCGGGTTTCTCGAACGGGGGCTCGCGCAGGAGAACGACCGGGCGGCGGTCACCGTGGCCGTGCTGACGGCCGCCGAGAGCAAGAAACTGTTCGGTGTCGATCTGGCGCGGCGCGGCATCCAGCCGGTGTTCCTCCGGATCGCCAACCGCTCGCCACAGAGCCTGCGGCTGCAGTTCGTGACGATCGACCCGCGCTACTTCACGCCGCTCGAGGCCGCGGGCGCGACACACTTCTCGATCATGCGGCGGCTGTCGGCCTTCGGCGCGATGGCGTGGCTGTTCGTGCCGCTGTTCGCGCTCGTGCCGCTCAAGCTCGTGACGGCGTGGCTCGGCAACGGGCGCATGGACGACTTCTTTCGCAGCCGCGGCTTTCGGCTGCGGCCCATCGCGCCGGGCGAGACTGCCGAAGGCTTCGTGTTCACGACCCTCGACCTCGGCACGAAGGCGGTGCACGTGCGGCTCACGAGCGTCGGTGGCATCGCCGAATCGCTCGCCGGAGCCGAGGCCCGGCCGGCTGGTGGCGAGGCAGCCCACACGCAGGCCGTCTCCGACTTCACGTTCACCGTGCCGGTGCCGGGAATCGCCGTCGACTACCACGATCAGGATTTCGCAAAGCTCCGACCTCCCGCATCGGTGGAGGAGTGCTCGATCGACACGCTCGTCGCAAGGCTTGAGGCACTGCCACCGGCCACGAGCAACGCGGCCGGCACGCGGGCGGGCGATCCGGTGAACCTCGTCGTGATCGGCGACTTCGAGCCGCTGCTCGCCGCCTTCGCCGCCCGCTGGGACGAGAGCGAGGCCATCTCGCTCGCCACGTGCTGGAAGACCGTGCGGGCGTTCCTGCTCGGCTCCAGTTATCGCTACTCGCCCGTCAGTTCCCTCCACCTCTTCGGCCGGCAGCAGGATTTCGCGCTCCAGCGCGCGCGGCACTCGATCAACGAGCGGCTCCACCTCCGGCTCTGGCTCACCACGCTGTCGTTCGAGAAGAAGCCCGTGTGGGTGGGTCAGGTGAGCCGCGACATCGGCGTCCGGTTCACGACGCGGGCCTGGAACCTCACCACCCACCGAATCGATCCCGACGTCGACGAGTCGCGCGACTACGTGATCGAGGATCTGATGACGAACGGCCGGGCTACTGCCGCAGGCTACGTGGCCGGCGCCGGCGCCTGCACCCGCGCCGCCCCCCACAGAAACCTCACCGGCGACCCGTATCACAGCGACGGGAAGCGGGCCGTGATCCTGCTCTCTGCGAGCCGCACGGCGTGAGCGAGTGTGGGATACACTGAGAAGCAGTCATGGTTGCACTTGATTTCCTTCCCGATGCCGTCGTCATGCAGAAACTGGCGAGCATCGATCGTTGCTTGCGGGCGATTCGCGACTACATCGTGATGGCGGGCGTCCGCAGGAAGTGATCCCGATGGCTCTTGATCCCGCATCCCTGAGCCTGCTGCGATCGCTGCTCGTGGAGCGGAGCACGGCCGCCCTCGCCACCTTGCATGACGGCCGTCCCTTCGCATCGATGATCCCATTCGCCACGACGAGGGCTACGGGCCGATTCCAGTTCGTGACGCACGTCAGCGGCCTGTCGGCTCATACACGCGACATGCGTTCGAACCCCGACGTGTGCCTGCTCGTGATGGCGGCTGAAACACCGGGCGTTCTTCCGCAGGCGCTGCCGCGGGTGTCGATTTCGGCGGTCGCTGAATTCATCCCGCTGGAGCATCCCGACTTCGGGGCGCTGAAGGGCGCCTACCTCGCCCGTCATCCGCAGGCTGCCGATTTCTTTCAACTCGGCGACTTTTCGATCGTGGCATTCACGCCCGTGTCGGCGCGGTTCGTCGGCGGATTCGCGCAGGCGCATTCGCTGCGGCCTGAGGCGCTGGCGGCCGTTCTGGCTGATGACCTCGCGTGAGCCCCCCGCCGCCATCAGTCGCGTGGCAGACGGCGGTTCTCGCAGGCCGCTGACTCACGGCGACGGAGCGGCTATATTTTCTGCACAGGGCAGCGTAGCTCAGTTGGTTAGAGCACCGGCTTCATAAGCCGGGTGTCGCCGGTTCAAGTCCGGCCGCTGCTATTGCTCGGTTGTGCATCAGACGGCGCAAGCGCAGCTCACACGGCCGATAAACGCTGCCGTTGGGTTGGCTGTCCAACCGGAGAACTGGGGGGCAGCGTCAGGGCGAAACACGATCAGTGTCGCCGATTCACACGTATCAGTTTGCCCGCAAGGGAAGCAGTGCCGCGGACGGCCGCATCGATTCGAGCGGCGAGCGCCACGAAATCACTGTCGGTCGTGCACACGATGATTCCCGGATGCCCTGGAGTCCCTTCGTGGAGTTTCACAAAGTGCCGGCGGTTGAGCGTGATCAGACCGCGACCCTGATCAATCGCAAACGTCAGCACCACATGGTCCGGAATGGATTGCCCGCCAAGGCCGCTTTCCTGCACGGTCATGACGTCGTGCCCCAAGCGGCGCAGTTCTTCCGCCACAGGGAGCGGAACATTTTCATTCGTGTACAGCTTGGCCACGAAGCGGCAGTCCTCAGGCGGTTTCGTTGTCGCGGATCTGCTGCTCGATTTCGGCCGGGTGGGCATGCCAATAGGCCCACGTTTCGACCAGATCCTGTGCCCGCAGCGTTGGGTAGGCCCGCAAGAGGTCGGCCTCGCTAGCCCCGAGCCTATGTGTCTGAACGAGCAGCCACACGGGAATCCGCGTGCGAACGACGCAAGGTTCACCACCGCAGACATCCGGCCGGGTGTCGATCCCGGGGAAGCTTTCGTCAAGCTGGGAGACGATGTCTCTCACCAGCCGCGCCTTCTCGCCCCGCGTGAGGCGGCCAATCAGATCGATTGCCTGCTCAAGGGCCGTCATTCGAGCCTCTCTTCGCTCGGTAACTCAATGGACCTGAACTCGCCACGATAAAGCTTTTAATCGAGAAGTGTACAAAGTAGCACTGACAAAAGCAACCGCCATGACGTCCGCCTCTGCGTCAGCGGCACCAGACCACACCCACGTTGCTACCACGTCTTCGGAGACGAGTTCGTGTTTCTCGTTTCCCGGAACGGACTCCATCAAGCAACACCCCGAAGCCGCATCCGCCGCAACCGTGGAGATGCTCATGAGCCGGGTGTCGCCGGTTCAAGTCCGGCCGCTGCTAATGGCGGTTTTTTACGATCCGGGGGGAATCGCGCCCCCCCATCACGGCGACGCGGACGGTACGGGTACCGTCGTCGACGTCGAAAATGAAGAGGCAATGATCAACGATCAACATGCGCAGCTCGTGATCGCTAAACTTATTTTCTGGCGCGAGGGGACAGCGCCGCGGCATAAATCGAAGCGTTTCGACTCGGGCGAGAGCCTTCTCCCACCACCGAGCCGCGGTGAGCGGCATCTGTTGAGTGACTGCGATGTAGTCGAGAAATGTGCGTACGGCGTCGAGGGCGTCATCCGCGATCAGGACGCGATACGTCATTGGGCCTGGCCGTATCCACGCTGGCGGCCCAGCTCGAGCATCGCCTCGCGGAGGTCGCGGCCGCCACCGGCTTCGATTGTCTTGATGCCGTAGTCGCACTCGGCGGCGCTGCGTCGAAGTTCGTCTTCGGACAGCGTCCCACGCGGATCGGCAGTCGGCTCGTTCGCCAGCGCTGCAATAAACGCTTCGACGTTGCCGTAGCCAGCCGCCGCGGCGTGGCGAACGAGGCCATCGTAATGCTCAGCGGAAACATCGATTTGCATCACAAGACCTCCATCATGCGACGGTATCGATCGGGAGCCATCGCGATCACAATCAACTGGAGGATGTGTGGCGTCGACCGCCCCTGCAATACCACCAGCCTGTGAAAGTGTACTACCGTACCGTAATCAAGATCAAGGCGGCCTGGCCGGGGTGGACCGCTATGGCAGTTGGATCGCGATCGGCTCGCTCGCCGTGCCGGCCGCCCCGAACTCCGACGCTGCCCGGTTGCCCAGAGCACCATGCGGACAAACACGATTGTAATCGCACCTCCAAGCTTCTGTCGCGGCCCGTGCTTCATCGAGCGACAGGAACCAATCAATCGCACACCTCAGGTAGAAAAGCGAGCACCTCCCGCTGCACACTCTCCGGGGCGTGCTCGAGTTCCTCGATCAGGGATTTGGTTATGGGTGACACGCTTTAACGATAGGTCGGCCAATGGCACTTCGGCAAGCGACGGCCGAGCGGGACGGATCACGAGGAGCAACAGCCGGAGCTGGCTGGGCCGTATGCGGCCCGACGGTGGAGGGGCCGCGGAGCTTCCTATCCACGCTCAAGGCCGGATTTTTCGATGCCGGTGCTTGCGCGGCTGCGGCACGAGTGCGTCGGCCGCCTTGGAACTGCTACTCCGTACCGCGCGGCTCCGCCTCTGGCCTCATGCCGGCCCGGCGGCCCCGCGTGGTCACCCCCTGAAGGGGTCGATTGTGAGGGGCGATCAACCGAAGACCGCGATTACGCCCGTGCAAATTCGTTCGAAAGCACCGGGTGTCAGCCGTCCCGCCTGCATCCGAATCAAAGTCTCGTGAGCCGTGAAGAGCTTTCCAGGCCGGGCAAAGCTGGCCACTCGCAGCCCACCGTCGGCAAAATCATCCGTCGTGATCGAGATCGCGAGGTCATCCCCATACTCATTGCTGGTTACTTGGCGGAGAATCCAATCTCCTCGACCAACGCTTGCCAAGACGATCGCCGGGCGGAGTTTTGCCTGCGAGAGGTCTGAGAAGGGAAACGGCACCAGCGCTACCGAACCTCGCCCAAGTGCGACCACGCGGCATCCTCCTCGGGGCGATTCCAGTCTTCCGCAAGGGCCTGTTCGCTGAGCAGGGAATCCTCGTGCAGTTGCGGCAACGGCTCCTCGTCGAGGATAGTCACCAAAGCCCGCTGCGAACGAGACAACTGTATCGGCTCGGAAAGCCGCACCTGCCCGTTCTCGTCCACGATCGCTTCCACGGTTCGGATCATGTCCTGACTGTAATCAACCCCGGGCTTCAGCAGCCACCCAGTGGGAAACATGGCCGGCCGAAGGATGGGACGGTCAACTGCACTTCCACAAGCATCGAGGGGTTGACGAGCCTTCCCTGAGCGTCGGCGGGGGGCGGCGGTGAGCCCGGTGGCGGCTGGCGTGGATCGCCACAACCTTCCCAAACCCCCGTCGAGCGGCTCACTTTTCACGCTCGGCGCAGACTGTCTTCGAGGTCGCCCGTCCCGGGCTTTGGTGCCTTGCCGAGGAAGAGGGAGAGAGGATACGGCCTGGCGTTGCTTGCCGATGTTCCCTTTTGGCCAACGCCGTCACGGCGGGCCTGAGCTTGTGATTCGGTGCAAACACCCCTGGCTTGTTTCAAGTCGGCGGGCGATGCCGGTGCTTCCGCAGTGGCCGCAAGAGATCGGCCAGCCGGCCCAAGAAGTCAAGCGGCGAGAGTTCGACGACGCCGTTAGCACCCGGGCGTGTGGTCATCCGCCCGCGCCCCGGGCCGACCCAGTTGGCCGCCCAGATGGTGACCCAGCGTCGGGGGAGCACGAAGCGGACGCGGGCGAGGGGAAAAACGCAATCCGAAGGTGGTCAGACGACGGGGCTTGTTCATCCCCCCATCCGCCGCCTGGCGGCGAGGCCCGCGGCGGCGATGCCGATGGCAGCCAGGGCCACGCTCGATGGCTCGGGCACGACAACCGCGGCGAAGTCGCTGTTGTGGTTCACGACTGCCCACACCGTGCGGGTGTTGAGATCCGTTCCGTACACGCCGAGGGCGCTGGTGGGCGTGGCACCGGGATTGGCCGTCAGGTAATCGGCCCAGCTCCCCACTGCACTCCATCTTCCACGACGCGTCCACATGTCAGGGGCGGCCATCATGCCTTCGCCCGCGTGAAGGCAGCTCCTTACACACCTCGGCGAACCGCTCGAGCCACCTCTTTTTTCACCTGCTCGCGGCACGCCCACCGCCTGGGGTGAACTCGTGCAGGCGCACTTTCGACCGGGCATTCTCCCAAACGACGGATAGACGAGCTGCCCATGATCGACATCCATAGCCTCTGAGCGGCGCCGAACGCGACCGACGCATGGCGGGAAACTGCGAACTGGGGGTCGGTCTGCGCAGACGTGAGAAAAACGCCACCGAAGCGGGGCAGTCTCCGGCAGACTCAGGCTCGCGGGATGTCCCGCGAGCCTGAGTCCGGGAGGATCTGCGACTGCTCACGCTCGACTACGACGGCAGGCGAACTGCCGGCGACGGTAGGCGAGGCCCGCCCCGGCGATGCCGAAGGCAGCCAGAGCCATGCTCGATGGCTCGGGAACGGCGGCCACGGTCAGTTCGTTGGAGATGGCGTACATAGGAAACAGCGTCGCCTTCGCACTAGTGGTTTCTGCAAAGATCCAGAACCCAGGATTGCTCGGTATTCCGAGCATCGGTTGGTTGGCGCCCAAAACATTGCCTGGGTAGTCCGAACCTTCATACAACGAACCAGTCCAAGCGTACTGAGCACCGCTTTGGGTTGCCGAGATAGTGATGTTTGGTGGGATAGTCGTCTGAAACAAGCCCCAGAGGCCTCCGGTGCTGTCAGTCATGTTGTTCGAGAGTTTCGTGCCATTAACGAGGTAGACGGGCACGTTTGTACCGAATCCGCCGACGTTATCTCGTGCAATAACAGCCGCGGTCGAGCCCACGGCCCTCCAACTCACCGTCGTGCCGTCGTAAGTGGCGCCACCAGCCTCAGTCGTGACGAACGTGTTGTAATCAGCGATGTTGACCGACGCTGCGTCTCTGCTTCCGGACGTCAGGAACAGAAACCGAAATTTGGCTCCCGACGATAAGCCGCTCGGTGTCGACAGAGTTACTTCGGCCACGGCTGGGCTTGCAGCTAGCACTGCAGCAAGTGCAATGACGAGAGCCGGACCAATCAAAGAGACTCGGCCGAAGGTTTGCTGCCAAGGCAGGGCAGCGAGGCGGAGGTGACACGGAGCGATCATAATGACAAGGTTCCTTTCGGGACAAAAATGTGATGGATCTGGATATCGAAGCAAAACAGTTCAGTGGTACGGGAAGTCTGGCTGCCGATTCGGGCGCCGCCGCGCGGGCCTTTTGCAGCAAGCACCACGGCCAGCGCGGTTGCGAAGGTCTGGATGAATGCCAATTTTTATGTCTTCAAAACAGGGTCCTCTCAGGAAAAGGCAGGGTCGGTCAGGGGAAAAACGCAATCCGAGCGGGGTCAGGCGACGGGGTTTGTTCGCCACTTTCGCCGCCTGGCGGCGAGGCCGGCGGCGGCGATACCGAAGGCAGCCAGGGCCAGGCTCGATGGCTCGGGCACGACAACCGCGGCGAAGTCGCTGTTGTGGTTCACGACCGCCCACACCGTGCGGGTGTTGAGATCGGTTCCGTACACGCCGAGGGCGGTGGTGGGCGTGGCACCGGGATTGGCCGTCAGGTAATCGGCCCAGCTCCCCGCGAAGAACAACGAGCTGCCGCCCGTATTGCCGATCACCGCGTTGACCCAGGAGGTCGAGCTAGGGTCGTACCAGTTGAGCATCGCATCCTGCGCCGCCGAGGGGGTGAGGCTCGGGTCGTAGGTGAGCGACAGCACCTGTGCCGTCCCTGACGTGTTGGTGAGCCGCAGGATGTCCGAAGACGTGCTGCCCGTCGCCGCGAGCCAGCTGATCGCCGGATTAAGCGAGACAGCCGCCCCCGCCGAGCCCGCCAGGAGCGTGCCGAGCGTGGAGCCGCCCGCCGTGCTCAGGCGAGCGAGGCCGCCGCCGGCGAAGTCGAGCGAGCCCGCGAATGAACCCGTTCCGAGATCGGCGATCGGGTTGGCGACCACCGTCCCCGCGTTGAGCTCCAAGGCGGCACCACTGGCGACCGTCGCCGTGCCGGTTCCCAGGGCCGTCGAACTGCCGGCCACCAGCCGGCCCGTCGCCACGACCGTGCCGCCCTGGTAGCTGTTGCTGCCGCTGAGCGTCAGAGTGCCGGGGGTGGACCACGTGAAGCCACCGGTGCCGGAGAGATGGCCGGCGAGTGTCACGGCCACCGGAGCGTTGAGCTGGAAGGAGTTGGCACCCGTCGTGGTGAAGCGGTGCAGGGTGTAGCCGGATAGACTCGAGGTGTCGATCGTGCCGCCGGCGGCTAGGGGGCCTCCGAGATAGCGGAGGATCACCGTGCCATCACCGCCGGTGCCACCGCTGAAATATGTGGAAGTTGTCGCGCTTGCACCGCCGCCGCCGCCGCCGGTGTTGGCCGTACCATTGCCGCCGTCGCCACTAGAATTAACACTACTATCGCGATAATCGGTCGA
>Ga0247837_1008287_pt1 | contig 13156 bp, 12 predicted proteins | sample LaCtaG_2_FD_187115 | JGI IMG/M metagenome (GOLD analysis project Ga0247837, IMG submission 187115) | Freshwater microbial communities from meromictic Lake La Cruz, Castile-La Mancha, Spain - LaCruzMarch2015_14.5m | ecosystem: Environmental > Aquatic > Freshwater > Lake | place: Spain: Castile-La...
ACAAGAAGCAGAAAGTTCCATTTACACTGATAACGTACCCTCAATTAGTGCACTGGGAAAGCTGCTTCGCGACCCCACTGTACCAGTAGACCAACTTCCTCGCTTCTCCTATAGACTTCGACCCGATTTGGACTTATCGCTAAAACAGTACTTCTCATACACTATCAACGGGACTAATAGTGCAGATTCCGACCCTCAGTATCTAGCTGCTATATGTGGCCAAACACTTCGACTGTACGATTTCCCAAAAGGCGAAATAATGGAAATCACTCCCCTCTCCCAGACTTTCTCAATTGGCACCGTTTTCTGCATGGTCGACAACTACCGACTCCTATGCATAGGCGGTAGTAATCCCTATCGCACGGAAGTCTGCTGGCTTAACCTCACCCACAACCGCTGTCTATCAGCAGCTCCGAGTATGAACTCAGCCAGTGGCTGGCCGGGAGTGATTCAAGTGGATAGGGATACATACGCCTTCGGAGGAATCAACTCGAATAAAAGACTCACGAAAAGTGAAAGATTCAACCTGGAAGAGAAGAGTTGGAAGGAGCTTTCTCCTATGTGAATCCCGAAACACGCCTTCAGTCCCTGTCTATATGCCTCGGACATATACCTAATAGAGCTGCGGGACTACATAGGAGCTGAGAAATTCGATATTCGGTCGGAATCCTATATAACTCTATCAGTGTCCTTACCCACTTCCATCTCTGATAGTGCTTATAATGTGCTTGTGGGCAATGAAATCGTATTTCTGAGTATGGTTAAACAAGTCAGAAGGTGGAATATTGAGACGAATGCTATTATTACCCAGAAATTTGCGGGGGATTTGCCTGCGAATCAACTTGCATCTAATGCACCTGCTGTTTGTGTGAGAAATTATGCGTATTTTGTGCATCAGGATACAGGGGAGGTCTGCACTTTCAACCTAATTTCCTTCGTTTTAGCTTACTTATAGGCTTTTAGTTACGTTAATTAGATTTATTCATGGCAAATACTTATTTCACATATAAAGCCAATCTTTTTGAGGTGAAATTTGCCTTCGAAATCATTAAGTCTACACAATTCCCTCAGTTGGGTAGGATAATAATGGCTCTTAGATGCGAAACTTGCAGAGAAACCGCGGCCTGTGTGCTGTGTGAGTGCAGAAGCCCTGCTTGTGCAGTCTGCCAGCGCTGTTTCACTCAGCATCTCACGGAAAATCCGGGAGTTCATTCCCAGCTTAGTCCAGGTTCAGACCCTGAGTGCCGCTGCAGCTTCGACTCCAACCCAGCCTCCCACTTCTGTCTCTGCAACGCCTACATCTGCAGTGCCTGTCTGCCCAGCCACCACCCGCCCCACGACGACCACCACGTTTTCCCCCTCAGTCTCCTGCCTATCTACCATCAAGACAGCACCGGCGCCCTCCTCCGCCAAGGGGAATTAGTGGACTTTATAGCCACTACTATCGCTACTCACTCCGAATCGCTAAGGGTCAAATTGGTGCGAAAAGTCGCTGACACCTTCGACACTCTTCAGAAACATCTACAGGACTGCAGGGAAAAAGCGCTGTTGGAGGTGATAAAGTATGCGAAGGAGTTCGAGAATGATGCAGCGGAGATAGCGGCCAGGCTGAAAGAAGTGAAATATGACGCGAATTGGAGGGCGAAAACCGAACTAGAAGATATAATATTCACCGAAAATAGGCAACTGGCTGAGAAGCTGCAAGGCGAATTGGCCGATTGGGAATTTTCACTGGAGGAGTATATGAGGAAATGGGACTCTTTGAGCCGATTTAAGCAGTGGAAATACCTTCTAAGGCCTTGTGACGCACAGGAGCCGACTTGCTTCCTTGTGACTAATGGGAAAACCCAGCTATTCGCCCTGCCCTCGATACAGCCTTTGCCGGTGTCGGAAGCTATGGCTTGGCTCAGCGGCTCAGTCCTGTGCCTGCCCAATACTGAGTGGTTCTATAGTGAACAAACAGTGTGCTTTATCATCAGTCCAGATATAGCCAGGAAAGCCACTATTTGCGGGTTAAAGGAGTTCCGCAGCTTCCCAGGTCTTTCCCACTACCACGGCTCTGTGTATCTCTTCGGAGGACACACGAAAATGGGCGTTTCCATCACAGCGGAGTGTGTGGACCTGGCAAATCGCTCTTCCAGAGTACTAGCCCAGCCTATGCCTTCCTCTATCTTTAGTTCTGTACCCTGCAGACATAGCGATTTCCTTTATTTCGGCTGTATATCCGGTAACTGCAGTACCTTCGTATTCCACCTTCCCTCAGAGAAATTCGAGCACTCACCGATTTCCTATGAATATGAGGGCAATAGCCTGGCGCTAGCCTTACCAGATGACGAAATACTGGTATTAGCCCAACATGGACTGTATTCCTACCATTACCAGGCTAAGGAGTGCTTTAAACTAGGGGTGGTGGACAGGATTACCTTTATGTCTGCTACTGTGCCGGTGAAGTACCAGGGAGTGTGGGTGTTTCTGGGCAGAAATGAGGAGGAGCAAATGGTGCTTGCGATGGATGAGCGGAATAAGGAAGTTAAGCTAGTGGGGGAAGTGGAAATTCCGAAAGACCCGTTTTTGCAGAGGCTGGAACAGCAGTTTCCAGGGCTATTCACTGGAAAGTAGCCTTTTAATACAAGAAATAGGCCTAAAGTGTACAATTTTCATTATATATATCGACCCACTATCTGCCGCAATGTATCTTTCGACGTAGGACTGATATTTCCTTCTTTCCGCCGCCATAGACTTGCGAACACAGTTGCACGCTTTTGGGGAAATCCGTGCAACTTATTTTGGATATACATACAGCACTGTAGGTTTGCGTATAGAGCAGTCCATTACAGGTATAAATGTGTCGTGCACTCTTGCAGGGCGGTGGACGGACTGGCGTGTTCAGTGGTGACTTCTAGCTGCAGGTCTTTGGTTGTTCCTACAGAAGTGGCCATAGTAAAGATGAGTGGACAAACGTGGCTTTGCTCTACTTGCACCACTCGCACAGCCGTGACCTTCTGCACCTGCGGCACTACCGAAACTTTCCTATGCGAGCAGTGCTGTGCATCTCACTTCTCCAAGCTATCCACTCGTGTGCACATGAACTTGGCGATTGCCTGCTATGGAAGTCACAAGAAGCCGGGCTTTATGGAGCGCCTGCAGGCCAGAGCTACAGAGTTGCCTGGCAGGGCTGAATTCCTTAGGCAGAATCTGCTAAAGACGAATGAATGTCTTTCGCTGTTTAGTGAAAAAGTGGAAGACATTAGGAAGATACGGTAAGAGGCGGAGGAAATAGCGCAGGAACTGAGAACTTTGAAGGAGAAATTGGAAGTGGATATTAATACCGCGATTCAAGAAGCGGAAACCACTATTTACGACGATGACGTGGCACAAATAGGTTTGCTGACTCAGATTCTCCGAAATCCAGCTGCATCGATTGATAATCTTAGGCTGTTTTCGTATACGATCGAAGCTGATTTTGGTCTATCTCTGCGCAAATGCTTGACTTATACACCCTACAGCTCACAAACGACTCCATTCTTCACAAGTCTGGCCGCATCTGTGGGACTAAAATGGAAGTTCATGATTTAGTGACCGGCCAAGTTGAGAGCAGCACCCTTTCCAGAAAGTTTTCCCAAGGCACCGTCTTCTGTATGGTGGAAATTACCAAAATTTTATGCGTTGGAGGGAATGATCCATACACAGAAGAGGTTTATTGGTGCGAGAATAATCGGCTTTTAGCTGCTGCGGAAATGCAAATAAAGATAGGCTGGCGGGGTGTAATTCGCATTGGAAACTGGGTCTATGCTTTCGGATGATACAATGAACAAAATAAGCATTGCGAAAGCGAAAAATTCAGTATCGAAGAAAACAGTTGGAAATTGCTGGCACCAATGCATATTGCCAAAACCACATTCAGTCCTTGTCTTTTCCGCATGGGGATATACCTTGTCGACCTGTGGAACTACCAAGGAGCAGAAAAGTTCGACATTCTGACTGAAACTTACTTAACTTTGTCTGTCGCGTTACCAACTTCGCTTTCTAATAACTCTTCTTGTGCATTGGTGGAGAAGGAAATGGTGTTTATTAATATTGAGAAGCAATTACATAAGTGGAATCTTGAGACAGGAGCGGTTTCTTCAGCGACTTTCACTGGAGTATTGTCCGGAATCCACCTAGTTTCGAATTCGCCTCCAGTATGCCTAGGAGAAAAGGTGTATTTCGTTCACTATGAGACAGGGAAACTCTACATCTACGATCTCATCTCCTCTAGTTTAGCTATCCACTAGGCTAGATACGAATTTGCCTTACACGATGCATCCGGTGGATACGAGGGAAAGTTTGCTATCTGATGCAATTCTCCAAGACAAATCGGCAATTAGAGTATTTAGGAATGAGTTAAAATAACTACTGCAGCCTCACTGTGAATAAATGCTTTATTTATATATAAAAAGTTTGATGGAAAATAACTTTATATCATCACATCAAAACGCAGGAAATCTTCGGTAATATCAACAGTGACAAAAGGCAAATTTCAGTAATTCCGCCAACTTCAAAGTTTCTCGCTTCGCTGTGAACTCAGGCCTATAATGGCTATGCGCGTAATCCTCGTCACAGGTGCGAACCGAGGCATAGGCCGGCGCCTCGTGGAGCGCCTCCTCCTCGACTCCCCCGACTGCCAAGTCCTCCTAACCGCCCGCAGTCCCGACCAAGGCTCCGCAGCCCTGAAAGCCATCCACTCCCTAGGCGACTTTTCCACTCGCCTGCAATTCTACCCTTTAGACCTCTTATCCTTCGCGAGCATTTCCCGCCTTGCAGAGTACATACAGAGAGAGATTGGAAGGCTGGATGTTTTGGTCAACAACGCTGCAGTCTACTTTAAAGGACAGGAACTGAGTGAGAAAGTCGCTAGGGACACAGTAGGGACGAATTACTCGGCTACTGTGGAACTGACTGAAAGACTGCTGCCGCTTATGAAGCCGGGAGGACATGTCGTCATGGTCTCTTCGAAAATGGGACAATTAGCGCAAATTCCAAGTGAAAAGGTCAGAGCCCGGCTAACAGCCGCTGGACTGACTGTAGCAGACGTCAACTCCCTCTACCAAAGCTACATCCAAAGTGTGAGGGATGGGTCCTACGCTGCCCAGGGCTGGCCCAAAGACCCCTATTTCGTATCTAAAAACCTGCTAAATGCCTATGTGCGAGTGAAATCCGCAGAGTTGAAGCAGAAGCCGGAGAAAATCCGCATGAATGCGCTGAGTCCGGGCTGGGTTCGGACAGACATGGGTGGGAGTACTGCGCCTTTGTCGATTGATGAAGGTACGGAGACGCCTTTGAAGGTGGTTAGGGACCTGGGGCAGAGCACGGGACAGTACTGGGCGGAAGGGAAGGTTGCGGACTGGTAGTAAAGATTAGCGGGAATTTGCGCATCTATGAGTTTCATTGTTGACGTGTATACGGCCACTCTAGCTGTCCTCTACACCCTATATAATGGCTTCCCGAGTAGTGCTGGTCACAGGAGCCAACCGCGGCCTCGGCAGACGCACAGTCGAGCGACTTCTCTTGGAGTCCTCAGACTGCCGGGTCATTATGACCGCCAGAAGTACCGAGGAAGGGTCCAAAGTCTTTTCCGAAATTTCCTCCTTAGGCGACTTCCACACCCGCCTCTTCTTCCACCCTCTCGATATCAACAACCCTGGGAACATTTCCCAACTCCGAGACTACGTCAGCAGCACGGTGGGAGCCCTGGACGTGCTGGTCAACAACGCTGGAATCTATTGGCATGGACGTGATTTAGACCTGGAGACTGCTAAAATGACCATTGGGAGTAATTTTGTGGCCACTGTGGACCTGACGGAGGCCCTTGTGCCGCTTATGCGGCCAGGGGGACATGTCGTCATGGTGTCTTCAAGGCTGGGGCAGCTCAATAGAGTCCCAGGGGAAGCCATTAGAGCCAGACTACTGCAGACAGGACTGGGAATCCAGGGCTTAAGAGCCATGGCGGAGGAGTACATCCGCAGTGTCGAGGACCACTCCACTGAGTCCAAAGGCTGGCCGAAAGACGCCTATTTAGCCTCCAAAAACCTCCTAAATGCCTATGTGCGCTCTCGGGCGCCCGAACTGCAAGCCAGCCAAATCCGCCTCAACGCCCTCTGTCCCGGCTGGGTGCGGACGGACTTGGGCGGACCTAATGGCATGCTGTCCCTAGACGAAGGCACGGAAACGCAGCTCCAGCTCATTCGCGACCTAGGCAGCGGCACCGGGCAGTTCTGGTACGAAGGCAGGGTGGGCGAGTGGTAGTTAAGCCTAGTTAGCGGAGGGGTATGGAATAGGTGCGGAAACGGCTTTTCGGGATTGGCTAATAGTAATGGCAGCCCGAGCTTCTCGTGTGGTGCTTATCACTGGTGCGAACCGCGGCCTGGGGCGGGGCACAGTAGAGCGTCTACTCGCAGAGTCCCCCGACTACCGAGTGATCATGACCGCCCGCCGCGCCGAAGAAGGCCAAAAGGCCTTATCAGAGATCAATCGATTGGGCAATTACCAAGGCCGGCTTTTCTTCTACCCCCTCGATATCACCAATGCCGCCAGCATCACCCAGCTTAAAGACCACATCAGAACTACCTACGGTGCGCTGGATGTATTGGTGAACAATGCGGGGATTTTCTTCAAGGGCTGGGACCCCACTGAGGAAGTCGCGAGGAACACGGTGGCGACGAATTACACGGCGACTGTGAACATCACGGAGGAGCTGCTGTCCATTATGAGGCCGGGGGGACATATTGTGACGGTCACGTCGTGGCTGGGGATGCTGAATCAGGTTAGTGGAGGGTTGCGTGCGACTCTCACCGACAAGTCCCTCACCCCCGAAGGCGTGCACGCCCTCGCCCGCTCCTACGTCCAAAGCGTCGGCGACGGCACCGCCAGTCGCAAGGGCTGGCCGCGAGACCCCTACTTCGCCTCCAAAGTCCTTCTAAACGCCTACGTCCGAGTCCGCGCCCCTCAGCTCGTGAGCCAGAACATCCGCATGAACGCCCTCTGTCCCGGCTGGGTGCGGACGGACATGGGCGGACAGGAAGGGAACTTGACCATTCGGGAGGGAGCGGCGATGCCGGTGATGCTGATAAGGGACGAAAGCACGGGAACGGGGCAGTTCTGGAGAGATCGGAGAGTCAGTTCTTGGTAGTAGTCCTAAACAACTCGCAGGACTAATAACACCCTGAGGCAGTGCTAGACTGCCAATATGAACGAACTGGCCTGGGTCTGCTCCCACTGCTCCCACAACAACGCCACCCACTTCTGCACCTGCGGAGGCGTAGAGACTTTCATCTGCACTGCCTGTGTGCCTGAGCACTACAAGCGACTGGACGGCCTGCACATTGTGCTCAAAATCGAGACTTATGGAGAACATACAAAGACGGGGTATTTCGATAGGCTGACGGCGAGAGATACGCAGTTGCAGAGGAGGGTTGCTACTTTGAAGCAGAACTTGGACTATATGGACATTTGCATAGGGAAATTCACCCTGAAAGTGGACCAGCTGATCCAGTCCATCCGCTCTGAGGCTGCAAGCATCCTGCAGTATTTGCAGGCGGAAAGGACTGCTATGGAGGAGAGTTTCAACGAGGCAATCCAGGAGGCTAAAGAGACGTTACAATACGATCAAGTCCGTCAAATCAGCGTATTAGGCCAGTTATTGCGAGAGCCGACAGTAGACCAAGGCAAATTGACCCTTTTTCACTACTTTTTACCCGATATCCTGTCTCTACCCATCAGCAATTGCATCACTTTCCGCCTTTATCACCAATTAAACTCGATTTTACCGCTTTTCCCAGCCATTGTTGACAACCAACTGACAATGCACAACCTCGGCACACACAAAACCGAGCAATTCCACCTTTCCAGGACCTTTTCCGTCGGCACAATGTACTCCTTAGTGGATAAACGCAGAGTGTTGGCTATTGGCGGGTCCACTCCATGCGTAAAACAGACCTTTTGGCTGGATTTAGGCAGTAGGGGAATAACTGCAGGGCCGGATTTGCTGTTAAGCCGCGGATTTGCGGGAATTATACAAATTGGGTCGGTTATATACGCGTTCGGAGGCTGCAGCACTGATAAAATGAGTGAAAGTGAGAAATTAGACCTAAAAAGCAGCTGGAAGCCACTAAGTGCAATGACAAAGCCGAGATACGCATTCACTCCCTGCCTACACAACTTCCATATCTACCTTATGGAGGTCCGCGGGTACCAAGGGGCGGAAAAGTACAGTTTCGCTGCGGACTCGTATACTTCTTTGGAGCTTTTTTTGCCGTGTGCGAGTGGACACGGACTCAATTTCCTCGTCAAACAGGACATTATCTTCCTGTTCAACTTCCGAAAGGCGAGTTTTCTGGGCCTTATAGCCAATTCAGAGAAGCAAATGTATACCTACAGCTTGGAATCCAGAACAACCACTGCCAAAACGTTCAATTACCATACCTTCCGCTCCGAAATGCTGATTTCTAACTGCGAACCGTGCTTGTTGTGGGAAAGTGTGTACTATGTGCAGTACGACACTGGCGAATTGCGAGCTTTTGACCTGACCACTAGCACGCTTAGCTAATCCTATAGGTCTCAATTAGCCGAAAAGGCATAAAATCAGGCTTTTCGCGACTTTTTCTCAGATATATAATAAGACCGCTTCCTCAGAGTCCACAACCCATACAGATCTGCATTCCCATAGTACCAAGCAGCGAAACTGTCCATATACGCCTATAGTAGGCAAAAATATGAGCAAAGGCTGGGTCTGCGCCTTCTGCACTAGGCAGGCTGCCGGCTACTTCTGTGGCTGTGAAGACCCAGAAGTCTTCCTGTGCGAGCTGTGTATAGGTAAGCACTACGCGAAAACTCCGGGGAAAATGCACCATTGCTTGCCTGTGGCGGCCTATGGGCAGCACCAGGCTGCAGGCTTCTATGAGCGATTTAGTCTGCTCTCCAGTGTATTCGAAGGCAGAGTGGCCAGTTTGCGGCAAAGTCTCTGCAAAATCGACCTCTGCTCCGAGGCATTCAACCAAAAAGTCAACGAAATCATCCTCAATCTCCAAGAATACCAGACCGTCACGACCCATAATCTGTCTACTTTGAAGGCTGAACTAAGCGAAAGGCTGGAGAGAGCCAAGAAATTAGTCGAAGAAAGTCTGTATGCAGACTTTGATCCTAGCGAAGACCCTATAGCGCAAGCACTCCGAAGTGAGGAAATTGAGGGCGAATTGAGTCTTTTTAGCTATCAACTCGAGGAAACTGATAGTGTTAAAAGGGCAGTGGAGAGTCTGCTTGAATACAGCTCTTTGATAGAGGCTGGAAGTGGGGTGGAAAATATGCTTCCTGTGATATTTGACAAATCTCTCCTTCTCTTCAATTCTGTGGGGGAAATAGTGAAAAATATCGATTTAGCGTTCACATTTCGGAGCAATACAACTGTGATTTGTCTGGAAAAGGCAATTTACTTCTTGGAAGGAGAAACATCTCGAGTGTTTTCGATGAATACGACTGATAAAGAACTGGCTCATGTGACTGCCAGAAGGAGTACGTGCATTAGATTCGGTATTTTTGCAGGCAAAGCGAAAATTTACCTCTTTGGCGGGACGAATTCTAACAGGAGAGGAGAAACTAGCTGCGAGAAGTTCAAAGCAGGCTCTCAGACTTGGACTGCTCTGGCCAAAATGAAGCACGGACGGTGTGACTTCACTCCCACTGCATATCAGCAAAGTGTGTTGTTGCCTTGCGCTTCGCTCCCTTTGGAGTCGTTTAGTCTGACAGCGGAGACATTTCGTGTATGGCCAATCACCCTTCCAGATGTCCATATTCCGATGCTATCATTCATGCGGGATTCTGAACTTATCCTATTGAGTCTTCAGCAGCACACTCAATATCGACTGGATCTCGACCGCAAGGAGACTACCTTTCGTATGTCTGCGTATTCAGGAAGTACCTTCTTTCCGATAGGCGGCGGCGATGGGAATGGAGGCAGCATACGTCTGCTAGCAGTCCAGGGGAAAGTGCTTTGGGTGTGGAGGCTGGAATTTTTGCCCACCCATCTGTGGATGTGGGAGTTCGTGATAGAAGAAAGCACTGTGAAGAGGGTGCCGCCAGAGGAAGCAAAGGCCGAAATCCAGCAGTCCAGCGAGCCTGCGCAGCCCAGGACTTGCCAGGTCTTCTAAATAGCGATTTATCGACTTTAGGACTTCGTAGTATGCTTTGGAAAGTCGGCTTCCAGTCCTTATCTTCTCTAATCGCAGTTGTAGAGTTGAATAGAGCTGCTTCGCTCCGATTAGGCCTTTCTTAACTAGAAATCAGTAATCTGGAGTGGAATATAGAGGCTAAAGCCGTATTTTTGCCAATTCTGCTGGAATTTGCCTTGTTTTTATGGAATTATTATTTGCAGGGAAAAAGAGGGAATTTCGAGATTAGCTGAGGGGTTAATTTGGAGGAATGAGCAAATGCAGACTAGACATGTGTGACACAATTTGCCTATACTGTAAGCGATAGGATGCACATCGTAATGGAATGTTATTAGGGTAATTGCAAATATGCGTTAATTGTCTATACGCTGATGGTCCAAGTCTTACCCATTTATAAAACAAACTAGAAAAGCACTAATTTTCTTTAGGGAAAAAGCGATTAATGACTATCTAATGTAGAGGAAATGAGGCTGTACGTGCAAATCTTCCCTGTGTCAACTTGAACGAAATACACCTTATTCCCCCAACACACAGGAGGACAATTCGAACACAACCCCTCTCCAGGACACCTTCCACCAAAAACAGCAGTCGAAACAGTCCCAGTTTCAACATTCCATTTCCGTATTTTCATATCACTACTCAAAAACAGCATTTCCCGGCCTATCAACACGTTGTAAGAGCTTGCATAGACAGTACTAGGCAAAGCCACATGTAAAGCAGTATAAGTTTCTGACTGGATGTGGAACTTTTCGGCTCCTTGATATTGGCAAATTTCGATAAGGTAGATGTTGGGATGGAAAAAACAAGGAGAAAATCCGGCTTTTGGGATTGACATTGGGAAAAGGGGGTTCCAAATGGTGGATTTTAGACTGTATTTGGTACTTGCACATATCGAGGTTTGATGGTTGTACCCACCAAATACATATACCCAGTTATATACTCTGATAATACCAGAGTAGCCTACAGCTGTGGCCATTTCCGCAGTTGCGGATATGCTTATTTCGCCCTCTATATTTAGCCAAAACACCTCTTTTGTGGGAGGATTATGTCCTCCGATCAGCAATAGTCTTGTAGTGTCTATGATGCATAGAGAAGTTCCGTTAGAAAATGATCTAGGAAGGACAAAACTTCTAGCAGTGTTTTCTGTTAAATCGGTTAATTCCAGCTTGGAGCTATATATAGCTGCGATGAGAGGAAAATTGGACAAGAGATTGGTGGGACTTCGAAGTGAAAATGTGAAATGTTGTCTTAAAGGAAGGCCAAGCGTAGTTCCAATATTGTAGGAAAACAGATCCAGTAGGTCAAGGGGTATATTGGTGTCTCGAAGGAGTAACCCAAAAGGGCCAATTTGCGGCAGTTCGTCTTCATACATAGTGGCTTCTGTTTCTTGCACTGCTGCATCGATATCCCTATCAAATTGCTGCCTGAGAGTCCGCAGTTCCTGTTTGATTTCCTCCGCTTCCCTCCTAATTCTGGCAATGAGTCCCTCCACCGCCTCACTGAACCGAGCAATGCACTCCTCTACTGCAGTGAGGTTCTGCCGAAGGACTGCAACTCTCCCAGGGAGTTCTGTTTGTCTGGCTTGCAGACGGTCCACAAAGCCTGCTTGTGTGTGCTTTCCAAAGCAGGCAATGGGTAGAGTGGTGTGCGTTTGTCCTGGTTGATTGATATGAGAGGCACAGCACTGCCTACATAGGAAAGTGGCGGGAGTGCAGGTACAGAAAGTCTCGGCTGTCTCGGTACAGCAGACAAAGCACACTTTTCCACTCATTATTACACGCAGTCAATAGCCTCAAGGACATACCGAAATACAGCTGAAATGTGAATATACCAATAAAACGCGAGCAAAGGTAGAAATACTCTATAAGATATATACAAACCAAAGTCCAGCCCGATTGATACAATATTGACTGCAGAATAGCTAAATTTTGTGCGAAATAGCTCAACTTTTCCAGCATTTCAGCAGATTAATTTTGCTATTATTCATCCTTAACTTGCTATTTGTAGAACGACATCCTACACTCTTCCCTGCCAATTCCCCAATTTTCCACGCCAGCACCACATTCCACCCTCAGTTTTTCCATTATTCCTACAAATTTTATAATAGCCAAAATGAATAAAGGAGAGTGGCTGTGCTCCGTCTGCACCAGTCGGAAGGCCATAAATTTCTGCTGCTGTGGAACTACTGAGACTTTCCTATGTGAGCAGTGTTATGTCTCTCATTTCACAAAACTAATCGGCCGAGTGCATATCAATTTACCAATTGTCTGCTATGGAAACCATAAAAAGACGGGTTTTATGGAGCGCCTGCAAGTCAGAAGTGCGGAATTACCTTGTAGGGTGGAAACTCTCCGTCAAAACCTAAAACAGACAGAGAAATGTATGGCGCTGTTCACTAAGAAAGTGGAAGCGCTGGTAGCGAGAATTAGGCAAGAGACGGAGGAAATCATGACGGAACTCAGGACAATTAGGGAGAAATTGGAGAGAGACATTAATATAGCTGTGGGGGAAGCTGAGGCCACTATATACGAAGACGATGAGCCAAAAATCAGCCGACTGGGACATCTTCTTCGAAATCCCAATATTTCGATAGACAAACTTGTGATCTTTTCATATAAAGCTATGGCTGATTGTGGTCTACCTCTGAAAAAACACTTAATATTTAAGCTTGAAGAGTTGGGTCCTTCACCTCAAACCTCGGAATTTCCAGTCTTAGCAGCTGTGTTCGGAAATAAACTGAATATGTACGATTTAGCTACAGGAACAATTACAAAGAGCTGCACACTCTCTAAGCAATTCGCCAATACAACAGTCTTTTGTAGGGTAGATATTGCCAGGGTGTTGTGCTTAGGAGGCAGCACTAACTATACGAAGGAAGTGCACTGGCTAAATCTTGATGAAAACAATACAATTACTGCAGCTGCGGAAAGACACATGCATGTAGGCTACTGCGG
>Ga0247837_1008288_pt1 | contig 13154 bp, 8 predicted proteins | sample LaCtaG_2_FD_187115 | JGI IMG/M metagenome (GOLD analysis project Ga0247837, IMG submission 187115) | Freshwater microbial communities from meromictic Lake La Cruz, Castile-La Mancha, Spain - LaCruzMarch2015_14.5m | ecosystem: Environmental > Aquatic > Freshwater > Lake | place: Spain: Castile-La...
TACATTAAGCTTGTCCTGAATCGAAGGTTCTTAACTTTAATCTTTAACAGAACATGAAACCTTAACCCACTCAAAAAAATGATCACGCCTAACAGCAATAGCGCCATAAAGATCATGTCTAATTGACCTAACCATTGTTGACTGAGTGTTAAAAAAAGTAACCATTCAAAACTAGCTAAGTCTCCTTGTAGTGAAAAAAAAGAAAACCCTATGCCAAGAAACATGGAGCCAACAAAGAAAATTACATTCCATCGTTTCTTGGTGGATGGGTGTGTAACGAGTTTCGGTTGTTTAATCATAATGATTAGTCCTATTTTAACTTAAAAAGAGTAAAATGTAAGGGTAATGTCTGATAAATTAATTCAACTCAACACATTAAAGTTATATATTCGAAAAAAGGAAATTAAAAAGATTCGCCTGTTATTTACCAAGCACGAAATTATTGATCTAGCGTCTTTGGTCAATCACTTAAAGAATCCTCAAGATATCATCTTTATTTTTAAGACCTGTAGTTCAGATCATACTTCAGAACTATTCTCCCATCTTTCCGCTTCCCAACAAGAAAACATCCTTCACGTTTTTACCGATAAACAGTTGGTTGAATTATTAAATAATTCTTACCAAGATGACATTGCTGATTTCTTACAAGATTTACCAGCCAACTTGGTGTCAAGAATTTTAAAAGTTGCTGACCCCACGTTGCGTTCTGAGATTAATCATCTTCTCAATTACAAGCCTGGTTCCGCAGGCAGCATCATGACGACAGAATACATCACCATTGCAGAAAACCTTAGCATTGGGGAAACCTTAGAAAAAATTAGAAAAACCGGCCGTGACCAAGAAACCATTTATTCAAACTTCGTCGTTGATGCTAATCGATTTTTAAAGGGGATTATCTACATTGAAGATGTGGTGTTTCATGAACCTAATCAACTCGTCAGTGATGTCATGAACAAAGAGTTTATTTCTTGTTTTGTCCACACCGATCAAGAAGAAGTTTCCCAATTATTTAAACGCTATGATTTGTCGGTTATGCCAGTACTTAATGAATCCAACCACTTGGTTGGGATTATCACCATTGACGATATTGTGGATGTCATTGAAAAAGAAGCCAGTGAAGACTTTCTCAAGATGGCTGCCATTTCACCCTTAGATGGTAACTATAAACAAACCAAACCCATGGCGATTGTCATGAAATCGATTCCTTGGATTTTAGGGTTGATGGTGTTAGGGGTCGTTTCCACCTTTACCATTAATCAATTTCAAGGGATTCTAGAAAGCGTGGTCATTCTGACCGCCTTCATTCCTTTAATCATGAATACAGGTGGGAACACGGGCAATCAATCGGTGGCGATCATCACTCGGGCCATTGCTGTTAAAGACATCACCCTGAAAGATGTAACCTTTGTCATTCAAAAAGAATTGAAGGTAGCAATCTTAACTTCATTCATTACAGCCTTGTTTACCTTTGGACTGATTTGGTTTCAACTGGTGATTGGTTTTATCCGATTTCCTACCGATATGAATTTGGTCATGTATCAACCTGAGTGGTGGTTGTACATTGTTAGAATCGCCGGATTGGTCAGTTTGACGTTACTGCTTTCGATATTGATTTCAAAACTACTCGGGAGTTTATTGCCTCTTCTTGCCTTGAAATTGAAGAAAGATCCAGCGGTCATGTCTTCGCCTTTTTTAACCACGCTGGTTGATTTTAGTTCCCTACTCATTTACTTTGCTTTAGCCAATCTCGTGTTTAACTTCTTTTAATTTTCTTGGGGTTTGGTTATAATCATATTCGCGCAGGTATGGCGAAATTGGTAGACGCGTACGTTTGAGGGGCGTATGGGGTAACCCTTGGGAGTTCGAGTCTCCCTACCTGCACCAAAAAATAAAATAACCCGCTTATTCAAGCGGGTTTTTGTTTTACCAAGGTAAAGGAATCTTCGGTGACCATATCGGAGACTGGGTTGCCAATGCCCCAACCCCACCGTTGGCAAGGTAGTTCCAATCGGGTGATTTTTCTCCCAAAGGATTCACAGGGAAGCCTTTGGTCCCCCAAGCATTGATTTTTGCCATGTTTTCTGCATACTGAAGAAAATATAAATACGGGACATTTTTATAACTTAAATTGAGATCAATTTGGGTAAAGTCACTGGCGACATTTTCGGATAGACCCTCACGCACAATTAAAAATTGAGCCAATTGCTGATTAACCCACACAAGCGCCAATGCACGATTGTTTACTTCTTTTAATCCACCACCCATGATGGATTGAATGTAGAAAGTGGATTGTGCATCATTACGCATGATGAATTCTTTATTGTACTTACTGGCAACATAACCCCATGGTTCAGCTCGAACATAGTTGCCATCGACTTCAGGGGTGTTGATGTAATAATAACGAACGGAGTTACCTGGAAATGCGCCTGAGGGAGCAAACGTAGCGGTATCCCCATCGGCGATGGAGACGTTGGTGGTTTGAACATAACCACCCCCACCAATGGTTGTACTTCCTGTTTGAACAAAAGGATAAGTTGCATAGCGAGCCTCTAACCGAGGACCTTCATAAAGTTGGTCATGCGTTTTTATCTCATGAAGATCATTCTTTAAGTATTCAAATAGGTTAGGTAAATAAGAAATAAATTGAAAACGATTGTATGTAGGCGAAGCTTGATGATCTTCTTTATTTCCTAAACGAATCAATGTTTGATTTGTCGAGTAAGCAATGTCAAATCCAATTACACCTATGGCATCAATCACCCGATTGCCTTTACTTAGTCTAATCGCATCATCCCCATTAAAAGGAAGACTACCCGTCTCTAATTGAAAATCCATTTTATTTTTAACGTCTAATGAATCATGGGCACTACTTCCAACCACGTAGTAGCCATAAGCTTCAATGTCACCATTGAGAAGAATCTGATTGGTGATGTTATTCGATCCATTATTATAAAAATCTAAAGAGATACTAGATAAAGAGATAGAAGCATCCGTGGGATTATACAATTCAATAAGATTATTTCGTGTTGATGAAGCAGTAAAAAGCTTTGAAATGACGACATTGGGAAGGGGGATGAGGGTTTCACTCGACGAACTACTGGTGGGATTGCATCCGGCAAGGAAAAGAGTTGTTAAGGTTAGAATTAAATAAGACTTTTTTATCATATATTCCTCGGAATCATTATGACATAAGATAACTGTTGGATGAAGCCTATTGTTTTAGCCTTTTAGGTTTTAAAAAAATAAAATATGCGATGATAATTACCAATATAATGTAAACAGAAAAGTGAGATACATAATACCAGTTGAGCTGACGCAAACTAGCCAGTAAACTTGGATCGTAGATGACATCCTCTCGTTGATATGCATCGATGGAAACGTCATTGAGAATGATCTGATTCAATTGAATCGCGTTTAACTGTTCTTCAGTAAGTTGATAAACATATTGAATTGAATTGTTCGCATTCACGTATCCAATTTGGAATGACCTGATGAGTAATGAAGGATAGTTAGTGAGCAACGAATTCAGTTCAAAAATAGCGAGTTTTTCTTCATCGCTGTATAAAGAGATGGGTGTCTCAATGAATTCATTTTGGATCGCATTGTTCACCGTGATGGACTGATTAAAGATAATTTCGAACCTTATTTGATGTTCATCGTCAATCAGTAAACCCGTATTCGGTTCAAGGGTGACATTGCTCATCAGGATAGCTAGGTTAAAGGTGAAAATGTCATCATTTATATAAACCAATCGATAAACATCCAATTCCATTTGAATATCATCTTCATCAATTTGTAAATTTAGAAGTGGTTCTTCAAAGACAAACGCATCATAATCCCCATGACCGTTGGCGAGGGCCGTTGCTAATACTAGTCCATGCTTATCGTCTTCAATTCGTTGTTGTTGATTGATTAAAAAATCACTGGTTTTCGCTGCTTCAACATACGTTGCAAGCAAGTAACTTCCAATGGAAACACCTATTAAATATAAGATTATTTTAGACGTTATCCTGTTCATTTATATCTTCCTTCACTTAATGATGCACGAATTTTAAAGTATTGTTTAAGTAAAACAAAGTGGAAATAAAAAACATTTTAATGTATGGACAATGTTTATAATACACGAAAAGAAAAAACGGTATTGAAAATACCGTTTTTCCTTTTATCAATAACTCTGAATTTAAGAAACTGTATGAGAACCCAAGGAACTAACGGTGTTATTGGGTAACACATCCCATTCAGCGGGATTCCATGTAGTAACACCTGTTGAAACAGACGATTTTCTCACAAGTGTGAAATCAGCGGTAGCTCCGGTTCCTACGGTCCAAGAACTTCCTGGGTCAACACCAATGACACCGAATACATCAATTAAAGTTGTTCCTTTATGTAATCCAATTGCATCATCACCATTCCAGTTTGCTCCGAACTGACCTGAAACAAAGGCTAGTCTTAAGTCTGCAACTGCGAGAATTTCTGCAATGGCTTGACTATTTGCAATCACATACACATCACCAGCATTCAGTGTCCCACTTAACGTGAGAGAAGTTGGAGTGGTTGAACCATTCGTAAATAACGAAATCGTATATTGTGATAAATCAATCGCAGTGGCGGTAGGATTATATATTTCGATTGCCTTATTGTTACTTGACCCTTCAATATATTCTGAGAAGAATAAATCTTGAGTTACAGGAACAACGACTACTTCATTCGCCTTCACTGTAAATTCAATGGAGACGGGTTGAGTAGATTGAGTACCTAATGAAATAACATAACTTAATGAAACAACTGCATCTGATTGACCGGACGCAGGTCTAGTAACATAACCTGTATTGGAGATGACAGCTGGGGTATTAGAAGTCCATGTCACCGTCGCGAAGGTTGCAAGCGTTGGTAATGTTAAGTTACTAGTTACAGCATTGTTTGCAGCAGGAGCAACAAAACGTTCAACAGAGATTGCAAACTTTTCTGCATCGGTTGGATCAGTTGCAGCAGCAGCAACAGCGGCATAGTCTAAGGTTGAAATTAATGTGAGGGATTGAGCTGGGGTGGCACTTCCACGGCCAGTCAACCAACCAGTCACTGTAAACTTCTTATCTCTCAAGGAGGTTGGAGCGTTATTCGTTTGAATGAAATTGGTTCCGAAGCCAGCTAAGTAACCATTGGTAAAGTTGCCACTTGCGTAACCAACCAAGGTCATGGTGACAAATGCTGGAGCCCATGCGGCAGCTGACGTGAATGGTGAGGCTTCTGTTGCCGTCATCACTTGAGCGGCTGGAGTGATGTTTGAATCAACACCTTTAGGTGCGACTAATTTCACAGCAGTCATTTGAACTAAACCACGGTAAATGCCAACGGTGTAACTAGCACCGATGAATTGACCTAAGGTAATATCTAAGGCAACGGAATTATAGATATAGCCATAACCTGTTGCATCGGCTAAGACTGCAGAGCGCTTATCCGCAGCCAAATAAACAACTTCTGCTTCTGAATAAGCAACGTTGCCAACAGATTTCGTTAACAAGGCTGCCATTGTTGTGTTTTCTAATAGACCGACTACCACTTCAAAGGTACGAACCAATGCTGGTCCTTCACCTTTAAGGATCGATGCGGTGACAGTGACAACCACGGCTGGATTTGGGATGGTGACAGCGCCGGTGGTGACATTGATTACATCTGCATTTGACGACGACCAAGTGATGGCACTACCACCATTGGTACCGGTTGCTGGCAACGTTAAGGTTGTCGCGTCGGTGATGGATGCTGGTAAGCTAAGTGCTGCCGCATCAATGGTTTGTGCTTGCGCATCAGTTAAGTTAGCGGTAATCCCAGTTGGACCACCGACATAGTAAACGGCAAAGGCACGTTGATCAGACCGGAACGTATAAATCACGACATCGATGGTAATTTCAATGCCATCGAATGCTTTGATCAAGTTATAATCGACCGTTTGATAATACACGAGTAAAGCATTGGCAGGAACTGTGCCGGCACCAGCAACGAAGGCCGCTGGTTCCATGTCCTTGTCTAAAATATACGTGTTGTAATTGGCTGGGCGATCGGCAATGATGGCAACCTTACCAGTGACTCTGGCAAAGATTGGTTCAAAGTTTCCTTCAGCAGCATTTTGACTCGCCGATAAATGCGCCCCTTCACCCGTGAGACGATTCACTTTACCTAAGACGCCAGTGACGGTTTCTTTGGTTGGAGTTTGTGGGGTGGCGTTAACTTGTTCTTCCGCAGTGGAATTAACAATTTCCCAAATACCGAAATACCAGTCAATCAAACCGGAAATAGTATAAACTCTACCGACGATTAAGTTTTCAGCAGCACCGCGATAAATTTGAATGATTCCGGTACCATCATAAGCAAATGCTTCCCCACCCGATCGGGCGAAGATGGTCAAGTTTGCTAAGGTGACATTTAAGGTACGATCGAGTGCTGGATCTTTTAAGGCAAGAATATCAGCAATCGAATTAATGACAATCAGTTCGACAGTGTTTTGTTTAACGGTTACAGCTTGTGTCCAGCGACGGGTTAAATTGCCAGCAGTTAATTCAGCAGCAATCGATAAATCTGCAAAAATATTGAATGCAGCATCGCCATTATCTTTGGCTGGACGATTGACGGTGGCATTGATTAATCCATTGACAGGTGTGGTTGAGAAACCTAGAACACCAGGTTCTGCAGAGGTCCAGGTGGCAGTGACACCATTGACTAAATTAACAGGAACTTGAAATCCTGTGGTGATATTGGTTGGATCAGCAATCAATCCACCCAATGAATCATACGCGGACTGCAATTTTGCTAAAGCAGGATCCACAGCAACACTTGACGATGCTTCACTCGACGAGGACGAGGCTGGCGTTGATGACGATGCCTCAACACAACCTGCTAAGGTAATCGCCCCGACAACGACTAACGTCATACCCATTTTTTTAAACATATGTTTTCCTCCTTTAAGGATTGGGCTAATTGACAATAAAATCAAAACTATCTTGATACTCAGCGTCAATAAATGCGTCTAAATCCGATTCTTTGTAAGCGAGAATTTTTGTTAATAATTCTCCTACTTCAGTACGGGTTTTAGAACTTAAATTGAAGACGGCGGATGTAAAGAAAATATCGCCATTTTCTAAAAACATTTCAATGGCTTCTTTCACAAGCTTAGCGACCGCTTGAGAAATGGTGGTTGGATTATCAACAATGGCATTGACATAGTTCGTCCATAAGGCTGTTTCATACGATGAATAACGAATTGGAGCATACCCAGAAGGAATGGCAAATTGGGCACTGTTTTCTGCCGAGGTCATGTATTTAGCAAATAACCAGGCGGCAATCATGCGTTGTTCATCAGCTTTTTTAAGTAAGTTAATATTAGGACCTTGTTGAATTTGCGCTTTCACGGAAGCATCTTTGGATGGTAATGGCGCAACCCCAACTTTGAAGGCACCGCTATTAAAGACACCGGCTTGCATCCCTTCAATCGCGTATCGAGTTCCACCCGTTGAACCAACATACATATAAAGTTTTTGATTGGTTTTAAAAATATCCGAGGTAAAGGATTCACCATTAAGGTCTCGGGTGATCATTAAACCACGATCCACCTTATCTTTGAAAAACTTCACCATGGCTTTGGATTGAGGATTATTGAATTGAACTTCACCGTTACCAGTATTGGCGTTATACCCAGTGTAAGGCGCACCCCATTGTTTTGAAGCGGTGATGAATAAGTTGTCACTGGAATCATAGCCAAAGGGGATCGCGTCTGCTTCTCTGGTCTTAATATCTTCGGCAATGGTGAAGACTTGATCCCAGGTCGTTGGCACGACATACCCATGTAATTCAAAATAACCTTTGTTATAAAAGAAACCTTCGGATGATTTTGTAAATGGTAAGGATAAAATCGTCCCGGCATTGTCATAACTTTGACCTTCATTCCATAAACCAGGTAAAAAATCATCGACCTCTTCTTGAGTTAAACCTAAGGTGGGGTGATTAATAAAATGATTTAAAGCTAATGGTGATTTGGCTTGAGCATAACGGGCGACGTGGTCAGGGTAACTTTCAACGATGTCTGGTTCAGTTCCAGAAGCAATCGACAAAGCAACCTTGCTTGAAAGGGCGTTATAATCGGTGGCCACTTTTTCTTCTAAGACCGTCACATTAGGATAGAGAACTTTAAATTCATTAATCCAACGTTGAACGATTAATTGACTTGACGCTCCCATTCGATGCCAAAAGGTGATGGAAACATCATTGGTCGTGTCAAACGTGGTGTCAGGGGATAGCTCATGCCAGTCCACAATTTTTTGAATGACTGGTTCATTGGAACTTTGATTGCTATCCTCAGATGACGTTCTTGTTTCGCAAGCAGTTAAAATAATGCCAATTGCAATGAGTAAAATTAGGGAACTACTTTTCTTTAAAATATGCATTCAACTTCCTCCGTATAAAATTATAACATTCTAGATAAAATGTAAGAACCTTAAATGTAAAGGATTGGTTAACCCTTTATGCCGCTTCTTGAAACCCCCCTCATGATGTATTTTCTAAAGAAAAAGAATAGCAATAATAGGGGAACTGTCACAATAACAGTAGCTGCCATTTGGTAATTAATTAAGACTCGTCCAGAACCAGTGGCATCTGAATCCACAAATGAACTTCTTAACCAGGTGGTGATCATCTTGAAGCGCTCATTGGCAACCAAGTCTTGCCAAATATAAGCATTCCAAGTCCCCATCACCCGAAGAATGATGATCGTCACAATCGGAGATTTCGCCATCGGCACCATGATTTGCCATAAATATTTAAAATCTGTACACCCATCCACTTTAGCAGCGTAGTAAAGCTCATTAGGAATTTGTTTAAAGGTTTGTCTAAGTAAATAGATATGAAAGATAGAAACCAGAAAAGGAATGATGACCGCTAAATAGGAACCTTCATTGTTTGCATTCACCCAACCCAACCGAGATACCGTTACAAAGTTAGAGATGACCAACATTTCTCCAGGGATCATCATGGTGGCAAGAAGCATGGTAAAAATGAGGTCTCTTCCTTTGAAGTTCAACCTCGCCAAAGAAAAGGCAACAAAGATTGAAAACAACGTGCCGCCTAAGGTACTAAACACAGCAACGATGGTGGTATTGAGTAAGTACCTAGAAAAATCAATATTTCCTTGGGCAGAAGAACTATAAAAGAACGTGTTGACATAGTTTTGTGGAGAAAAAACTTTAGGAAAAAAACTAACATTTAAAGAATTTAAAACTTCATTGTTACTTTGAAAGGATACATTTAACATCCAATAAAAAGGGATGATGATAATGACTGCCATCACGCTAAGGAATGAGTAAGTTAATAAGCCTGAAAAAAATTGATTTCTTCGTTGAACTCGAAGTTTTGAACTTTGGTAATCTTGACGGGGCAAGGAAGCCATGGTAATCATTTCATTTCCCTCCCTTTAGTAATGAACCGTACGTTTACTGATGTAAAGATTCACGAAGGTAAACACCATGATAATGCCAAACAAAACTACCGCGGAGGCTGCCCCCCGTGAGTAATAAGAAATACCATTTAAATCAACCCCAGCAACGCCTATTTTGTCGTAAATATAAGCAACTGCAGTCCACCGGTCGCGATCCAAAGTTCTCCCAGCAGAACCAACGACGGCAAGGACCGATTCATAGGATTTAAATGCACCAATGAATGAGGTGACCAAAATGTAAGAAATGATCGGAGAAAGTAAGGGGATGGTAATTTTAGAAAAGACGCGTTTTTTTGGAGCGCCATCCACTTTAGCGGCATCATAATATTGCTTGGAAATACTTTGTAAACCACCGATAAAAACAAGAATTTTAAAATCTAGACCGTTCCAAATGGAGTAAATCAAGACGACCAACATCCAGCGGTCATAGGTTGCCGTTGGGCCAACCCAATCAATGCTGGTTTGAAATAATGTATTTATCAATCCTTCTGCAGCAATGCCGGAAACCAATGGATGAGAAAACATAACATTAAATACCATCCCAATGGCAAGGGCGTTGGTCACATAAGGTAGGAAAAAAATGGTTTGGAAGATTTTTTGTAAACCTTTGATTGAATTTAAAGCCACGGCAATTAACAAGGCGAGAATGGTGGAAATCGGAACAGAAACAAAAACAAGGACCATTGAATTGGATAATGATTGAATGAAAAAGCGATCATTGAAGACGGCAAGATAAGCATAAAAATCAAAATAACGACCAAAATCGTCCGTCAGTGGATTATATTCTGAAAAAACCGATATTAATAAGGTTTTAACCAGAGGATAGAAGGTGAAGATCGACATTAAAAACAATGGGATGGCGAGATAAAACCAAGCTTTTAAATCACGTTTGTGATCTAACATTATGCAAGCCTCCGGCCAGTGTCTTTTTCAAAAACAAAAGTTTTATGAGGTTTGAGTTTCATTCGTATCACTTGATTAGGATTAAATTTGAACTCATCCATGGCCAATACAACACGGATACTAGGGGTTAAAGCATCAGGGTGCGAGGCGACAAGTGACATATCACGACCAATCATTTCAACAAATTGAGGTTGCAAAGATAAGGTTCCCTTATCATCAATTTCATACCCTTCTGGCCTGACTCCGACTAAAACGGAACCTTCAAAGTTCCCTAGTTTCTTTGACTCAAGCACAACTTGGTTTTGTATGTATGCCTTCCCTTGTTTGATGGTGGCTTGGTAAAGATTGATTTGTGGCATCCCTAAAAACTTAGCAACAAATAAGTTTTGTGGTTGGTTATAGACTTCTTGGGGATTACCTTTTTGTTGTTCCGCCCCAAAATTCATCAAGACGATTTCATCAGAAATTGACATGGCTTCTTCTTGGTCGTGAGTCACAAATACAGTTGTAATACCAGTTTCTTTTTGAATCCGTTTAATTTCTTCACGAGTTTGCAGTCTTAATCGGGCATCAAGATTGGATAACGGTTCATCCAATAATAAGACCCTAGGTTTCTTGACCAAGGCTCGAGCAATCGCTACCCGTTGCTGTTGACCACCAGATAATTGGGCAGGTTTCTTTTTTAATTGATCTTCAATCCCGACAAGTTTGGCCATGGCAACCACTTCATCATTTATAAATTGTGAATAGTTTTTATATCGAGCTTCTTCGACTTGTTTTAATTGGGTAGGGACAACATTAGAAAGTTTTTTCCAAAGTTTTTCTTGGAAGTTAACCCATTGAGTAGGATTGATTAAACTTTGAAGGATGAGTTGACGTTTCTTGGTTTGATAACCTTTATTAATGGTTTCATAACTCAAGTTTATAAAAGAGATTAACTCCTTAAGATTTTTAGGGGTTAGAGTGGTAAGCGCGGTTTGATATTCGCTTTGAAAAGTTTTTAATTGTTGAGAAAATTCGTTTTTTAAGTTCTTGATCCCATTGGATTGCTTGGCTTTGATCAAATCAAGGCGTTTAGAATGGTAGACAGCCTTGGCTTCACTTTCAAGGCGTTTGAATTTGTTTTTTAAAACAATGGCGTCTTTTAAGAATTGATAATAAATTTTTGATTCTTTTGGTGAGATAGAGAGATTTGCCTTCTGAATAGCGTCATCGACATTCGTCTTTTTTAGATTCATGTTTTCCAAAGGAAAACTAATGTTTTTTCTTACCGTCATATGAGGATACAATGCGTAGTTTTGAAAGACCAAACCTATCCCACGTTGTTCAGGAGATAGTTCAGTGACATCTTCATCACCAAAAAAGATTCTCCCTTGAGTAGGATAAAGTAAACCAGAAATCATATATAAAGTAGTGGATTTACCGCACCCAGATGGCCCAAGTAAGCCGACTAGTTTTCCATCAGGAATTGTAAAATTAAAGTTATTAACCGCAATGGTCCTTTCTGAATTTTTACTTTCAAAAATTTTGGTTAAATTTTCTAACCTAACTTCCATGTTTGATGCCTCCAAAAAGAATCAATTAGTTATGGATTCATCATACCATAGGAATGGAATTGTAAAGATTATTTTCAAGAAAAAATTAATAAATATTTCTTGACTTATTTAACCTACTTTGTTCAAGTTTTTTAAAATAAAAAAACTAGGTTTTACACTAGTTTTTTCCTTTGTGCGTTGGATTAAGCTTGGAACTTTTGACCGTATTCTTTCAATAACTTTTTAACAGGTCTAAAGGTTTTCTTGATGGTACCGTCTAAGAATGGATTCTTGAGTTTGGCTTTTTCTAATAGTTGAGTGAATGGGTACTTGCCTCCAAGGGAACAAACTTTGACATATTTTTTCCAGGCTTTAGCATGATTTTTCTTCATCAATCCTAAGAATTGTAAGGCAATCACTTGGGCAAGGGTGTAGTCAATATAGTAGAAGGGTGAAGAATAAATATGGGCTTGTCTCATCCAGCGAGCACCCTTTTCATATAGAGGGAATCCAGTGTATTTCTTATAAGGGGTGTATTTAAGTTCAATCTCACGCCACTTGGCACAACGTTGATCGTGGTTGACGGTTGGATTTTCATAAACCCAGTGTTGGAATTCATCGACGGTGACACCATAGGGTAAGAAGTTAATGGCACCTTCTAAGTGACCAAATAAATATTTATCTTTATCTTCTTTAAAGAAAGATTCCATGTATGGTGTAGCAAAGAATTCCATCGACATCGAATGAATTTCTGCTTCTTCCATCGTTGGATCACGGTATTCAACAGGTTTAATTTTTCTTGACATAAACCCTTGGAAAGCATGGCCAATTTCGTGGGTTAAGACATCAACGTCACCGGCAGTCCCATTAAAATTAGAGAAGACAAAAGGCATTTGATAGCGAGGGAAAAAGGTCATATAACCGCCACCACGTTTGCCCGGTTTAGCTTCTAAATCTAAGAGTTGTTGGTCCACCATCGCTTGGAAAAACTCACCAATTTCTTCACCCATATCTTTATACATGGTTAAGGCTGCTTTCACTAAATAGTTTTTATCACCTTTAGGTGTGGCATTTCCATCCTTGAATTGAATGGCTAAATCATAAAACTTTGGTGCTGGTACATCAATCCGTTTGATTTGTTGTCTGGTTAACTTGTTGGATAAAGGGACGACGGATTCAAGAATTTGATCGCGGTAAGATTTCACATCTTTAGGACCGTAATCAGTTCTCCCCAT
>Ga0247837_1008290_pt1 | contig 13153 bp, 10 predicted proteins | sample LaCtaG_2_FD_187115 | JGI IMG/M metagenome (GOLD analysis project Ga0247837, IMG submission 187115) | Freshwater microbial communities from meromictic Lake La Cruz, Castile-La Mancha, Spain - LaCruzMarch2015_14.5m | ecosystem: Environmental > Aquatic > Freshwater > Lake | place: Spain: Castile-La...
CAGATTCTGTCCGCTGGAATGGAATGCAAATCCGCAGAAAAGCAGAAGAAAACCAATGCCTTTTATGAATGATTTAGCCCGCAACTGCTGTTTGGGTTGCCACCATACGAATTGCGGTGCGTACCACGTCATCTTTGTGCAGTCCGCATTCGATATACAGTTCTTTTGGCGTGCCATGATCTACAAATCGGTCGGGAATGCCCATGCGTTCCACATGCGCAAAGTAGCCATTATCTGCCATAAACTCTACCACCGCACTTCCAAAACCACCTGCGCGGCATCCATCTTCGAGGGTAATTACCTTGGAGAAACGCTTGAAAATTGTGTGGAGCAAATCTTCATCCAACGGTTTCACAAAACGCATGTCGAAATGCGCCACAGAAACTCCTTGCTTGGATAGTTCGGCCGATGCTTCCACCACCGAATTGCCCATTGGGCCAATGGTTAGGATGGCAATGTCGGTGCCGTATTGAATCATGCGGCCTTTGCCCACTTCTAGTGTGGAAAAAGGGGTGCGCCATTCGGTCATCACACCATTGCCACGTGGGTAGCGAATGCTCCAAGTACCTGCATCGGGCAATTGGGCAGTATACATCATATTGCGCAGCTCTTCCTCGTTCATGGGCGATGCCACAATGATGTTGGGAATACAGCGCATGTAGGCCAAATCGAATACGCCATGATGCGTTGCACCATCGGCACCTACCAGTCCTCCGCGATCCAAACAGAACACCACATTGAGATTTTGCAAGGCCACATCGTGTACCACTTGGTCGAAAGCACGCTGCATGAAGGTGCTGTAGATATTGCAAAAAGGCACTAAGCCTTGGGTGGCTAGTCCTGCGGAAAACGTTACTGCGTGCTGCTCGGCAATGCCCACATCGAAAGCACGGTCGGGCATGGCTTTCATCATAATATTGAGAGAACAACCCGATGGCATAGCCGGTGTAACCCCAACTACCTTGTCATTGCGTTCGGCCAATTCTACAATGGTGTGTCCAAAAACGTCCTGATACCTAGGAGGCTCGGGCTGTTCGGGTTTCACTACTTTAATCTCGCCCGTGTCTTTATTGAAAAGCCCTGGTGCGTGCCATTTGGTTTGGTCTTTTTCGGCCAAATCGTAGCCTTTGCCTTTTACGGTAACGCAATGCAAAATTTTTGGACCGGGAATATCCTTCAAATCACGCATCACCTTCACCATGTGGTTCACATCATGGCCGTCAATGGGTCCGAAATAGCGGAATTTGAGCGACTCGAACATATTGCTCTGTTTGAGCAACGAGCCTTTTACGCCATGTTCAATTTTGGAAGCAATTTCTTGTGCGTTAGGTCCAAACTTGCTCACTTTTCCGAGCAAATTCCATACTTCATCGCGCACTTTATTGTAAGTAGGCGATGCGGTGATATCGGTGAGATATTCCTTTAGAGCGCCCACGTTGGGATCAATACTCATGCAATTGTCATTCAACACCACAAGCAGGTTCGAATTTTCGACCCCAGCATGATTAAGGCCTTCGAATGCCATGCCACCCGTCATAGCACCATCGCCAATCACCGCGATATGCTGTCTTTTTTTATCGCCTTTGAGCCGCGATGCCACCGACATACCCAACGCAGCAGAAATGGATGTGCTGCTATGACCAACTCCAAAGGTGTCATACTCGCTCTCTTTGCGCTTAGGGAAACCGCTAATGCCTTTGTAGATGCGGTTGGTAGGAAATACATCTTTACGTCCCGTAATAATTTTGTGTCCGTAGGCTTGATGGCCCACATCCCACACCAATTGGTCGTAGGGCGTATCGAACACATAATGCAACGCTGTGGTAAGTTCTACCACGCCCAAACTAGCGCCAAAATGGCCGCCCTTTTGGGAAACAACATCAATGATGTATTGGCGAAGATCGTTGCAAAAATCCTCCAACTCTTCCTCCTTCAGCTTTCTGAGGTCGGAAGGAAAGTTGACCTGAGCGAGTAGTTTGCCCGGTACAAAGGAATTTTTATCCACCTGATTTAGTCAATGGTAAGCGGGCAAAGATAGCCAAATCACGAAAGTGTTTTCACTCTTTGAATCATCCTTCTGAATTGCAACAAAATTTGTGAACACACGAGGTTCATTCGGGTTCTAAAATGCCCAACTTTTTGCAGGCTTCTCGGGCAGCTATTTGCTCTGCTTCTTTCTTGGTTCTGTTTCTTCCCTTGCCTTTTATCGCTCCATCTATAACCAAATGGCTTTCGAACATGGTTTCTCCTTTGCTTTGCGATTCGCTTGCCATTTCGAAGGTATAAGGCACCCTGTTCTTTTGACAATACTCTATAATCTTGCTCTTAAAATTGGCATCCTCTTTTAGCAGTTTGTCCAAGTCGATGTAGGTATCGATGAGTCTGTTGACCACAAATTTTTCGGTGAGTTCATAACCACGGTCTAGAAAAACTGCCCCAACAAGGGCTTCCAAAGCATCACCACCTAGGGATGAATCGCTCTTGTTTAATGCGTTTTCTTTGGTAACCAATTCTCGAAGGCCGAGCTTTTTTGCCAAGCCGCCTAAGTTTTTTCGGCTAACAATTTTGGAGCGCGTTTCGGTTAAAAATCCCTCCGACTCAAATGGAAATCGCTTGAATAGGTACTTGGCCGTCACGGCTCCAAGAATGGCATCGCCCAAAAATTCCAAGCGTTCGTTGCTGAGGGGAATCCCGTCTTTAACTACCAAACCAGCTGAGCTATGCGTGAGCGCCAAGTGGTAGAGCGCCATATTTCGAGGATGAAACCCCAACATGTTATGCAGATTGCTGCGCAACACTTTATCCTGTGCAGAGGGCCGTTTAAATAAACGAAGTAAATCGTTAAGACCAGCCATTTACCCGCGTTGCCATTCAGTCAATACTGATGCCGACATGCTATTTACCGTTGAACTTCCGGACAATAAGCGAAGCATTGTGCCCTCCAAAGCCAAACGTATTGCTCAAGGCGGCATTCACCGTTCGGTGTTGTGCTGCGTTGAAGGTGAAATTCAAACGGGCATCAAACTGGGGATCGTCTGTAAAGTGGTTTATAGTGGGCGGCACAATATTGCTATACACCGCCATCACACTTGCAATGGCCTCCACCGCGCCCGCAGCACCAAGCAAATGGCCCGTCATACTTTTAGTAGAGCTAATGTTCAACTTATAGGCACTATCGCCAAACACCGATAAAATGGCTTTCGATTCGGCTATGTCGCCTAGCGGAGTGCTGGTTCCATGCACGTTTATGTAATCAATTTCGGAGGCCAACATACCCGCATCGGCCAAGGCGCTGCGCATTACGTTGGTGGCGCCCAATCCCTCTGGATGTGGTGCAGTTATATGATGTGCATCGGCACTCATTCCACCGCCTACTATTTCGGCATAGATGGTGGCTCCTCTGCGCAAGGCATGTTCCAGTTCTTCTACAATGAGACAGCCCGCACCTTCGCCCAACACGAATCCATCTCTATCCAAGTCAAATGGTCGCGATGCTGTAGCTGGCGAATCGTTCCGTTCAGAAAGGGCTTTCATGGCGTTGAATCCGCCAATGCCAGCTTCGTTCACCGCAGCCTCCGAACCTCCTGACACAAAAATATCCGCCTTTCCCAATCGAATGTAGTTGAAGGCATCAATAAGCGCGTTTGTGCTGGATGCGCATGCAGAAACAGTGGTGAAATTGGGTCCACGCAGGTTCCATTTCATAGAAATGTGACCAGAGGCGATATCGGCAATCATCTTTGGGATGAAAAATGGATTGAAACGTGGAGTGCCATCGCCTTTGGCAAATTCCGAGCATTCGTCATAAAACGTTTTGAGTCCGCCAATGCCCGAACCCCAAATGACACCAGCACGGTCGTGGTCGATGGTATTCACATCCAACCCCGAATTTTCCCACGCTTCGGTGGCAGCAACAATGGCATATTGGGCAAAAGGGTCTAGTTTGCGGCCTTCTTTTCGGTCAAAATGGTCGAACGGGTCGAACCCTTTCACCTCGCAGGCAAACTTGGTTTTGAATTTTTCGGTGTCGAAATGGGTAATAGGCGCTGCTCCGCTCACTCCAGTGCGCAAGCCAGCCCAATAGGCATCTAGAGAGTTGCCAATGGGAGTTAGCGCACCCATACCTGTTATCACAGCCCGTTTTAGTTCCATCCTATTTTTCAAACAAATACCCGTTGCTTGCGTTCATTTCAACGGCAAGCAACGGGTACTATGACCACTCTGATTGTACGAAAGCCAGAATTACTTGGCGTTCGCTTGAATGTAAGTAATTGCATCACCCACGGTGCCAATATTCTCGGCTTGATCGTCTGGAATAGCAATGTTAAATTCTTTTTCGAACTCCATAATAAGCTCAACTGTATCGAGTGAATCGGCACCGAGGTCGTTGGTGAAGCTTGCTTCTGGGGTAACCTCATTTTCGTCAACGCCTAGTTTATCAACGATTATGGCCTTAACTCGAGATGCGATATCGGACATTTTGTTCAGTTTTAGTTGTTTTTTTTCGTGGTGCAAACATAAGAAAATTACAAACCGACAGCTGCGCAACCTTTAAGTGCGTATTTCATCGTTTCAGAATTCGGGTAAAATCACCGTGGCATAGCAAACAATTGACTGTAAATGGGGTTTAACAAGATTTCTGAAAGACCTCGTACTCCACTCCTCGCTCCCACACCCATTTGGTTAAATTTGCGGATTATCCATTAGCACAACGAATGCGGCTTTTCTCATCAGCTTGTAGTATTGTTCTCCTGTGTTTTCTTAGGCTTTCGGTAACAGCGCAAGAGACGTGGTCCCTAGAACGGTGCTTGCTCTATGCCAAGGAGCACAACATTCAACTCAAGCAGTCGATGCTCAATCAGCAGTCGGCAGAGCAAGGTAAAAAGCAGGCCTTGGCGCTTATGTTTCCAGATTTGAATGCCAACGTGGGCTACAACAGCAATTTTGGTAGGAGTATCGACCCGGGCACCAACTCATTCGTAAATCAAACGGTGAATTCCAACAATTTTTGGTTGGGAACAGGCGTCACCTTATTCAATGGCTTTGGATTATTGAACTCTTTCAGGCAATCGCAATTGGATGTTTTGGCTGCTACGTATGATGTGCAAGGATTGAGCAACGATATCAGCATGAATATCGCTTCGGCTTTTATGCAAATAATGTTTAACGAAGAATTGCTGAATGTGACCCGCGAACGCCTTACCTCCACAAAGGTGCAATTGGAACGTACGGCTAAACTGGTGGAAGCAGGTTCGCTGCCCCTTGGAAACCTCATGGATGTGGAATCGCAATTTGCCACCAACGAATTGCAAGTGGTGAATGCCGAAAATGCAGTCCAAACCTCTATTGTCGCGTTGAAACAACTGCTCAATCTTCAAACTTCAGAGCCTTTTGCCATAGAACGCCCTGCTGTTGATTTGCCTGTAGTAGATATTTCGTCCACAACGGTTACTACCATTTATGAAAAGGCGATGGAAAATTGGCCTCAAATTAAGGCGAGAGAATCCCGCGTGAACAGTGCCAAACGTGCGGAATGGATTGCTTTTGCAAGCTATACCCCAACATTGCGTGCGTCTGCTTCGGTAAGCACGTTGTATTCTAGCTCCTACAAAGATTACAACCTCGAAACCTTTGAGGCTACGGATATAGCCTATGGCGACCAATTGGACCGCAACTTGAGCCAAAGCATTGGTCTTTCGTTAAGTATTCCTGTTTTCAACGGCTTGCAAAGCCGCACTGCCAACAATCGTTCACGTTTAAACCGCATCAATACCGAATTGCAATTGCAAGACACCAAAAACCAGCTGTATAGTTCGGTGCAGCAAGCCTACAACGATGCCTCGGCTGCCAATAGGCAATATGAAGCCAGTATAAAAAGTGTGGCGGCTGCGGAAAGGGCGTTTTCCTATGCCGAGCAGCGTCAAGCGGTTGGCAGCATGAATGATGTGGATTTTAATATCAGCAGAAATAACTTGGCAATCGCTAAATCGGAGCAACTTCGCGCCAAATACGATTATATGTTTCGCACCAAAATCCTTGATTTCTACCAAGGCAAACCGCTTTCTTTCTCCTCCAACCCATGAACAACAAACGTGTTCTCGTAATTCTTGCTATTGCTGCTATTGTATTGATTCTGGTGGCCGTTGTGGCAAAGAAAAAAGGCTTGGTTGGTTCTGCGCCTCCCATAGAAGTAGCTACCGAAATAGCCGAATTGAAAGACATTACTGAAACGGTTTCGGCCAGCGGTAAAATACAATCGGAAGTGGCGGTGGCTATAAGCCCCGATGTGGCTGGTGAGATTATGCGCCTCACAGTGAAAGAAGGCGACAAAGTGAAAGTGGGCCAACTGTTGGTAAAAATTGACCCAGATATTCAGCAATCGAATGTGGAACGCCTACAAGCTTCGCTCAATACAAGCAAGGCCAATTTATCGAACTCGCAATCTCGACTTACCCAAACCCAATCGCGCTTGGCGAATTCCACAGCAAGCTTTGAGCGCAGCCGCAAGCTGTTTGCCGACAAGGTGATTTCGCAAAGCGAATTTGATTTGGCAAAAAGCGAGTTTGAAGTGGCCAGTAGCGAAGTAGATGCTGCCCAGCAAAGCGTGGAAGCCAACCGATTTACCGTGAAAAGTGCGCAAGCTGGTCTTCGCGAAGCAGAGAAAAACTTGACCCGTACCGAAATTTATTCTCCTGTTGACGGCACAGTGTCTAAACTAAACTTTCAAAAAGGAGAGCGCGTGGTGGGCACTTCGCAAATGGCTGGTTCAGACATTATGACCATTTCAAACCTGAATGAAATGGAAGTGTTGGTGGAAGTGAATGAAAACGACATAATTCGTGTGGGCATGGGTGATAGTTGCGATGTGGAGGTAGATGCCTACTTGGGCGAAACCTTTAAAGGCATTGTGACCAGCATAGCCAACTCGGCAAAAACAGACGAAATGGGCACCGACCAAGTGACCAACTTTGAGGTGAAAGTGCGTTTGCTGCGCGATTCGTATGCGCACTTAGTAAACGCCAAGCAGCCGGGCATTTCGCCATTCCGCCCTGGCATGTCGGCCACGGTTGATGTGAAAACACGTACGGTGAAAAAAGCCTTGGGTATACCTGTGCAAGCCGTTACCACTCGCAGTGCTGCCGACTTGAAGCCTGCAGCTGAAGGCGAAGAGAAAGAAGCGAAAAAGCCAGAAGAAGGAGAGGACGATAACATTGCGGTTGAAATTGCTGAGGATGCTGTGGAAGTGGTTTTTGTGAACCAAGACGGCAAAGCAGTGATGCGGCAGGTGAAAACGGGCATTCAAAACAGCGAGTTTATTGAAATATTGAGCGGATTGGAAAAGGGAGACGAGATAATTGTGGCTCCCTACCGTGCCATTGCCAAAAAACTAACTAACGGGGCGCCCATAAAAGTGGTGGCTGCCGAAGAGCTCTTCACTGCCGAAGAAGCGGAAGAAGCGGAAAAAGAATAATCGGGTTTGCCCCGAATCCTTCATATCGAAAGTTCTACGCTTACCTGTTCGGTGGCGTTGGCTGTGGATGGAACGGTGGTTGCCCTGCGCGAAAGTCACGACACCACCTATTCGCATTCCGAAAAGCTTACTGTTTATATAGAAGAAGTGCTGCATGAGGCAGACTTTGTTCCCTCTCAATTGGAAGCCGTATGCGTGGCGAGCGGCCCGGGGTCGTACACAGGGTTGCGCATTGGGGTGTCAGCTGCCAAAGGCTTGTGCTATGCTTTGGGAATTCCGCTATTGGCCATAGATAGCTTGCACAGCCTTGCGTTGTGGACCATTCAACATTTGAGCGTTGAAGAAATGCAAACCATCGCCACCATACGCCCCATGATAGATGCCCGCAGAATGGAGGTGTATACCGCAGCCTACGACCTCCACGGAAATCTCCTAGCACCCATAGCAGCTGTGATAGTAGACGAGCAATCGTTTGCCCATGAATTGACCCAAGGCCCTGTGCTATTTGTGGGCGATGGTGCCGAAAAATGCCGTCTTCACTTGGCCCACCCCAATGCCCGCTTTCACCCCGACATTCGGCCTAGCGCACGCGGCATGGTTGCATTAGCTGAAACCAAACTTGCCCAAGGATTGGTTGAAGACACGGCATACTTTGAGCCTTATTATTTGAAGGATTTTGTGGCTGGGATAGGGAAGTAAGGGCTGGAATTGTTGCCCTTATTTCATGCGATTGCACGTAAGTTCCAATTTAAGGTCTCTAATTCTTTCATACATTGCATCAACAATTGGAAGACGATTATGAGCGCATATTCTAGATTGGATATTACCATCGGAAGGGTGACTCGTCATCAGACAATTAGGCTAATAGCTATTCTTGTTATGATGTGCTTTTCAGCTTCAATTGCTTTTGCACAGATAGGTACAGGAGCCATACAAGGTACTATTCGTGATGAAGTGACAGGGGAACCTGTTCAGTTTGTTGAGATTGGGGTGCATTTGGATGGAATTCTGATTACAAACATGTTCTCCAAGGAAGACGGCCTCTTCCGAATCGTGGCACTAAAGCCCAGAACAGACTATCTTGTCATTGCTTCTAAATCTGGATATCGGACAGTTCACTCTACTAAATGTTCGGTAAAGATGGGACAGGTGACATTTTGCGATTTTGATCTTCAAGGGGGTCTTGAAGATCAAGAACCTTTGATATTGACTCACTATTCCGCTGATACAACGACTGCTGTCAATTCAATGGAACGCGCTTTACAATGTCGTGGATCTGTTGCACCAGTAACGACCGCACCAGCAGTCCGCGATAACCATTTTACAACTAAGGACACCATGACGTTTGACATGTTGTTGGGCACTCCAGCTATGAAGGAGAACAAGCAGCGATGATCTGCTTTATGAAGGGGCGATTATTCGGGTGTATGAGATTTAGGTGTGTAAGGCATAAAACCGACACCTTGTTATTATATTTGGAATTGGAGAGGCAGATGCGACTATTTGTCTAGCGCGCGCGGCATGGTTGCCCTAGCCGAAACCAAACTGGCTCAAGGCCTTATAGAAGATACCGCCTATTTCGAGCCGTATTACTTGAAAGATTTTGTAGCGGGAATAGGGAAGTAAGGGCAGGAATTGTTTCCGAACCTGTCGAAATGTTATTTTTGACACATGAAACATCAGCTTCTTACCCTATTTGTGGTGTTGGCGGCACTTTCGGTGCAAGCCCAACAGACCCACACTGCCTTATTGGCTATTGACCCCGGAACGGCCTGCGAAGGCGTAGGCATTGGGACTTTAGACGCAAATACACTACGCATCTATCCCAATCCAGCCACGGATGAGGTGGTGATTGCTGGGTTAATGGGCGGTGAGCGCATCGAATTGTATGAAATGAGCGGTAAGCTATTGCAGCTTCATGCCTCGATGCAGGGCCAACGGCTCGATGTGAGCCATCTGCACACAGGCATCTATCTGTTGCGCATCGTTTCAGACGAGCGTTTTTTCACCCATAAACTGACCGTAAGAAGATGAGCAGGCTCCAAAACTTTTTCCTAGCAGCCGCGTTGCTCGCTTGCACGGGCACATCGGTGGCACAAACCGAACTGAATGTGGTACACACAGACACAGTGCGCCTTGTGGCGGCCCCGCACGAAGGGACGCTGCAATGGCAGGTTTCTGATGATGCCACCAACTGGCAAGACATGCCCAATGCCACAACAAGCCCCTACGATGCAGTTATCACATCCGTGCCGCAGTATTTCCGTGGGCTTATTACCCAAGAGGGCTGCGCCCCTTATTACTCTGAAACACTAGCGGTAATTAGCAGTCCATTGAGCTTCTATTGGAGCGACCCAAATGCTTGGGGCGGTGCAGTTCCGGTGGCAGGGCAAGACGTTATTATCCCTATAGATAGACGCATCATTTTGGATGTGAGTCCGCCACCGTTGGGTAGTCTAACCATAATTGGAACACTTGAGTTTTTGGAGGAAGACCTTACGCTAATCTCCGACTGGATTATGGTGCATGGCACATTGCAAGTGGGCACCGAATCCGAACCTTTCACCCACAATGCCATCATTACCTTAACAGATGATGACATGGAAGAGGACATTATGGGCATGGGCACACGCGGCATCATGGTGATGGGTGGCAGGCTAGAACTGCATGGTACGCCACCCGATGTGACGTGGACCAAGATAAACGCCCACGCTCCTGCTGGCAGTACATCGCTGCAATTGATAGAGAATGTGGACTGGGTAGCGAATGACCAAATTGTGGTAGCACCCACGGATTATTACTTGGCGGGAAACAACGCCTCGGTGAGCCAACCAATTGTGCTTACGGCAGCTGCGGGCAACGCACTTACGCTAGCTACGGGTTTGAACGCCCACCGCTGGGGATTGCTGCAATATGCCACCACCAATGGCATGAGCCTATCGCCCACCAACTTGCTTACTCCACCCGTGGCCGACACCGATACCACCACCACACCTTTGATTTTGGACGAGCGTGCCGAAGTGGGTCACCTTACCCGCAACATTGTGATACAAGCTCCCGATGATGCCCTGTGGCAGGACAATGGCTTCGGGGTGCATGTGATGATTATGGGTCAAGGAGCCGAAGCGCACCTCAATGGGGTTGAGATTCGCAGGGGTGGGCAGCGCGGCATGTTAGGCCGCTATCCTTTTCATTGGCACATGTTGAGTTATGCAGGTACGCAAACCTTGGAAGACGCCACAGGCCAATATTTCCGCAATTCGGTGGTGAATGAGTCGGCAAACCGTGGCGTGGTGATTCATGGCACCAATGGCGTAGAAGTGAGCCGAAATGTGATTTTCGATATTGAAGGGCATGGCATTTTTACCGAAGATGCGGTAGAAAGACGCAACCTGATAGATGGCAATCTGGTGCTGCGCATTCGCAATCCGAACATGAACCCACAAGATGCGCTGAAGCAGCACGAAGCCACGCAGTCGTCAGGCTTTTGGCTTAGCAATCCGGACAATATCATCACCAATAACGTGGCTGCCGATTGCGGTGCATTCGGTTATTGGTTGGCATTCCCGTCCAATCCATGGGGCGAGAGCCAGAGCGTGTTAGACACGGACGGCCTATTACTCAATCCTTCGCGCATTCTCTTCGGCACCTTCGACAACAATACGGCCCATTCCAACGGAAATGCGGGCATCATGCTAGATAACCCTGAGATTGACAACGCAGGCAACACCTATCCACATGCCTACAATAGCACCACAGACGGCAACAATCCTCAATGGCCCAATACAACATTGCGGAGGTTCACCCTTTCGCGCTACAAAGTCTGGAAGAACCACAGCAACGGTATCTGGGACCGTGCCCGTTGGGCCACCAACTTCGAGGTGGTGTCGGCTGACAACTGCGGGAGGTTCTTTGCTGGTGCAGGCGATGACGGCATCATCGAGCGGTCGTTGGTCATTGGCACCAGCCTTAATCACATGATGAATAGCACAGGCCGACCCGCTCAAGCCGATTTTCAAGGAGGTTGGTCAAGTTCCACCCCTGCGGCCTTCGCCACCTATCACAGCACTTTTGATATACGCAACAACATCGCTATCGATTTTCAGCCTGTCGAGGATCAGCGCAGCGGGGTGTTCTCTACTGACGATTACTACATCCGCGCGGTGGACAAGGGTCACTACCGCAACACCAACAACTTGATTCAAAACTCCCATGCAGGGGTAAAACTCTTTGCGCCATACGCCCACATGACCTTTGCTGGTGCCCTCTGGGATCCACAGGGCATCTGGGGGCCCGTGAACAATTACTTCGTTTACGATACTCCTTTCTTAACTTACGGCACGACCATCACACCAGTGGCACCCAGCGTGGCCGTTTCGGGTGGAGTGAGTGTGCCCGGGCCGTTCTATGGCTTTGGTGGGTTTGTGCTGCATGGCATTGGCAACACGCCTCCGCAGTCATCGCAATACAATCCGCTAATGGGCCTCCACATCCGTAGGCTCGATGCTACCCTCAACGAGGTGGGCAGTTGGACGGTACCCGCAGCTCAAAACGGTATGATTCTCGCTGGTATGCGCCACTTTGCCACAAACCCTAATGGCATCTACGAATTGACCTTCCCAGACGAAACCATTGCGCCCACCATTTTCCAAATGGATGTGGAGAACATGCTGACCGAAAACGATGTGCAGGTAATAGGCATCCAGTATGACGGTACCCTAGATCCCATTGTGGCCATGCGGGTGAACAACACCCAATATCCCTAAACCGAACTCAACTCATTGCAAGAGGTGATTGCCTCCGCAGGCGAAACCTACTGGCAAGACAACGCCAACAACCGCATTTGGATAAAGCTGCGCGGTGGCCGCTGGCAGTTTTGGACCACCGACCCCACGCAGGCCGTGCCCACCAGCGATGATTTGTTGTATGAAGGGACGATTATTCGAGTGTATGAGCCGTAGGCGATTACATAAAGTTCCTATCCCTTTCTTCTTCTTTTATAATTTGCGTTTGAGAGATGAGAGCCCCGCCAGCAATGACGGGGCTTTTTTTGTGTGGCCATGGCAGGCTTTTTCACATCAAGCTCCTTGCTTTGTCTCCCCTATCTTTGAACCCCCCATGATTCCAAAAGAAACCATCGACCTGATATTCGAAACCGCTCGTGTGGAGGAGGTGGTGGGCGATTTTGTGCATCTCAAAAAGAAGGGAACCAACCTGTGGGGCCTGTGCCCATTTCACAACGAGAAATCGCCCTCGTTTAGCGTGTCGCCCGCCAAGGGTATCTACAAGTGCTTTGGTTGTGGCGAGGGTGGCAATTCGGTCAACTTCATTATGGCCCACGAAAAAGTGACCTATCCGGAGGCACTGCGGCAGTTGGCCAAGAAATACAATATCGAGATAAAGGAAGAAGCGCAAACGCCCGAGCAAACTGCCGAGCAAAACGAGCGCGAGAGTTTGCTGCACGTGTTGGCATTTGCGCAGCGCAATTTCACCGAAAATTTACTGCACACCGAAGAAGGCCAATCCATCGGACTCAGCTATTTCAAAGAGCGGGGCTTTAGCATGGAAACCATCGAAAAGTTTCAGTTGGGCTATGCCTTCGACCGCTATGATGCGTTTCATATCGCGGCATTGGAAGCCCAATATCAGCGCAAATACTTGATTGATTCGGGGTTGTGCATC
>Ga0247837_1008291_pt1 | contig 13151 bp, 17 predicted proteins | sample LaCtaG_2_FD_187115 | JGI IMG/M metagenome (GOLD analysis project Ga0247837, IMG submission 187115) | Freshwater microbial communities from meromictic Lake La Cruz, Castile-La Mancha, Spain - LaCruzMarch2015_14.5m | ecosystem: Environmental > Aquatic > Freshwater > Lake | place: Spain: Castile-La...
TAAGAGGTTAGTGCACCACATTGTTGACCATGAATTCTTTTGGAAACTATCCTTCTATACAACATTCTCAAGCTTAATCGGGGCTAAAATTTTCCATATCGCTGAAAATTATATGTTTTATTCAGTAACGCCAAATTTAATCTTCTCTTCTTATGGGTTTTCGGTTCTAGGAGCTATTGTTTTTGGATACCTCACAATAATGATTTTATCAATAATTTATAAAGCCAAGTTCTACCATATTACTGACAGGATTTTTTTGATTGTTCCTTTGGCTCAATTTATTGGAAGAATAGGAAATATCGCAAATAAAGAATTACTACCCTATTCTTTTTATGAAATGATTTTAAATTTGATTAACTTTGGGGTACTCCTTTTAATTAGTAGGATGAAGCAGGCTGATGGAATTGTTACCGCTTTATTTTTCTTTAATTACGGGGTTATAAGGTTTTTTATTGAATACACTAAGGGCAACTATTTAGGGTTTTTAAGTTTGGTCAGCTTAATTTTTGTGATTTACGGAGGATTCAAAATATTTAGATTAAAAACAAGATTATGAAATTATTTATAGCCTCAGATCACGCCGGATTTGAACTTAAAAATAAAGTCATAGCAAAATACAAAGATATTATAGATTTAGGTCCAAAGGAGTTTATCAAGGAAGATGACTACCCAGACTATGTTTATATATTAATAAAAAATCTCTATAAAAATATAAGCGAAAATAAAGGTATTTTAATTTGCCATAATGGGGGCGGTGTTTGCATTGCTGCAAACAAATTTAAAAAAATTAGAGCTGCCCTAACCTTTTCAGTTGAACATGCTAAAAGTTTAATTAGCGATGATAATATTAATGTATTGTGTATTCCTGCCGAGTTTATACCCGAAGAAGAGATAATGAGAATTATCGCAATATTCTCAGAAACTAAGTTTGAGCCACAGGAAAGACATTTGAGAAGAATTGAAAAAGTATCTATAATAGAAAATAGTTCTGTTTAAAAAAAGAAATGATAATACCTGCCATCCTAGAAGAAAATTTAAAAGATATTCAAAAAAAGATTGCTCTTGTTGAGAATCATGCAGATAAAATTCAAATTGATGTTTGTGATGGTGTTTTTACTCCTGCAGAAACATTTTTAGATTTAGAAAAAATTTATACTAAAGCTAAAGTCGAATACCACTTAATGGTAGCTAACCCTCTTCAATTTATTGATATTCCGTTAAAATCTTCTGACTCCGTTATTATCCATGTTGAATCTAAAAATGCAGAGAAAGCAATTAGACAAATGCTTAAAAGAACCAAAAATGTTGGTATTTGCAAAAATCCTGAAACTCCTGTCTCTGAACTCGAGAAATACGCTCATTTAGTTAATTATGTTCAATTTTTAACTGTAAACCCCGGGTATCAAGGACAAGAGCTTTTAGAGAAACCCCTTCACGAAGCTTTATATTTCCATAAGAAATACCCACAACTTTCAATACAAATTGATGGAGGAGTTACAGAAGAGAACTTGCATAGATTAGTAGCTGAGAAAATAAATAACCTAGGAATTGGATCAGCAATCTTCTCAGACCCTAACCCAACAAAAAAACTTCAATACTTCAAAGAAAGATTATTAAAAATAAATAAAAAAATAAAAGTAGCTTTTTTAGGAGGCTCTGCATGGTACCCTCAGGACCAGCCTTTTAAAGATGCTTTTGATGTTGCAAAATTGTTGGCTGAAAAAGGATATGTTGTGGTTAATGGTGGGGGTCCAGGGGTTATGAGAGCTGCAACCTTGGGAGCGCAAGCTGCCGGAAAGTATGCACAAGTTATAACCTACCATCCAGGAAAAACTAAAATTCATTATGAAGGTATAGATTTAGAAAATACATTTGACGATGAAATTATTACCTTAGATTATTTTGATAGAACCAAAGTAATGCTTCAAACGACTGACATTCATATTATCTTTAAGGGAAGTATTGGAACTCTATCAGAATTGGGGATGACTTGGGTGTCATCCTGGATTCACGAACCAGATTCAAAACCAATACTTTTATATGGAGATTTTTGGAAAGAAATTTTAGATGTTTTAACAAAAAACTTACATATTGTAAATCACGAAACTGACTTATTTAAAGTGGTAACAACCCCAGAAGAGGTTTTGGCGTATTTAGACAAACTGGGAATTACTGAAAAAAATAACGGTAACTCCAAACTATTTTAATGATTTTAGTTGAAGAAATTTTAAAGCTCAAAGAAATTTCTTTTGAGTTGAGAAAATCAGTTATTAAAATGTTAGCACACGCCAAATCAGGTCATCCAGCAGGGTCGTTAGGTATGGCTGACATTTTTTCCGCACTATATTTTAAATTTCTAAATATTAATCCAAAAAACCCCTACGAATTAAATAGGGATAGGTTAATTCTTTCCAATGGGCATATTTGTCCAATCCTTTATTCAGCAATGGCTAAAAAAGGATTTTTTCCAGAGGAGGAACTTCTATCTTTTAGATCTATAAACTCAAGACTTCAAGGACATCCCCATAGTGACTCCCTTCCTGGGATAGAAAATTCATCGGGGCCTCTAGGTCAAGGCATCTCTTTTGGATTAGGTGTTGCTATGAACGCAGAACTTTCAAATTATAAATACACTACATTTATTATTGGGAGCGATGGTGAGTTAAATGAAGGTCAATCTTGGGAAGCAATAATGTTAGCTGGGGCAAGGAAAGTTTCTAGGTTAATTTTAATTATTGATAAAAATAATATTCAAATTTCAGGCAACACTAAAGACATACTAAACCTAGATCCCTTAAGTGAAAAATTTGAAGCTTTTGGTTGGTATGTTTTTGAAATCAACGGAAATAATATGGAAGAAGTTTATTTGGCAATTTCAAAATCTATGTCTATAATAAGTAAACCAGTAGTCATTATTGCCAACACAATTCCAGGTTTTGGTGTTGACTTTATGGAGTATAAATTTGAGTGGCATGGAAAACCACCATCAGAGAAAGAAGCGCAATTAGCTCTTGAATCTCTAGAAAAGAATTACAAAAATGAAAAAAAATAAATCAAATCTTTTAATCCCCGCATTAGTTATAGTTGTTCTTATTTTAATTTTAGGATTTGTCTTGATGAAAGAAAATATTCTTGATTTCTTCAAACCATACCCTTATGCAATGACAAGAATTGAAGGGTTCCCAACAGTAGTTGCATCAGCTAAAAAAATTGAAAAACAAAGAGCAATTGTTAATTCTCAAGAAGAGTACGACAACTTAATGAAGAATATTATTGATGATGTAACAAAAGTAAAAATGCCTAACGTTGATTTCTCAACTAGCAGATTATTAGTAGTAACAACAAGTACTAACGATACAAAAGGTTACTCTATAAAAGTTAAGTCAATCTTAAAAAACACAGAAGAAGATAAATTAGACGCAGTGATTTTACTTTCTAAACCAGGAGAAACTTGTCAAAACCCTGAAGAATCAAATATTGCAATTGATATGGTTATCTTAGAAAAGAACAATGGGAATGTAACATTCGACAAAGAAGAAAAAACAGTTGAATGTAAGTAAAAGCTAAAATGCTAAATCCTGCCCTCAGTCTAAATCTAGATTTAATTAATAAAAAATCTACACGAGATGGGGCAGGATTTTCTCTGCTTAAAAACGGCGAAGAATTTGCTAACTTAGTTGTCATTTGCGCAGATCTCAGAGAGTCAACTAGGGTCGAAGAATTTGCAAAAAAATTCCCTAAGCAGTATATCGAAGTTGGAGTGGCTGAGCAAAATATGGCAGGTATCGCAGCAGGACTTGCAAACTGTGGAAATATTGCTGTTATAAATTCTTTTGCAGTATTTTCCCCAGGTAGAAATTGGGATCAAATCAGAGTTTCTGTTTGTTATTCAAGTAGTAACGTCAAAATTATCGGTCACCACGCAGGCCTACTTACAGGACCTGACGGGGCAACCCATCAAGCACTTGAGGATTTAGCTATAACAAGAGTTCTCCCTAATATGGTTGTAATAAACCCTATTGATTACGAACAAATGGTAAAAGCGATAGATCTTTCAGTAAAACATGAAGGGCCTGTTTACATAAGGTCCTATCGGGAAAAATTACCTCAAATCACAACTGAAAACTCTCCTTTGGAATTTGGTAAAGCCCAAATAATATCTGAAGGAAAGGATTTAACTGTTATTTCTACAGGACCAATATTTTTTGAAGTTTTAAATGCAGTAAGAGAAATTGAAGCCGAACATGGTGTTTCAGTTGATATCATCAACCTTCCTTTTATAAAACCAATTGATAAAGAGACGCTAGTTCAATCAATCACAAAAACAAAAAAAGCTGTTGTAGTCGAGGAACATCAAAAACACGGTGGTGCAGGATCTGCTGTTCTAGAAGCTTTAGCAGAAGAACCGTACCCAATTAAAATTATTGGGATTGATGATACTTTTGGAGAAAGCGGAGATCCTAAGGAACTTTATGAAAAATATGGAATCTCATCAAAACAAATTACTAAAAAAATATTACAATTTCTAGAAAGGCAAAAATAATTATGGATATATTAATGATTGGGGATTCTACAATTGACGAGTTTTTGAAAATAGATGAGGCCGAAGTAACTTGTTCTAAAGACGAAATAAACTGTAAAATATCTTTTCCTTTTGGATCAAAAATTTCTGTTTCTGAATATAAAACAACTATTGCTGGAAACTCTATTAATACAGGTGTAGGGCTTTCAAAATTAGGCCTTAAAGTTTCTCTTGATTCAGAACTAGGTTTTGATGCGTTTGGAAATCAAATCATCTCAGAACTAAATAAAAGAGGTATTGATACAACATATACCAGATTAAATGAGGATAAAATTACTAATGTTCACCAAATCATCTTTTTTCAAGATGAAAGAACAATTCTCACCTACCACGAAAAATACGATTATGAATTAAAAAATTGGGCAACCAAACCAAGAATGATTCATTACTCATCTCAAGCTGGAAATTTTGTACCATATATGGAAAAACTTATTGATTATTTGAAATCAAATAGGGATATTATGGTTTCTTTTAATCCAGGTTCAACACAAATGAAACTTGGACCAGAAAAATTAAACAGCTTTCTAGCAATATGCGATATTCTTTTTGTTAACAAAGAAGAAGCTTTTTACATGACAGATAAAAATACAATTAAAGAGCAACATATAGAATTAGAAAAAAGAGGGGTCAAAATGAGTGTTATTACAAACGGAAAAAAAGGATCCAGTTCATACTCAAATGGGGAGTTAGTACAGATGGGGGTTTTGGATAAACAACTTACAGTAAAAGATAAAACAGGTGCTGGAGATTCGCATTCAGCGGGTTTTTTAGCTGCAATATTCTTTAATAAATCAATGGAAGAAGCGTTAACTTGGGGAACGATAAATTCGGCATACTGCTTAACAGAGATTGGGGCTATAAACGGGATTTTAACCAAAAAAGAGATTGAAGAAAAAGTACCTCATGCAACCTTTCTGCCTTTCGAAGAATAAATATCCTCAAAATTATTTGGTATAATTTGGAGATGAAAGACTATTTCAAAAGAAATACCCCTATTTTCTATATCGGAATCGCAACAGCAATTGTTTTCATTTCAATAATTATCGCAGGCCAGAATACTCCAAATGTACAACCATCCCTATCACCAACTGAAGAAAAAGATTTATTTACTGAAAAAGATCAGATTATTGGATTTAAAGACGCTAGAGTAACTTTAGTAGAATTTATGGACTATACTTGCCTATACTGTAAAACAATAAATCCAACACTTAAAAACTTAATCGCTGGAAATAAAAATAAATTAAGAATTATAGTTAGGAATTTCCCATTAAAAGATAACCCTGGACACGAAAATTCATATTCAGCTGCGTTAGCTGCTCAAGCAGCGGCTAAATTTAATAAATTTGAAGATTTCCATAATGCATTTCTTGAAACAGACAAATTAGATAGAGAATCAATACTAACTATTGTTGAAAGATTTGGAATTAACAAAGAAGAGTTTATCAAAGAGTGGGATAGTCAGGAAGTAAAAAATAAAGTGGATCAAGACTTATCAGACGCTTCGAGGCTTCAACTTAGAGGAACACCTTCAATATTTTTAAATGGAAAAATTGTTAATCTACAAAATCAGGATTTAAATACAGTTGTTCTAGCAGAAATCAACAGAATTTACCCTCAGAATTAAACTTTAAAAGCACTTGGACAAATCTTATTCAAATGACACTTATCACAAGCTGGTTTTCTAGCCTTACAGACGTATCTTCCAAGTAAAACAATATTTCCTGAAAAGTTTCTCCAGTATTTTTTAGGTAAAATAAGCATTAAATCCTTTTCAATCTTTTTTGGATCCTGGTTAGTTGTTAAAGCAAGTCTGTTTGATACTCTTGTTACGTGTGTATCCACGACAATACCATCTGCCTTATCAAAAACTTCATTTAATATCACATTTGCAGATTTCCTTGCAATACCTGGAATTAGAACTAAGTCCTCAATAGTGTCAGGGACCTTTCCATTGAATTTATCTAAAATAAATCTAGAAGCTTTAATTAATCTATCAGCCTTACCTTTGTGAAAATTTACTTGTCTTATATAAGATTGAAGTTCCTCTAAATTTGCGTCAGCCAAAGATTCCCACGAAGGGTACTTCTTAAAAAGCTCAGGCGTAACATCATTAACCTTTTTATCAGTAGTTTGTGCGGAAAGACAAACCGCAATCAATAGCTCACGCTCGTTTGAGTGTGTTAGTTCAGTTTCCGGAGCATCGTTATTATTTTCTAATAATTCAGCAATCTCAATAGCTTTCGTAGATAAATCCATATTTAAAATAAGTTTAACTGATTTTCAGGTAATTTTTTATCTATGTTCACATTTAATCTTCTAAGCAAAGATTTAAAGTTCATTTTAGTTAGAAAAGCAACTAACTCGTCTGTAATATTAAGTTTAAAATAACAATCCTCAATTCTAAATTGAATTGGAGCATCTAGAATTATTGTTGCAAGCTTTTTACTCATATACGCCATCTCAACACTTTCAACCAATTTAGTCTTTAATCCTTCAGGCTTTATTTCTTCAATATGTTTGTAAATATTTTCGACTGTTTGATACTGAGAAATAAGTTTTTTTGCAGTTACTTCCCCAATTCCATAAACACCTGGAATATTATCCGAGGTATCTCCTCTTAAAGCTTTATAATCAACTAAGTGTTTTTTATCAAACTCTAGTCTTTTTAGTGCTTCTTCTTCGTCAATCTTATCAAACCCACCTTTTGTATTTGGAATTAAAACAAAAACATTTTCTGAAATTAACTGCCACATATCTTTATCGTTAGAAACAATGTATATCTGGTTACTAGTATTTGACTCTAATTTAGTAACCAATGTCCCTATTACATCATCAGCTTCATAACCTTCACAATTTATCTTTAAAATTCCAAGTAAATCCATTGATTCAAAAACTAAAGGGATTTGAACTTTTAAATCGTCTTCCATTTCTTTTCTCTGAGCTTTATAGTTTGAAAATTCCTCAGATCTAAAAGTTGGTTTTCTTGAGTCAAGAGCAGCAACAAGACAATCAGGATGAGTTTCATTAATCAAAGAAATTAACATTGAAGTAACTCCATATACAGCATTTGTAGGTGTGTCGTCGGGAGCTCTGAAGGACTTAGGTATAGCGTGATATGCCCTATGCAGGAAGTTAAAGGTGTCAACAATCACTATTTTCTTCATGGTTATTGATTAGTAGAATTTAGAATTTCATTAAATTCAGTTCCATCTATAGTTTCCTTTTCAAGAAGTCTATTAGTAACCTCATCTAAAGCTTTTCGATTTTCTTTAAGAATCTTAACAGCGTTCTTATGTGCAGTATCGATAATGTCTCTAATTTCTCTATCAATCTTAGCCGATGTTTCTTCTGAATATAATGGTCCCTCACCTAACTCTTTAGCCAAGAAATAACTACCATGATGGCCGTCAAAAGAGATTGGTCCCAAAGAAGACATTCCAAACTCAGTGACCATTTTTCTTGCTAGAGAAGTTGCTCTTTCAATATCACTAGAAGCTCCGACGGTTATTTCATCAAAAATAACTTCTTCAGCAGCTCTTCCTCCAAGCATTGTTGTAATTAAAGACAACAACCTTGTTTTAGTCTCGTGGTACCTATCTTTCTCTGGAGGAAGGCTTGTATGTCCTAAAGAACTTCCCCTTGGGATGATTGAAATTCTATATACAGGATCCATATCTTTAGATTTAGCAGCAACCAAAGCATGACCAGCTTCGTGATAGGCTGTAATCTTTTTCTCTTCATCAGTAATTAAGGTTCTTCTTTCTTCACCCATAGTAACTTTTAGAGAAGCGTCATCTATGTTCTTTGGAGTAATCTTAGAGAAATTCTCTCTGGCAGCAAGAATTGCAGCCTCGTTAAGCATATTTTCAATATCAGCCCCACTAAAACCAACTGTTTTTCTAGCGACATCTTCAACACTAACAGTGTCTTCGAAAGGTTTATTTCTCATATGAATTTGAATAATGCCTTGTCTATCATCGAAATCTGGAAGAGGGATACTAATTTTTCGGTCGAATCTTCCAGGTCTAACTAAAGCTGGATCAAGCATGTCAGGTCTATTTGTTGCAGCAAGAACAATAACATTTGTTCTTTCATCAAAACCGTCCATCTCAATAAGAATCTGATTTAAAGTTTGTTCTCTTTCGTCGTGCCCTCCACCAATACCCATACCTCTTTGTCTACCAATTGCATCAATCTCATCAATAAAGATTAAGCTTGGTTCCTGTTCTCGAGCTATTTTGAACAAGTCTCTTGCTCTGGAAGATCCTACTCCTACTAACATTTCCATAAATTCTGAACCAGCAACTGAGAAAAAAGGTACGCCTGCCTCACCAGCAATTGCTTTAGCAAGTAAGGTCTTACCAACACCAGAAGCCCCAACCAATAAAACCCCTTTTGGTATTCTAGCGCCAAGTTTTCTATATTTTTCTGGGTATTTTAAGAAATCAACAATTTCCTGTAGATTTAGTTTTGCTTCCTTATTACCAGCTACATCATTGAAAGTAGTGCTTTGTTTGCCTTTGAAGAATAATTTAGCCTTGGATTTACCAAAGTTAAACACATCGTTTGAAGAACCTTTCATCTGTCTATAAATAAAATAGATGATAACTAATGGCAATAAGATTGTTAGAAGAGGTGAAAGAATTTGTTCAAAAGACATTTTCTTATCTACCTTTAATTCACCTTTGATTTGAGATACAGGAATTTGGTTATTAGTTAATATTTGATCGATTGTGGAATTAGTTTCTTTTTTAACAGAGAACTCTTCTCCGTTTGTAAGTTTGACCTTAATCTCATCTCCAACAACAGTCAAGTTAAGGACATTGCCGTCTTTGGCTTGTTTAATAAACTCATTAAAGGGTTTATCGTTTCCAGACGTTGAGTTTTCAAATATTGTGGAAATCAAGATCCAACCGACAGCAAATATAATTACCCAAAATAAAAAGTTTGGTTGAGTATTTTTACCAGTTCTTTTTTGAGAATTTTTAAGAAATAACTCTAATTCTTTTTCTTTTTTATCTTGTTTTATTTTTGGTTCTTTGGTCATAGATAACTTATTTTATCCTATGTTTAATAATTTTCCATAAACAGTTTCTACTAAATATAGATTTATTGGTGCCGATAAGTGGAGTTGAACCACTGACCTGACGCTTATGAAACGTCCGCTCTAACCACCTGAGCTATACCGGCGATGTTAGTATTTTATCAAAATTTGAGAAAAATTTAAGTGAAATAAAATTTGTATCTAAACTACCTATTTGGTTGCGGGGCTCGGATTTGAACCGAGACCTTCAGATTATGAGCCTGACGAGGTACCATTCCTCCACCCCGCTAACAAGTTTTTAAATTATAGCAAACTAGAACAATAATTCTACCCATTTGGAGAAATTTGGCTGTTTATTCTGGAGCTTACCCTCAGTTTCAACATACTCAACCACCTCTGCTTCGGGTGCTTTAGTTGAAGGTACAAGATATATCTCTTCGCCCTCTTTTTTCATATTAAGCTTAGTTCTTGCTTCTTTTTCAATAAACTCATCAGAATTAATTACCAAAAACTTATCTTCTAATGCTTTTTTTTGATCTTTTAACCCTAAAATTTGTTGACTTAGAGCATCCTTCTTCACAGAAGTTTGCCAAATTGAGTCAATTGTCATGTAAATTTGATAAAAACTAAGCAACAAAAGAAAAGGAAGGATTATTTTCTTAAGCAGAAACGGCAGGAACATAGTACAAATAAATATATTACTGAAATTTTCAAATTGCAAGGTCTTTAATATCCTTGCTTAATTTGATAAGATAGGTTATTATTCGTAACTTATAGTATTATGGAATTCAACAAAGGTCGCGAAAACTTCATAAAACACCTTAAAGAGATCGGAAGACCTCAAACTACTGTTATTGCCTACTCTAAAGATATTGAACAACTTATTAGCTATTTAGAGGCAAGAAATGTTGAAAATCTATTAACTGTAGAATTTGATAACTTAAATGAGTTTATCGATAGCTTAAAAACAAATAACTATACTTTAAAGTCAATTTCTAGAAAAATTAACTCTATAAAGACGTTTTTCAAATTTCTAAATAATCAAGGATTTGTTAAAGTTAGTCCCTCAAAGGACTTAAAACACCCTAAAGTTGAATCAAAAGCTCCTAGAATTTTATCAAGACTGGAGTACGGAGCCTTAAGGGATGCTTGTAGGGAAGATGTAAGGACATTAGCAATGGTTGAAATACTTTTGCAGACAGGGCTTAGAATTAGCGAACTTTCTGAATTAAAAGTTAACGAAGTAGAGATTGAAACAACTTCGCCTAGACTATCTCTTCCAAAAAAGAACGCTGTATCCGCAAGAGAAATTCCTTTAAACAAAGCAGCTGTAACTGCTATTAAAAAATATTTAGAAGAGAGGCCAAAAGTAGCTTCTGATTTCCTATTTATAACTAAGTCAGGAAACCCAATTCTTATTAGAAATATTAGATCTACTATCGATAGGTATTTCGATTTAGCGGGAATAAAAGACGCTAAAGTTAACGATTTAAGACATACATTTGTTGCTTTCCATCTTCAAAATGGAACTAATATCCAAACATTGTCAAAAATTTCAGGTCATAAAAGACTTTCTACAACCGAGAGATACCTTGAATTCATAGAGAATCCAAAGGCTCAAGAATCCTCAGATTTAAGCATTCTTTAATAAATACCCTATAGTATTGACATAATCAACTATATACCCTATAATATATTTAACAGCTGAGGTAGTAATACCAAAGCGTATATATAGATAATCTTTCAATACTAAGGAGGTTTTCTAATGTCTGAGAAGGAACTGTTGTTGGCAAAGCGCCACGATGCGCTAAACCAACAGGGTACCCTGAAAAATGGGTACCAACTTATCCCAAACTGTATCGGAAAGGATGGCCTCGAGGTCGTTCAGCTAGTAAAATTCGTAATTGCGGAAACGCGCTACGGAAACGGTATTTTCTATTCACGGGTTCGCCAGACTGTGGTCGGACAATTTTTTGTCTAAATTCAACGCCAGCAGGATTCGTTCTGCTGGCGTTCACCATTTTATAAACATTTTTTAAATGGACTTTTCTTGAAATTTCAAAAAAAAGGAATAAAATAAAAACACTTCTATACCTGTAAGGAGGAGATTATGAAGGAAATATTGAACGTCCCCCAGGAGCTCTGGCATAAGACAATCTGGGTACGGGATCGTGAGAAGTTTCTTGCAGCTCTTAAAAATGGTTACATTTTAGAGTACAAAGAAATTAACCACTGCTCCAGAAATGAAACTCTTCTTTTCCCATTCCAAGGCTGGAGACAGATTAAGTTTGGTTTGAATTGTGTGTTACGCTAATTTGAATTTTCCAAAACCCATCTATTCGTAGGTGGGTTTTTCAATGTAATAAGAAAAAAATAAATGGTGGGAGTTCATGGATTCGAACCATGGACCATTCGTGTATAAGACGAACGCTCTACCGCTGAGCTAAACTCCCAGTTTATAGCGATATTTTAACACAGGTTATTTTGAAATTTCTTTAACTTGGGATTTGAGTTTGGTTCCGTCGGTTTTCTCAAATTCAACTTGAATATAACTACTTCGGCCATTTAACTGACTTCTATATTGAAATAAATCATCTCTTATAAATTCAGTAGTTTGATAAAACTTGTTCAGTACCTGAGGATCAGTTCCAATGTAATATGTAACTTTAACTTCGTTTAAGCTTTTAACTTGGACGTCAAAACCGGTTTCTGTAGTATTCTTTATCTCAAATGAATTATCAACCTCATTGTTTTGAGTAACTTCTACAATTTTTCCTGTTGTGAAATATGAAAGTGAGAAAAAAATAATACCTGCAAGGACAACAATTACTAAATATAGTAAATAATTGAGGCTTTCGATTTTTTTAATCTTCTTCATCATTGGGGTTATATTTATGATAGCAGATTAAATTTTAGCTGGGAAAATTCTGTTACCTTCTTCGTCAAAAAGGTGGATTGCAAGAACCGGGCATGATTGAGCAGCCATTAAAAGTTTACTGTCATCCAACTTCTCAGCACCTTCTTTTACTATGGCTATTCCTTCATCATCTAAATCAAAAGCGTCTGGAGCAATCACCACACAAGTAGCGACTCCAATACAAGCTTTTCTATCAACATAAATTTTGTGAATCTTTTTCTTATTCTCCATTGTTTACAACTTCATTGATTCTTTCAATCATTTCGTCTAGCTCTTCATCGTCAAGTTTGTGGATTTTAGCGCCTTGTTCAATAGTATCAAAAGAGGATGCAAAACATCCGACACATGATAAACCATAGTCGGTCAAAACTTCAGCAGCTTCGGGGTATTTGAAGACGACCTCTCCTAAATTCATATCTTTAGTTATAGTTATTTGTTTATTTTCGTTCATATTCTTCAAGGCCCTTTACAAGCGTTTCAAGAGGAAGTGTAGCACATTTGATTCTTGAAGTTGTTAGGTTAACTCCTATTAAATCAAGAAGATCTTTTTTAGAAAAGGCTTTAACTTCAGCTAAAGTTTTACCTTTAATCTCGTCGGTTAGAATTGC
>Ga0247837_1008292_pt1 | contig 13149 bp, 9 predicted proteins | sample LaCtaG_2_FD_187115 | JGI IMG/M metagenome (GOLD analysis project Ga0247837, IMG submission 187115) | Freshwater microbial communities from meromictic Lake La Cruz, Castile-La Mancha, Spain - LaCruzMarch2015_14.5m | ecosystem: Environmental > Aquatic > Freshwater > Lake | place: Spain: Castile-La...
CCCAAGGCTTGGCAAGTTTCCCTCCCTGACCACTGGACCCAGTCCCAACCTTCCATGTCCACACCTCGCAGCGAGCATATCGCGCACTACGCCAAGGACTGCGTGTATGTGTTTGGAGGCCGAGAAAGTTATAAGAGAGGTCTATTCACAGCGGAGAAGTTTGTGTTTGAGCGAGGAAGATGGGAGCCGCTACCCAGCTCTCCCTACTTTGTATGCTGGACCACTTCTTGTCTACACAAAGACATCCTCTTTATACCAGGCGGGTACGGCACAGACATAGTGCAGTTATTCAATCTCATCACTGAGAACTACTCTCTCCTCGACTTTAAACTGCCTACTGCAGGTCCCACTTTCGCTCTCATTGACCAGGACTGTCTAGTAGTGGTTCAGAAGGACTGGTGCGGTCGCTATCACTTGGGCTATACACAGGCCCAGTTAGTGGAAACAGCCTATGGGGACATTTGGTTTGGGGGCATGAATGCTGTGGTGTGTAGTCGAAGAGCCTACCTGCCCTTGTCGCGAAGGGAAGTGAAGGCGCTGGATTTGAACTCCGTTTAAGCCTAAATAGTCGATTTCTTGCCTTGTGTGTCCGCACTACTAGAATCTCCACTTCTCATTATTAACCACAGATGTCTGACCACGTGCAAGCCTTCGACCTGACTTTGACCCTTCCCCAACTGCATCAGTTCTATGAAGAATGCAGGAAAATCGCCCGGCTAGAGCACTGGAACAACCAGGCAGTGGTAGAGGTGCAGCCCAGTGCCGCAGGTGTTAGAGTCACTGTGGAAAGATTGGTGCAGACAGGGAGAGAAGAGGTGAATAAGAGAAAGACGGAGGGCCGGACTTATACTGAAGCGGAATTGATGCATGTCCTGTTTGAACTAGCGCAGGGACTTGCTTTCGCGAGAACCAAGCAAATCTCGCACGGGAAAATCAGTCCGGATGGAGTTGGGAAGAGCTGGGATGGCCGCTACAAGCTGGCTTGGATGCAACTGTCCCAGCCGCGCATAGGAGAGACTTTATACGACGGTCCTGAGTTCCAAGGAGTTCCTACTCCTCCGGGGGATGTGTATTCGCTGGGAATGACAGTGCTGTTTTTCGCTTGTATGGGAGAGCCGAATGCAGCCAGAGGCTCTGCACATCTTCCAGGTCTACTAGCGTCTTCTATCCAAGCCCTACCATGCACTCTCACCTTCAAAAACCTCCTCATCTCTTTGTTGGCGGCGGACCCGACCCAGCGTCCCACCATCGAACAAGTCTCCTCTCTGAGCCGTCGTCCCTACGTCCACTTCATCAAGACTCCGATACCAGCCGGGGAAGGACCGCAAAGACCTGTGACCAGCCTTGACAACATGCAGGTGGACATCCACGATGGTTGGCTGGATGTGTTTGACTGTGAGCGGGAAGAGTGGAGAGATGCAATACAGGTAGCCCCGCTGATAGACGTGCAATTCAGTATGGCCTTCGCCTTCCTTCCCAATGCTCGCGTCTTTATCTGTGGAGGCATTGAGCCCTGCTCCTCCAAGGTCTGGATCGTCTCTCTCCCTGACCGCCGAGTCCAGCCCCAGCCTCCCATGCTTACCCCTCGCAGCGAGCACGTCGCGCACTTCGCCAAGAACGCTGTGTACGTGTTCGGAGGCAGAGGACAAGACAAGTCCGGTCTCTTCACAGCAGAAAAGTTCATGTTCGGGAGAGATAGGTGGGAGTTACTACCCAACTCTCCCTACATTGTAGGCTGGACCACTTCTTGTCTGCACAATGATTTCATCATTTTGCCAGGCGGATTCGGTACTGACATAGTGCAGTTATTCAATCTTACAAGTGAGCAATACTCTCTGCTCAACTTTAGACTGCCGACTGTAGGTCCCAGTTTCGCCCTCATAGACCAGGACTGCCTAGTAGTGGTTCAGAAGGACTGGAGCGGGCGTTGTCACTTGGGCTCTGCGCAGGGAATGGTAGTGGAAACAGCCTCTGGGGACTATTGGTTTGGGGGCATGAATGCTGTGGTGTGTGGAAGGAGAGCCTACCTGACCTTGTCGAGAAAGGAGGTGAAGGCGCTGGACTTGAACTCCATTTAGAATTAGAAAAATAAACTAGGTGGAAAAGGCTGGCTGAAATCGCAGGTTTCTACTGAAAATCCACACAGGTAATAAGTGAATATCTAAAATTCACTTCTACCTTCTCATTATTGAGACTTGTATAGAATAGTTTCGCGCTCTGGTCCTTGGCTCGAGTTATCTACTCCGCGACGGATTCCTTCGAGGGAAGTATATTTCCAGCTAGTTCGCTAAGTTTACTGCTTCCTCCGAATCACAGAAGCATAGTCTCTATTCCCTCCATATGCTTTCAACTTCACGACAACCCTAGTAAAAATCAGCTTTCAGCAGAGAAAATCAGTAATCAGGCTTGAAGTTTAGGCAAACTTCTCCCTCTCTTTCGTTTTACCTACAGTGCATTCTCTAAGTCTCTTTGTTGCCTACGGCCTGACTTGGCAGACAGATAAAAAGTCAGTGAAACTATAGCTGACCATTACAATGAATTTTTCGATTTTTGACTTGTACGGTAGTGAACTTGGGAGAAATGCCACGCTGCACTACCCCTATACCTACCCCCAGCCTCCCCACCATTCCCACATTTCCAGTCCAGATTCCATAACTTGGGAAGACACGGAGGAAATACCCAGGAAGCCACCCTTCAAAATCACTCCGACCGAAGTTGAAACGCCTCTAAATTTCCCTCAGCAATCTCATAAATTTGTGCCTGAATGCTATTTGGAAACTGACTCTAAGCCGAGCACGCCAGTTCTTGTCAAGGAACCGGGTCCAGTATGTAAATGGCCGCATGACTTACGACTTGTACGAAGCCTAGTAACACTGAAGCCTGCACTTAGCAAACTCGCGACAAGGAAAGAGCCTAGAAGGCGCCTTGCAGTGGGGTGGACTAATTCCGCACAGTTATCTTCCTCGGTCACCTACTCTCATCACACATTGCCACAACTTCAGCAGAAGCCTGGGGTCAGGAACGATTTGCCGAGGCTTAGGACGAATGCAGGTCTGAGAGTGAAGACAAAGCAGCTGGGGAGGTCTTTCAGCCATGAAGTGGAAGTTGAAAAGAAAAGAAGTGTCGTTCCCTCCGCAGCCCGGAAGCACTACATACGGCAAACTCTATAAGCCAGACTTGTAAAGGGACTTAAACTAGAGCTGGGAGGTTGAGCAAGTCCGGCAGGAAGTGCGGGGTGTGGGCTTGCTGGTCGTTGTGGAGGTAGCTGAGGAGGTGGTGCACCAGGTCAAAGTTACCATCGCCTAGGACGAGAATGTCGAAGCTGGAGCGGTAATCCTCGAGGCAAGCTGTGGGGTCATTGAGGAACCCTATGGAGAGAACTTCCTGGTACTTATTGCCCTGCACCATGAGTGTGTCGGTAGGCATGTCGCCCAGCAGCACAGCATTCGGCCGCTGAATTTGATCCCGCAGCACTGCGCTCTTGGACAGACTGTGTATATTTGGCTTGCTGAAGCCTTGCACATGTCCATCCAAGTCGAAGTGTAAGAAGTTGGAGAAGATGTGGAAGCCTGGGTAGTTGATGAGAGGGTGCAGCGCTGCCTCCACGAAGTTCCCGATGCCTGCCGACACCACAGTGAAGGGCACGTCGAAGTCCTTGCAGCGCTCTAGCACGCTGTCCACTCCATGTCTCAGTGCCAGGTTCGAATTCTTCAGCATTTCCGGCAGCATGAAGTCCATCAAATCCAGCTGTTCCACGATCATTCCATGTGTGATGTCCCACCAGGCGTCCATCTCCTTGTACTTGATGTCGTAGTCGAGGTCAGGGTCGGCCTCAATGGTGTGGTAATGCTTATAGAGGCGGTTTACCTCGGTCTCGAAGTCTGTGGAGAACAGACCCGAGAGCTGCAAAATCCTATGGGAACTGGGACACACCTGTCCGTTATGTCTATACCTGGAGATGGTCTGGTCGAAATCTGCCAAAATCTCAATGCTTTCCACTCCCTCTCGCAGGAGTTTCCCTAGTTTTCCACGCAAGCCCGCAGGGTTAGGGATTAAAAACTGTATGTCGCTTACACTTTCGCTGTCGTTAAAGTCCGCTATCGGCACCAAATGATCCGTACCCGTCAGAGGAGGACTCACGCGTTTGCCCATAGATTTAATTAAAACCGTAGGAATGGCAGACCGAGGGACAGCTAGAAAGCAGCCACTCAGACGTGAGTGTGGCTGGGATGTGGGTATCTGCCTTCTTGTGGGGGATTATCAAGGGAAACATGGGAAGGGGGAAGTATGTTAGGAAGAGGGGGAATGAGGGTGGAGAGCTGAGGCCGGGGATAGGCCAATGCAGGCGATTTTGCTTTGGCCTGATGGGGCTTTTGCTGGGGTTTCAGAGATGATTAGTATTGGAGTCGATCGCCTAGTTCGCAGGTACAGAGATGGGTTAAAAATCGTGGAGTGGAGATGATGTATAGACTCAGCACAGTAGTCCTGACTAGAAGAGAAGAACTCTACTAAACCTAACTCCAGAGAGACCTGTCGAAGACTGGGAAGACTCTCTTGTACAGCGGCAGACATATAACGTCACTATGCTGAATTCTGTCACTAAACACGCACTTCATATTCCCATGCGTCCCCACTGCTTCCTTGATATGTCCTCTCAGTCCTTTGCGTGTGAATAGCTCTATAGGCTGGAAATAACACACATCTTTCGGGTCGTAAAACATGAACCTGACTACGGATTTGCGTTTGTGGATCTTTAAGGGGTACCCAGTGAGGAGAATCCGCTTGACTAGGACGAGTTTGGGGTCGAAGCCGAGGATTGAGCCTGTGGCGAGGAGTTGCTCGCCGGTCACTGTGTGAGAAGTACTGGTGGACTTGAAGAGGAGGAGGTTGCAGGGAGGGAAGTGAAGGGGGCAGTAGAGAGAGGCAAGTCCTGAGGCCGGCAACGAGCGGAGATACCTAGATTTCCCCTCCACCACACTGTCTTCCGAATACACAGGCCTGCACACCACCCTTCTAAACCCCGCATGCATGCCCACTGCTTCCTTGCTTTCCACGCCTTCCTCCCCCACCTTCGTCACCTTGTAGTGCATCACTGTCAGTTTCCTTTCAAAAGGCAGTACTGTCGATACTATGAGCGGCAACGTCCCTGGATGTTCCTTTATAGCCGTAGGCACGTTCTTTACCTTCAAAGTGACATACTGGCCAAGTTCAGTTTGAGATGCTTTTTTCGCTTGCTCTAAGGATGCGTTTCTGACAGTGCTGACGTTTTCCTTGAATTCGTATAGACGGGAGTACTGCTCGGGCAGACTTTCGTACGGGTCCCAAGGCGAGGTGCGGAAACTCTTCAGTCCGCGGTACTTTTGAAAGCGGACACGAGCAGCCTTGTCGCCAGGAGTGTCCACTTCATCCGGGAAATCCAGTTCCTCTCTCGTCCTTTGTGTCAATTTCACCTGCTTCACGTCCTCTTCCACAGCCAAGTCCTCATCCCCACTTTCGTCCTCCTCTATTTCTCCCCCTCCGACATCGTGATCAGTCTTCACGATAGTGAGTCCGGTCATGGCAGACACCAGGTCGTCTTCGTGTGGCAGAGCCTGCTCGGATGCGAAAGGCCCGGGGTCGTTTTCAGGGTTGAGGGACTCGCAGTTGGCAGAAGGAGTGAAGATTTGGCCTGGCAGTTCTAAAGAACTCAGTTGGAAGTCGCCGTAGCCAGTGAGGTGGATGAGCTGGTCCGCATTGAGATGACCACTGCCTCGTAAGTACCCAGACACTGTCAACTCCAGTGTCTGTTCGTCATATGTCTGCTGCTCACTCACGAAGTACGCCCTCATTTCCCTCCATTGCTGCTCCTCAGCCGTTTCCGCCAAAGTGGCGATAGTGCGAATCGCCTTCGGCAGATCGGAGTCGAGCACGAATTTTCCATCCATAATCTCACTTTCAAAGAAACGCTTCATTAGTTTTTTCACGTCTTTTTGCTTCTTGCCCGGCAGACTATCCAGCCCCTGCAGCCACCCTACCACCCTCGGCATTCCCTGCGTCCTCAGCGCAGTCAAGCACATATGCATCATTTCATCGAACGGACTGTTCACCTCTGGGTCGAGCTTCACAGCTGAGGAGTTGAAGTGAGAGACGGTGAGGACTAGCACTAGCACGTCTGCCGCTTTGCAGACGTCGAGGAGGTGGATGAGGTCGCGAGGGATGGGACGGAATTGGAGGAACAGGTCTTTGAAGCCGGAGGGCAGGGAGAAGGTGGAGTTGGGGTGAGGGAGGCACTGGCTGTGGAGCTGGGTGGTGACTAGGGAGATGTCGGAAGTGTCGTTGCTGGCGAACACCCCCACCAGTCTAGGCGCTCTGCCGCCTGCCTCCACCTCCATCGTGCCCTGCTTGCCCTCCACCCTCAGTCCTCTCCTCCGCATCACCAGGTCTTCCCTCTGCTTTTGCCGTCTCTGCTGCACATAGTTGGCTCTGTCGTGTTTGTTGAGGGTCACCCAGTCCATAGCAGAGCCTGGCAAAGCGGCAGGCGCAGGTCTGCCCTTGGACTTGGCCCGGGTGGTGGGCTTTCCCCAGGACTTGAAGGGCTTGTTTTGCTGCTTCAGACTGGACCTGTGCCGCTGCTCCGCCATTGCTATTGAAATAGAAGCTGCTAGCCACTAACTACCTGCGATTTCAGCACGATCTCTTGGAACTCGATGAAATCAAGCTCATTCGTGTATTTGGTTCTGAGACTCAACAGCTGTTTCTCCAGCTTACTTCTCGCCTTGCCCTTGAACATTGCTCCCAGTTCATCCAGTCTCACATTCCCCGACCTGTTGAGGTCCAGACGGTCGAACGCAGACCGCAGGTTTTCAGTAGAAAACAGGTCTTTATCACTGTAGGAAACCAGTAGAAACTCACTGTAATCCAGCTCTCCGCTGTCATTGAAGTCAGCGGCTTTGAAGATGCGCTCACACTCAGAGTCCACTTGCTCCGCGGGCAACACCTTGGCTAGACCCCCACGCAGCTCTGTCTTGTTAATCATTCCATCCCCGTCTACATCCAGCTGCCGGAACACTTCCCTCAGTTTCGCTAGATGCGCTTGTTGCTTGGCGCTTTCCATCACGAAGCGCTTCACTTCTGTCTTCAGCTTGTTATTCACGCTTTTGACAGTAGCGACTGTAGACATGGAATCAGTCAAGTAGCGCATATCGCTAGCAGTCTGCGTGGACTTGAAGGAAGGGTGCTGCAAACACTGAACAGCGGAGGGACGGACTGCAGGGTCCCAGGAAAGCAGGGAAAGCACGAGTGCTTGCAGGGCGGGTGAGGCAGCTGAAGCCCATTTTTCCTCGGTTAGTTGGACTTGGAGAGGTCTGCAAGCCCGGACAGCTTCGGAGTACTCGTCTTCTAAGAAGGGTAAACTGCCAGTGGTCAGGGAGTAAAGGACCACTCCGCAGCTCCAGAGGTCACTGCCCTTGCAGCCCTCTCCGGCGTATACTTCAGGCGCGATAAAGGGCGAAACTGAACCCAGAGACACCGACTTACCAGCGAAAGCCCTGCTTTCATCCAGTCCTGCAAGTTTTAACACCCAGGACTGAGCTGCAGGCGGCTCCGTGAGCAGCAAGTGAGCGGGACTTAGGCGCAGGTGGGTAATGCCTTGGTTGTGACAGTAAGCGAAGGCTTCGAACAACTGCACTGCCAGTTTGGTCACCACTTCAATATCCAAGTTTCCGGCTTCACTGAGTAGAACTCCCCCCTCCGCCGCTTCCCAGACAATAGCGAAACTTTTCTTGTCCTCTAGGAGTTGTTTTCCCTTCAGGACTGCGGGGTGATCCAGGGCTAGAATCCGCCCAGCCTCCACTGCGAATTCAGTCCGAGTTTCCTTCGGTTTTGCAGACTTCGGCTTCGCATAGATCGTCAGCTGCACTTTTTCGTCTGTAATTTTATCCACATACAGCGTCAGAGACTCAGTTTCGGACAGCCGAGTGATCTTTTCGATATTGAACTGGCTCAACACTGTCTCTTTTAGGGCACGGACTCGAGGGATTGGACCGGTATTGGCCTTCTGAGATACCTTCAATTGCGGCTCTGGCGGGTTGGTTTTGGCAGATGCAAGAGTAGAAGACAGTTTCGTCTCGTCCTCTTCCTTCATCCTCTTGCTCGAACAGCACCCCATTTATATTAGTCAATAGAGAAATCTGATAGAGCTGGGTTAATTCTAGAGGGAATCACCGCAATAAGGCTGCCTACTCACAGAGCCAAAGGCTTTCACATTGAAGTGCATCAAGTTCATTAGACCTATAAATCGCTGCTATTTCAGCTGTAGTAGTCGTGGTTTTCTTGCTTTAGCTCTAGAAGTCCATACGAATTTCCCAGTCACAGAAAAATAGATCGAGTGCGAGTCCAGTAAATCCTGTGTCTGCCGGCTTGGAAACGGGGGGTATATCAGGAAGTGTGGAAATCGGCTCTTTCGAATGTTCAACAGAAAGCATGGCCTACCAGATAGTAATTTGATGGGCTGTGGATGCGCAGCGGAGCGAGAAAAGGAAGAAGGACGCAGCGAACCCAAAGCCAAAGCCTCTCCCGATACAGCCCCTCCCCAGCAATTCACAAAGTCCAGGGAGCAGCCTACCCCGCAGCTCGGCTTAGTGGCTGGCAGCGCTGTCACGCCTATGGCTGGACGCTTTGAAGAGCGGTATAGAGTCATTTCTCAGATGAAGCCTTGGAAAGGTAATTCTGTGGTTGTGGCTGAGTATGTGACTACTAGGAAACCTTGCATCATTGTGACTTTCCCTAAGCGTGGACTCCACAAGCAGGAAACGAAGAACAAAATACAGGCCTTCGAAGCTATGATGAAGTTTGACCACCCCCACATTCGCAAAATCTATGAAGTCGTCCGAGGGAATAACGAAATTCACCTTGTCGTTGAGCAGACCGACGCTGAACTCGTGGATTACATGCATGAGAAGAGTAAGATGAAGGGAGACATCGCAGGGAAAGTGGCTGCGCAGCTGCTGAGTGTAATGTGTTATGTGCACAGCCTGGGAGAAGTGCACGGCAGATTACGGCCGGACTGTATTGGCTTCCAAACTGTACCAGAGACAGAGGTAAATGTCAAGGTTAGTGCCTTCTTCTCAAATGAGTGGACGAAAAACGAAGAACTGTCTATATTCGAGGCTCCGGAAGTGCGAAGTCAGCACATCACTCCGGCTTCAGACATATGGAGCTGCGGAGTACTACTGTACTACGTTCTCATAGGCAAGCTGCCATACAAGACCGTTGATGAGGTGGGTAGAGCGAAGTTAGCGTTTGAACGCTGTGTGAGTCCAGAGGCAGTAATTCTGATAAAGGCAATGCTAATGTCAAGACCAGAGGATCGCCCCGATGCCAGTTCTTGTCTAGCGAGTCCTTGGATCCGCAGCTACACCAGGAACTCCCTCAAGTCCCGGGAAGTGCACCAGCACCTCCGCAACCTTTGTGCACAGGTTGACGTGAACTCCCTGCGCAAAGCGGTTTGGTACTTCATAGTGGACAGAATCGTGCCTCAGGGAGAAATCGCGCAAGTCGCGAAAACCTTCGTGACGCTGGATACCAATGCAGACGGTCTACTGAGCAAAGAGGAACTCCTCACAGGACTGAGGGTGTATATGACTGAGACCGCAGCGCAGACTGAAGTGGAGCGGATCCTGGCTTCCGCCTGTAGCACTGACGTAGTGGACTACTCAGCCTTCGTAGTTGCAGCTCTAGGTTGCAAAGTCCTGCTTTCAGATGAGAACTTGAAGGCGGCTTTTCGCAGTCTAGACGCGGATGACAGTGGGCGGATATCCCTGAACGAGCTTAAAAAGGTCTTCAGAGTAGAGACTGGCGATAGAGATGAAGCAGTGTGGAGAGGTTTGCTGGAGCAGGTTGACACCTCTGGAGATGGGGAAATAGATGAGAAGGAGTTTCGGAACTTAATGCGCTTAACAGCTGAGCAGCCTTAGGCAGTTATTAAAGTGCTGATGAACGGGTCATGGAGTAGGCTCTAATCTCTATTTTCTGTGCACTGATGATGCGTACAGCCATTACTACTGCGATTAGAAGCTGTTACGCACTAACTACCTGCGATTTCAGCATGACCTCCCTGAACTCGTTGAAATCCAGCTCATTCGTGGCTTTGGTTCTGAGACTCAGCAGCTGTTTTTCCAGTTTATTTTTCCCTTTGCACTCGAAAATCCTCATCAATTCCTTAAGATTCACATTTCCTGACCTATTGATGTCCAGACGGTTGAAGGCAGACTGCAGGTTTTCAGTGGAAAACAGGTCTCTATCGCTGTAGGAAGCCAGTATAAACTCGCTATATTCTAACTCGCCGTTTTCGTTGAAGTCAACGGCTTTGAAGATGCGCGTACACTCAGAGTCCACTTCCTTCGCAGGCAACACTCTGGCCAGACCTGTCCGCAGCTCTGCTTTGTTAATCATTCCATCCCTGTCTACATCCAGCTCCCTGAACACTTTCCTCATCTTTATTAGCCGCTCTTGGTCATTGGAACTCTCCAGTACAAAGCATTTTATCGCTGTCTTCAGTTTGCTTTGTCTACTTTGCACAGTCGCTATCGTGGACAAGGATTCTGTAAAATAGCTAGAATTGTATGGAGTGGGTGCGGAGTCTATAAAAGCATACTGCAGACACTGAATAGCAGAGGGACGACTTATAGGGTCCCAGGAAAGCAGGGAAAATATGAGGTTTCGAAGGTCAGGCGATGCAGCAGGTGGCAAATTTTCAGCGTCTATTTGGAGTTGGAGAGGTCTGGCGGCCCGTACAGATTCGGAATACTGGTCCTCAGGGAAGGGAAAAGTGCCAGCTAGCAGGAAGTACAGAGCCATTCCGCAGCTCCAGAGATCACTGCTCTTGCAGCCCTCTCCGGCGTATACTTCAGGCGCGATAAAGGGCGAAACTGAGCCCAGAGACACTGGCTTGCTCGCAAAAGCCCTGCTTTCATCCAGCCCTGCAAGCTTGAACACCCATGACCCAGCTGAATGCGGCTCTGCTAGCAGCAAGTGAGCGGGGCGCAGACGCAGGTGGGTAATGTCTTGCTTGTGACAGTAAGCGAAGGCTTCGAACAACTGCACTGCCAGTTTGGTCACCACTTCAATATCGAGATTTCCGGCTTCACTGAGTAGAACTGCCTCCGCCCCTTCCCAGACAATAGCGAAGCTTTTCTTGTCCTCTAGGAGATGCTTACCCTTCAAGACAGCCGGGTGGTCCAGGGCTAAAAGTCGCCCAGCCTCAACTGCGAACTCCGTCTGAGTTTCTTTCGGCTTTGCAGTTTTCGGCTTCTTATAGGTTGTCAGCATGATTTTTTCGTTCGTGGCTTTATCTACATACAGCGTTAGATACTCTGCTTCGGACAGCCGAGTGATTTTTTGGAGGTCGAATTGACTTAGTATAGGCTCTCTCAGCTGACGCACTTGTGGAATGTTACTTGTACTGGCCTTTCGAGAGCACTTCTGTGGAGGCTTCAACAACTCTGTATGGATATTAGGAAGAGTAGGAATCGGTTTTGTCTCGTCTTCTTTCTTTATCCTTTCGCTCACACAGCACCCCATTTCGACTAAAAATCTTTATGACGATTTCAATGAGGTGAAGGCAAAGTCGACACTTCTACTTCTGCAGCTCCGGGTAACCGCAATTCCTCCCGAGTAGACTACGAAGTCCAGGGAGCCGTTTGTCCCGCGGTTTTTTTTTTAAGCGGCTGCCTGTGCTAAACGCATTTAGCTGGACGTGTAGAAGAGATAAATAAAGTCGTTTTTCAAATGAAGCCTTGGTACGGTAATGGTCTTGGCGGAGTATGCAACTACTAGGAAACCTTGCATCATTATGACTTTCCCTAAGCGCGGAGTCCACAGGCAGGAAACTAAAAGCAAAGCAAATGTACCCGAAGCCTTGATAAAACTCAACCACCCCACATTCGCAAAATCTTTGAAGTAATTCGGGGGAACGACAAATTCACATTGTCATTGGGACCGACATTGAACTCTGGACTACATGCATATGAAGAGCAAGATCCAGGGAGAAATTGCAGGGAAAGTATCTGCGCACGGCCATTATTACTGCGATTAGAAGCTGTTACCCACTAACTACCTGCGATTTCAGCATGACCTCCCTGAACTCGTTGAAATCCAGCTCATTCGTGGCTTTGGTTCTCAGACTCAGCAGCTGTTTTTCCAGTTTATTCTTTCTCTTGCCCTCAAAGATCCTCATCAATTCCTTAAGATTCACATTTCCTGACCTATTGATGTCCAGACGGTTGAAGGCAGACTGCAGGTTTTCAGTGGAGAACAGGTCTCTATCGCTGAAGGAAGCCAGAATAAACTCGCTATATTCTAACTCGCCGTTTTCGTTAAAGTCAGCAGCTTTAAAGATGCGCGTACACTCAGAGTCCACTTTTTCAGTGGGCAACACCCTAACCAGACCTCTCCGCAGCTCTGCTTTATTAATCAGTCCATCCCCGTCTACATCCAGCTCCCTGAAAACTTCCCTCATCTTTATCAGCCGCTCTTGGTCATTGGCACTCTCCAGTACAAAGCACTTTATTACCGTCTTTAGTTTGCTCTGTTTGCTTTGCACAGTCGCTATCGTGGACAAGGATTCTGTCAAGTGGCTCGGATTGCTTGGTCTGTGCGCGGACTTTAGAAAAGTATGTTGAAGACACTGAATAGCGGAGGGACGGTCTATAGGATTCCAGGAAAGCAGGGAGAATATGAGGTTTTGTAGACCAGGCGAGGAAGGTGGCAATTTTTCAGCGTCTATTTGGAGTTGAAGAGGTCTGGCGGCCCGTACAGATTCGGAATACTGGTCTTCAGGGAAGGGAAAAGTGCCAGCTAGCAGGAAGTACAGAGCCATTCCGCAGCTCCAGAGGTCACTGCTCTTGCAGCCCTCTCCGGCGTAAACTTCAGGCGCGATAAAGGGCGAAACTGAGTTCCGAGACACTGGCTTGCTCGCAAAAGCCCTGCTTTCATCCAGTCCTGCAAGCTTTAACACCCAGGATCTAGCTGAATGCGGCTCTGCTAGCAGCAAGTGAGCGGGGCGCAGACGCAGGTGGGTAATGTCTTGCTTGTGACAGTAAGCGAAGGCTTCGAACAACTGCACTGCCAGTTTGGTCACCACTTCAATATCGAGATTTCCGGCTTCACTGA
>Ga0247837_1008295_pt1 | contig 13140 bp, 10 predicted proteins | sample LaCtaG_2_FD_187115 | JGI IMG/M metagenome (GOLD analysis project Ga0247837, IMG submission 187115) | Freshwater microbial communities from meromictic Lake La Cruz, Castile-La Mancha, Spain - LaCruzMarch2015_14.5m | ecosystem: Environmental > Aquatic > Freshwater > Lake | place: Spain: Castile-La...
TATAAGCCAATGGAAATGATTGTAATTGGCTCCACATTATAGCCTGGGACCAGTCAAATAGAGGCCCATTTCCGTGTCAATAGTCCATCCCTACCCTGAAGAAGGCGAGTTTGCACTAGACCAATTCTTCCCACAGGCAGCCTACATTACCCAGTATCACTCCATGAATGACAGCATATCCATGCCTTTCATATTGTATGAGTCTCACCTAGGTCCTCGAGCCAAGACACTGGACAGGCAATCTAAGCTCAGCTAGATAGAGCCTGGATACGCCATTGACATCTGCAGTGACCTGAGAACTAGCTGCTCTCTCAGTTATGTAGTCCTGCTTCCCTCCAGCACTCATCTCTGGACTGCACGTATATCTTACTGTGGCTTCCTCAAAGTAGTGTACCAAACATCTCCATATATCACACTGGTACTGAGGTATTTCAAATCGAAGGGCAGTTGGTCACAGGGCCAAATAATCATAGGTAAAGCACATGCCTAAGTTTGGCTCTATGCTGAAATGGAGTATTTGTGCTGCACAGAGACCATGGCATGCTCTCAACTCCTCTTGGAGTAGTCCTGAGGTTGCACTCAGTAGCAACAATGATCAACCTAAGTGAGAAGTGCACACAATTACGCATTTCTGAAGAACTGTTGACACCTCGTTGCTTGGTAAAAAGGCTCAAGTGCTCCTTTCATATATATACAGTGGAGAAATTCTGCATACAAACTTCTAGTACATATCTGTGCGTCAACCAACATAGAGGCCTAAGAGCTTGCGACTTATATACCTCATAGCACTATTGGATAGATTTGGTTGGATTAGACTGTTGCTGTACCATTGTATCAGATTTCAGAGGAAATCATGAACTACCACATTGGCCAGTGGAAGGGTGCAGACTTTACCTAGTTTGCTGGGATTTCCCCTTAGCAGTGCATTGGACAAAGTACTCCTCCAATGATTTAACGAAGACTCTATATAAGCGGCATTATGCATGATTTCGACTGTGGCTGTTAACAGAGTGCATTCACAGCCTTTCTCTCTAATCCTGAGCTACCTTAGTGCTTGAACAGGACGAGTATGAACGTCATATTGTCGTTGCTACCATACGAGTCCTTCTTCTCTGCCAAGCAGTAGTCGCAGAGGTGTTCGCCCAGCTCCTGCAGCGGGTCTTCGTCATCCAGCTTTTCCATCACGTAGTCCACGCACTCCTGCGAAGTGAGCACATCCCATATGCCGTCACAGCCCAGCACCATGAACTGGTCCTCTCTCTCCAACTGCTCCACTTTCACATCTGGCATTGATGTGATGATCTGTCCCTCGAGCGGCAGTCTTGGGTTTGTCTTGAACTCGAAGTCTCCGATGGAACGAGTAATCGCCAGCTGTCCATTCACTCTGCCATCCTGGATGAAGCCGCCCGCCTTCCTCACTCGAGCCTGTTCACTGGGCAACTCGACTTTGTGATCCACTGACATGTCTATGGCTCTGCCAGCTCTCATCAGCACACATCGAGAGTCTCCTGCGTTGGCTACGTAGAGGGTGTTATTGCGTATGAGCGCCACGCAGGCAGTCGTGCCTGCCAGGTCCTCCATTTCCTCGATCGAGTTGATCTGCACACTGTAGTTGTCTGGAATGTCCTGCTGAATTTTGTACAGCTCCTGGATGCCTTCAGGCCGAGTCATCATGATGTCCATGTAAAGGAAGGTCTCCGACAGTGCTGTTTCCAACTTGCCAGTTGCATAGTTGGGGTTGCGCAGTAGCTCCGTACAGAAGTGTCTGCTCACGAAGGTCGACACTTCCTTGCCGCCATGTCCGTCCAGCACTGCGAAGAGGCTGGTCTCTGCGTCCAGTGCCATCTCGCAAATGTGCGCATCCTCCATGGTCTCTCTCCAGCCTTGCATTCCAGTCACTGCATAGCGCAGCTTTTCTGAAGAGCCTTCTTGCGTGCTTTTGACCGTGTTGGGTGCAGACTGATATCCCCCCATAATGTCTTATCTCCTACCACACCTCTACAGCGGGTGGGAAGTGGACCAAGCCATCCTCATGGAGGAAGAGCGGGTGGTGATCATGCGCTTCGGACATGATTACGACCCCCTGTGCATGCAGATGGATGAGGTGCTGTACTCTCTGGCCTACGACGTAAAGAACTTTGCCCGCATTTACCTAGTAGACATCTCAGAAGTCCCCGACTTCAACGCCATGTACGAACTGTATGACCCCTGCACTGTCATGTTCTTCTACCGAAACAAACACATGCTAGTGGACCTGGGCACTGGCAACAACAACAAACTCAACTTCCTCATCTCTGAAAAGCAGGAACTCATCGACATCATTGAGATGGTCTACCGTGGCGCGCACAAGGGCAAAGGACTGGTAGTCAGTCCCAAGGACTACTCCACTAAGCACAGGTACTAGTGTAGCATGGCACACACCCCTGCCATTTCCCTGGAGTGGCTGGGCAAAGCACTGCAGCTCTACTTCCCTGCCTGCAGCGTCTCTCCACAGTGGCAAGCCTTCGCTGACGCTATCGATGTTCTCGAGCCCCAAAGCTCTTTCCGCAGTTTGAATGAGCTCCTAGCTGCCAACACTTTCCTGGAGGGCGAGGAGTTGCGGCCCTCTGACCTGTACGTCTTCGCTCATGTGCGTCTGTGTCCTGCTTGGAAGCGAGTGCTCAGCAATAAGAACCGGCCTCCTTACATGACTCGGTGGTATCTGCATGTGGCCTCACTCATGCCCAATGGTAAGCCGAGGCAAGTTGGGAAAGGACATCAGGACCTGCGTGTGCACCGCGCTCTGGCAGTTGGTGACTTGGAGTTAGTTCGGCGCCTACTGAAGGTGGCGGACTTGGAAGAAAGAGACCCTGCAGACCGGGGAGTTCAAGCGATTCATGTGGCAGCCCAGCATGGCCAGGCGGAGGCACTTCAACTGTTATTGGAGCGAGGGGTTTCAGTGGAAGCTCAGGACTTGGAAGGCATGACGCCGCTCTTTTATGCAGCTCACGGAGGACAGTTGGAGGCCTTGCAGTACCTGGTGACAGCAGGAGCCAACCCCTCACACTTAGAGGGACAGGGCAGGTCTGCGCTGTATTGGGCTGCAAACGTCGGGCAAATCGAAGTGCTGAAACTGCTTCTACAGCTGGGGTGCGATCCCAATATCCCCACTCGGTTAGGCCGGAGTGCTCTGAGCAAGGCCTCGTGGAGTGCTCAATTGGCAGTTGTCCGAGAGCTGTGTCTCTGCCCTGCAGTCCACCTCACTGACCCAGACACTCGCGGACGCATTCCTCTCCACAATGCTGTCTGGGGGGAGAGTGGAGGACGCACAGGGAAGAAAATAGCCTTCGAAAATACAGGGGACAGTCCTGAGTGCGCACTCGTTTTGATTCAGCATATGAAGGCTCGCGGACTTTCCATCGATTTCCCTGACAAAGAGGGAAATACCCCTCTCAATGTAGCTGCTTCCACCAACGCTCCACGCTCTTTGAAGCTGCTGCTGGAGCAAGGGGCCAACCCTCTACTCCGCAACCACCTCAATAACACGCCTCTGCATGAGGCTGTGAGATATGGACATTTGGTCTGCGTAGAAGTGTTTCTGCAGGCTGGAGTAGACTGCAACATACAGGGCTACAATGGATATACTCCGCTTCAAACTGCCATTCGGTTTGGAAAAACAGCTATTTTCGAGCATCTCTTGGCTCTGTCTGAAGTGAGCATCACTGATTCCACGCTGGAATACTGTGTGGAGCGCAAGCAAAGGGCGATGCTGGTGAAGTTGTTGGAGCGTGTTCAGCGTATCCCTGAGTCACTGCTGTTAAAAGCAGTGCACACTCAAGAACCGGAGCTGCTAAGGACAGTTCTGGAAGTGTGGAAGCAGTCTGTTCCCTCCGGGGTGCTCTCAACAGCCGGCCGCCTGTGTGACTCTGCCACTTTTGTTGAGTTGTTGAGTCGAGTGCAGCCCTCCGACATCCCTCAAGATGCTTTCCTCGCCACTGCAGGGAACTCTGACCTGGGGAATCTGAGTCAACTGCTCAGCAGAGCAGAAGTCGCTGACTCGACCTTCCTGCAGCTCGCTAGCACAGCTCCTGAACCCGCCTGTCTCAAAGTCCTCAAGCGCCAGCCTGATTTATGGAATGCTCAAGACTCGCAGTCGGGGGAAACTGCGCTGCATCGCGCTTGCTTCCGAGGACTGAATTTGCTCGTAGATCGATTGCTGAGGGCCAGCAGACAGAACTGCTGCGGCTATATCACCCAAACAGATAAAAACGGACTCAGCGCTCATACCTTGGCAGTAATCGGCAAGCACCAATCTCTCGCCGCTTACCTTGAAGACTTATACCAACAAGGCACTCAGACCTCACTGCAAACTCGCATATTGCAACTGTCCTACTTAGACCTGCCCAGTCCTGTCCCTGACAACCCTATCCCCGACGAAGAGTACCCTGAGACTTATGAACGGCTGACGCTGAGTTGGCGTCCAGTAGCAGACACTCCACTGCAATTTCTGGACCGAGAGGAACAACTCCTGGACCTTCAGCATCTTAGTGCAGACTGGAAAGCTGTGGGTCTGGACTTGGAGTACTTCAGCTTCGACCAGCACCGCGGAGTAGTGGCGCTGTTGCAGCTTTCTGATGGCAGTCATGACTATATCCTCGACCCACTGCGTTGTCCTGCAGGAGTAGGGCAATTCATACGCCAACTCATGAGACGAACTGACTGTGTGAAGGTGATGCACGGCTGCGACTCCGACCTGACCTGGCTTCAGCTGGACTTCCTCGCTTACTCTGCTAACGTATTTGACACTGCGCGGGCTCACAAGGTGTTGAGTGGAGAGACAGACCTGCCCTCACTTGCCCGGCTTCTCAAGGCTTACCTTCAAGTGCCTGTGGACAAGACCTTCCAAATCGCTGACTGGCGCATTCGGCCCTTGCCTCCTCCGATGCTCAAGTACGCCCGAGAAGACGCCCACTACCTACTTCAGCTCTACACTGAACTGGTGAGCTGCCTGGATGCTTCTCAACTCCACCAAACTGCTCAACTCTGCACGAAACTCTGCCGCAAGTCTCCCAGTGCCCGACATCAACGTGTCAAAGCAGCACTCGTCACAGAGTCACCTAGTTAGAAGGTCTATTATCTGGCTAGACTCGGCCTCCATGGAGATGCACTGCTGGACCTTTAGGAGTGTGGTGTCACTAGCGTTTCGTCTTTCAAAAGCTCAGACTCATTAAGGCAAATCGAGGCTTTGCGAGGTTTCTCAGTAAGGCAGAAGAGCGAAAGTCCTAGAATGACAGCCACATACCCACCCAAGTACAGCCAGTTGAACTGACTACTGTACACCAACAGTGCAAATACAAGGGAGTACACCATGGTGGGGAGGAGGGACATGTTGAACATAGTGGCTCCGAAGCGCTTGATGTAGGGAGGAGTGGCTGCATAGAAGAGCACTGCGGCCACAGCGTAGCCCAGCACGCAGCAGATCTGCGCCCAGCTGTGAATGCGCTGTACTTGAGAGAGCTCCAGCAGCACAGTTTCCACTACTACTATCACTGCTCCCCCACTTCCAATGCAGGCCAAGTACTCGTGCTCCTTGATGTCTTGGGCCAACAGTCTTTCTTGGTACACACTCGCCCTACTTCGCTCTTACACAGAGTACAGGAACACGCCAGACAGAGCCAGGAAGTCGCCCAGCACTCCGCCGCTCAGTTTCCACTCCTCCATCTGCAGGTCTCCCACGATCAGAATCCCCACACCTGCAGTGCACCCCACCAGTCCACAAATCTGCGATATCCCGTAGCGCTTGCCATTGAATACACGCGACATAATAGCCACCATCACGAAGCCGAACTGCATCAGCACAGACACACTGGTCAACGACGTATATGAGAAGCTGAGCAGCATAAGGAACTGACCTTGTGAGTCAGGCAGACAGGACACACTAACTTTCAGGATTCTGCCGAGTGTCAAAGTTACTTCCTTCCGCAGTACTGACCGAACTAACAAAGTCCCGAACACTAGAGTCAGACCCACATAGAACCACAGAAGTTGGTACAGTGGCGCACTGATACCACAAGCTACCAGCAGGGAGGCCAGCACTGTAGTGGAGGTGTTCAGCACACAGACTCCCTGTCCTAGTAGCAAACCCTGCCACTTCATATTGCTAATTTACATCTCTCCCATCAAAGAGGTCGGCACCGAGTTCTTATAATCGGTTGAGTTTCTTGGTGGCGAAGAAACTATTAGGTGCTTGCAAGGTAGAGCTACAGCGAGACCACTCAGATGCGCCATTGTCTGAAAGCCGTAGACGAAAAGGCCAGCCATAGTGGGGAGTGTGGACCCGAGGAAGGCCGAAATGATATCAGCAAAGCAAGTGTAGGAGTTCTAAACGGCTCTGTTAGCAAGGCAATATAGGTTTTCTAGTACTTGATACTCCAGTAGCGTGCCTTCCTACTGTCACCGATCTATTTGCGAAGCTGTCGGATGAATGGCCACAACTGGAAGGGTTGATCCTCTGGATCTTGTTCCATTGAAAGAAGCAATATGACGTCTAAGACGTTTCTGGAGCGGTTCAAAGGGCAGATATCCAGTGTGAATAAGCGCGGAGAGATGGACTTCAGAGCAGCCAAGCCAGCCAATGCGAGAGCTCTGTCAGCCGCTCCGAAGCAGAGAGCCCTGGACTCACCCAAAGCGGCAGCTAGAGAGTGGAGACAGCAGGGCTCCGCAGGCCCGAAGACTAGGGCGCCCGGGGACTTCCAACCCTACACTCTGCAGGAGTATACTCTGACACAGGACGTGCCCAAGGAACTCGGAGGCCTCGGTCCCAGCTATGTGGGCACAGAGGAGTGGGTGAAGAGGAAGAAGCAGCAGGAGAAGCTGCAGGACTATGCGAGAGTCGTGCAGCTCAAGAACAAACAGCTACCCAGAGCCCCTCCCAGGACCGCCCAAGCTCCCACTCGTCCCTCTGCCCGGGACCGTGCCTTGGAGTTCTCCAAGCACATTCCCAAGCCGCTTCCTGTGCGGCCCCCACTGCCAGTCTCTGAACAGCCAGTCGTCACTTCTCTTGATGAGTTGGAAGCCAAACACCAAGCCTATCAAAAGGCTATCGCCCAAATCCGGTCTCAACTGCAAGTCTAGCTAACCTGCTTCTTATCTATGCTTATAGATACTCTCCATGTTGCGGGCAATTTGCGCTTCCCAGCGGTCTCCGTTGTCCAGCAGCTTCACCTTGCTGTACACCAGCTCTGCGTGGTTCATAGTGGCGTACTCGTAGTTAGGTCCCAACACAATGGCATCCACAGGACAGGCCTCCGCACAGAAGCCGCAGAAAATGCACTTGGTCATGTCAATGTCATATCTCGTAGTTTTCCTCGCACCATCAGGTCTCGGCTCTGCCTCAATGGTGATGGCGAGGGCTGGACAAGTAGCCTCACAGAGCTTGCAGGCGATACAGCGCTCCTCTCCACTGGGGTAGCGGCGCAGCACATGCTCTCCTCGGAACAAGTGACTCAGTGGACCTTTCTCGACTGGGTAGTTGATGGTCACTTCGGTCTCCACTGAGTGAGTGCCGATGGAGAAGAGCACCTTCAGGATGTCGGCGCACAGCAGCTTCTGGTGCCAGAAAGTGATGAGGGATTCAAAGTCCACGTATTGGCTGACTTCTTGGTTGATCATGGGCAGTTCGTTCTTGGAGTCCCAGTAGTAGTCCATGTAGGGGTTGTAGTGCGGATGGTGCTCGTCCAGAGGCACAGCAGTGGAGGCGTACTGCTGGCCATCTGTTCCAGTCTGCAACTGGGAGAACCAACGGCTCAGTTTCGGCAGCTGAGTGCGAGCTAAGCGAGACAGCAGCATTATGGCTGCCTTGCTATCAAGTCTGGAAGGACTAGCATGTTAGAGAGCAGTGTCTTCATGTTCATCAGGAAAGCAGTCGGCGAAGATATCCTCGCAGAGTCTGGGCACCGAAGCAGTCTTTTTGCTGGACTTGGTGAGGCGCAGGAAGGTCGGGGAGTACCCTTTGGAGTTGCGAGCAGGAAGGGACCCGCGCACTGCCATTTTGGGCTTCGGCTTGACTGGCTTGGTGGCAGGCGAGGCGGACTGCAGTGCCTTGGCAGAGGTGTGAGCTCTCGCAGAGTGGGGAATTGAGAGAGACAACTCGATGGTGCCGCTAGTGTTGGGGTGGAAGAAGGGCTCTGGAGCTGTCAGTCTGCCTAGAGCTTCCTTCAATTGCGCCTTCAGCCGTGTGTTTTCCGCCTGCAATTGCAGGAAAAGGCCCGGCTCAGCCCCTGCCTGCAGCTCCACTTTGAGCTTTTCAATCTCCACAGGCAGCATAGACACCGCTCTCAGCTGACTGTTTTCCTCCTCCAACAGCACCACTAAGCCCAGCACTTCCTCCACTTCCGCCTGCGTGTACCTGCCACTGCTCCTGCGACTGACAGCTTGCACTCGCTTGCGGGCAGCCTCTGTGTCTTTGGACAGCTGCATGAGTCTGCACTTGGCTTGGGCGATGGTGGCTTGCAGCTGCGATATCTTCAGCACTGAAAGTAAATTGGCTTGACTCATATCTGAGTACTGCTGAGGACTGGTCGGCTCTTCAGCGAGGGATTTATCCAGTCGTAAGGTCATTTCCTGTTGATGTAGGAAACTATGCAGGCAAATGAAGACGTTGCAGCCGAGTTACAGTCGCTACTAGCCACAGGGCCAGACTGGACACAGGCACTGAGTCTTATTCGCAAGCGAGAGCTAAGTAAGGCAGAGACACAGACCAGAGAGCGCATGCTAAGTCTGGGGCGCTGTCCTGTGTGCACCTTGGTACTGCCATGCGCCCACTACGCCCAGCTCGCTCAGCTGCCCTCCACAGCACCCAGGCAGCTCAAGGTCCGGTACCGCTCTGCTAACGGCCCAACTCTGCTGACTGAGAGAGCCATCCGGCAGTCTGGAGTCACTCGCAGTCAGCGTAAGCGCATAAAGCTCCTGGAAAAGTTGGACCTGTATCGTCAAGAGAAGATCAACAAAGCCATCGACCGTTTGGAGCGGGAACAGCAGCAGGAAGAGGCGAAGCGAGCTGAAGCCTCCCTACGTGACCACAGACGCAGACAGCGCCAAGCTGAACTGCAGCGCCTCCTCACCACTCGCAAGCCTACCCAGTCCTGCAGTCCCCCAGCCCCTCCCAAGCAGCTCCGAATTCCCAAGGCACTGATGACTGCTCGACTGGCCAAGGCACTGGACCATGCCCTGCCTCCGCTCAGTCTAGACGTAACTTAGACTACACTTTGCTAGCTGTGCAGGGAGAGGCCGATGGCTCGAAGCTGCACCTGCAGTCTGCTCCTTCTCACTTTAAAGCTCTCTTCCACGAGGTGGCTGAGTCGCTCCAAATCCTCGTCCAAGTTGCATCTGGGCGCTGCAGGCAGCTTGCAGAAGGAAGAGTCTCGGTGTTGTTTCCTCCCCACTGGGTGTCGTGGAGAGGAGGGGAAGCTGAGTGACTGTGTGCGCTTGAGAGCTTTGATGCGAGGCTTGACTGCATGCTTCGGCTTGGAGGAAGTAGGCTTGAGGTTGGAAGAAGCCTTAGATGACATTTAAACTTTAACAGCCACTCTTCAAGGCAGAGAACCTTTTGAACTGCTGGCGAACCATATTTAGCCGGAGTATGAGTCTACTATGCCAGTCCAGCACGAGAGACATATAAAAATGTGGTTGGTGCTTTGGATAGCTGTGGCTGGCTCGCTAGGGTGGGAGTGCGGAGTGACTCCGGAGTGGGAAAGAGAGAGTACACTGAGCAGTACAACACGACCAGACGTCTGGCCGGCTCTCCTGCCTTCTCCCGCAGCTCCACCCTGGGGCCTTTCCGCATCCATGTGGTGTACGGCGACCTGTCCTACCTGCCTTCAGCCGCAGTGACCAGGATCCAGACAGTTATCATGCCCAGTGTGTTGGCCTGGTATGCAAATACCCTCTCCGTCTACAACCTCAACCAGAACTTCGTCCTGCCCATGACTACTTGTGGAGGACAGCCAGTGCCCTCCACACTCCAAACCACAGGGCTGCCCAACATAGACTACGTCCTGTTTGTCTATGCAGCGCCTGACAGTGGCTTCAGCGCCCGAGGAGGTGCCTGTGCCTTCGACGGAACTGGAAGCCGCGGCAATCCAATTGCTGGAACTCTCATGTACAACTCCAATTCCTACCCGGGAAGCATTGACATTTCCACCGATGCTGCTCTCAACAGACACGAAGTAGCGCATGGACTTGCTATTTCCAGCGGCTTGTTCACTTCGTATCGGCAGTCTGACGGAACACTTTATACGAACCCTATCAAAACTGCCACTGCTCGCGGCAAAACCGTCAACCAGCTAACGACTCCAAAAGTCATCGCTAAAGCTCGCGCTGCCTTTGGCTGTTCGACATTGACAGGAGTTGAAATAGAGGATGGCGGCGGCTCAGGCACAGTAGGCGCTCACTGGGAAAAGCGTGTTATGATGAGCGACTTTATGGTTGGGAGTCTCGTGCTGGCGGTGGTTTACTCAGATATCACTTTGGCAGCCTTCGAAGACTCGGGGTGGTACACAGTGAACTACGACTACACAGACCAGATAGTGTTTGGAAAGGACGAAGGGTGCAACTTTATCAACAACCTGTGCACAGCAGGTGGAGTGCCGCAGTTCCCTGACTTCTGTGATTCCAGTAACACTAAAGTCTGTGCCAACTTCAACACTATCAAAGGGTATTGCGCTGGCGGCGACTCACTCCAGGAGTACTGTCCTTATCCTGTGGGTTACAGCAATGGTGATTGCACGGGCAGATACGGCACAGCAGTCTCAGTGGCCTCGTACTACGGAGAAAAGGCATGCGCTGACTGCAGGTGCTTCCCCAGCACGCTCTTGGACTCAGACTACGTGGAGGATGGGGTAACGCATATGAGTTGTCACCAGGTCACCTGTGCGAACGGAGTGGCGAGTGTGCTTGTAGGGACTCTGACAGTGCAGTGTCCAGCGGCTGGGGGAGTCGTCAACAACATTGCTGGCTTCACTGGCTACCTCACTTGTCCTACCTTTGACCAGCTCTGCGGAAGAATTCTGTGTCATAACGCTTGCATGGGCTATGGCAAGTGTGTCAATGGACAGTGCATTTGCAACGATGGGTACTCAGGCTCAGATTGCTCGATAATCTGCTCAGTTACTTGCAAAACCTGTTCCGGAACAAGTGCAACACAATGCAAAAGTTGCTATGGTAATGCGAGTCTGGGCTCCGACAACGCCTGTGCTTGTGACGCGGGATTCACTCTGAACGCTTCTACTAATCGCTGCGTTTTCACTGGGGTGACGTGTGATCCCACTTGTTTAACTTGCAGCGGAACCACTAGTTCTCAGTGCCTCACTTGTGTCTCCTTTGCGACTAAAACTGCGGGCGCCTGTCCTTGCAACTCGGGGTATGTGCGCAGCACTAACCAACTCTCTTGTCAATCTTGCGACCCTTCATGTCTCACTTGCAGCGGAACTACTAGCTCTCAATGCCTCACTTGTGTATCTAATGCAACCAAGACTGCAGACGCCTGTCCGTGCAACTCTGGGTATGTACGCAACACTGACCAAACTCAGTGTGTAGCTTGTGACCCGACTTGCCTAAGTTGTACAGGAGTTGCCAACAACCAATGTGCTACCTGTCCGGCCAATGCGACAAAAACGTCTGGGGCTTGTCCTTGCAATAGTGGATATGTGAGAAGCGCTGACCAAAAACAGTGCACCGCTTGTGACCCTACCTGTGTCACTTGCACTGGAACAGCGAGTAATCAGTGCAATCTTTGTCCTTCGAATGCTACCAAGACCGCTGGTGCCTGTTTATGCAATAATGGCTACGTGCGAAACAGCAACCAAACTCTATGTATTGCCTGCGATCCGACTTGTCTTAGTTGCTCGGGAGCCGCCAATAATGAGTGCACTTCCTGTCCCTCCAATGCCACCAAGACCTCTGGCGCTTGTCCTTGCAATAGTGGCTACGTGCGAAACAGCTACCGAACTCAATGTATCGCCTGCGATCCGACTTGTCTAAGTTGCTCGGGAACTGCCAATACTGAGTGCACTTCCTGTATCTCCAATGCCACAAAGACCTCTGGCTCCTGTGGATGTAACCCTGGGTTCGTGAGAAGCCCCGACCAAACTCTGTGCTTAGCCTGCGACCCCACCTGCGTCACGTGTTCTGGGCCTGAAAGTAGCAAATGCTTGACGTGCAGTTCAAACGCTACAAAGACTAATGGGTCCTGTGTATGTGATGCTGGCTATACCCGCAACAGTGATAGAACTCAATGCGTTTCCTGCCACTCCTCCTGCTCCACATGCCAAGGGACAGCTTCCTCGAACTGCACAGTCTGTAAAGCTCATGCTTCCCTGCCCTCTGGCTCTACTGTGGGGGTTTGCACCTGTGACCAGGGCTTTTATGCGCTAGCGAACGTGTGTGAGGCGTGCGATATTTCCTGCAAAAGTTGTTCAGGCGCCGCTGCAACTTTATGTCTCAGCTGCTACACGGGAGTGCCGGACGGGTTTGGACAGTGCCAGTGTGCAAACGGGCAGTTCATGACCCTGGCAGGGAGTTGTGCGCTGTGCTCAGCTAACTGTGCCAACTGTCAAACTACAGCCTCCACCTGTACTTCTTGCAATCTCTCAGTGGCCAGTCTGTCCGGGACTAGCTGCATATGTCTGTCCTCGGCCTTTCTCAACCCAGCGACTACTGTATGTGAGCCCTGTCATTCTTCGTGTGTTTCCTGCTCTGCAGCAACTATCAATAGCTGTCTTTCCTGCGGGTCCAATGCCAACAAGTCAACTGCTGGCACTTGCGACTGCAACTCGGCCTATTACATGACCTCAACCTTTCAATGCGCCTCCTGTAGTCCGCTCTGCCTAAACTGTTCGGGTCCAAATGCTAATCAATGTATCAGCTGTCGGCCAGCCACAGCCTCGGTTGTCACTGGAATATGTATCTGCAGCGGAAGTCAATATTTGTCTACCGACGGAGCCAGTTGTTTGCCCTGTGATCAGACCTGTCTGAGTTGTGCAGGCGCGGGACCCAGCAATTGCCTGTCCTGCTACCCACAGGGAGTCCTCACCCCGCTCTCAGGCCCTGGGTCTTGCAGTTGTGTCAGTGGGAAGTACTATGAGCCGCCAACAGGCTGCAGGA
>Ga0247837_1008297_pt1 | contig 13137 bp, 13 predicted proteins | sample LaCtaG_2_FD_187115 | JGI IMG/M metagenome (GOLD analysis project Ga0247837, IMG submission 187115) | Freshwater microbial communities from meromictic Lake La Cruz, Castile-La Mancha, Spain - LaCruzMarch2015_14.5m | ecosystem: Environmental > Aquatic > Freshwater > Lake | place: Spain: Castile-La...
CTTACTCGGAAACAGGGTCGGAACGCTATTCGAAAAAAGTGGGCTCATCCTGACTATAGTGGATTTAGTGGAGGAGACAGAAGCCAGCCAAGCTGATTTGTTGGAATGCGTCAAGGCCCTGAATGCAACGGTTACGCTCCTAGGTGAAGTGGCGCATGAGGCGCAGGAACTGAGGGTGTTGGTCAAAGTTTCTCCAGCAGGCGCTCCTACCCTGGGCAGTTTCCAGACTGTTTCAGCGGAGAACATAGTGATGGCATTGTGTGGAGAGTTGCCCTGCTTTAGGTACGCACTGCAGCCACTTGTTTCCGTGCAAACGAGTCATTGGAAGAGCAGCTGGTTCACCCTGCGCTTGCTCATGCACAGACGCAAGAGGGCAGGGCCAGGAAGAAAGGAGAGAAGGAAGAGGAGGGGAAGGTAGGGATGCACCCCGAGGTCACCATTCACGCCGTCCGCAATATTAGCCTGCTTCCCCGATTTCGTCAATAGATCAAGAGATGTTGATAGGCTGCAAGGCGCTTTCTGAGAATCGCAGTACTGCGGAACTGTTGAAATCGCCTCAAACCGCATTATGAATCAAGTCTGCACTACTGCCAGTGCAATTTCAAAGGCCTGCAAGCGAGATGGTATATCGCTGCCCCTGAAGTACAGTGTCTTCCAAGCAGGAATCAGTGCAGTAATGGTGCGGGCAACTCTGAGTCCCAGACAGTAGTGCAGGGTTTCGTAGTTGTCTAGTAGGGCCTGGAAGTCGGGAGTGCTGGCTCCACAGGTCCATTTCTACGTTAGCTGTGGCTACAGAAGCCGAGATGGGAGGACGCGCTACGTGCTGAGTTCATTCAGCCTAGAGCTAAATAGGTAGCGAGGTCTTGAGGTCTTGGCGTCTCCAGCCCTTGACGGCTCTGCTTAAACTTTTGAGCATTGGCATCTGCTTCTCTAGTGCGGGCAGGAAGTCCTTGAACAGGATGTAAACCCCGTAGAGCTGCAGCCCCGTAGCAAGCAGCACCCACCCTACTAGCAGCAGGAAGAAGCCCAGGAAGTAGCAGGCCGTTCCCTTGACTTTGGTCGGCTTCAGAAAGAACGCGAATAGGGCGTAAGCGCCCGCCACGTACCCGGTACCAGCTAGGAAACAGAGATTCCCCACTATCAGGCACAAGCGGTCTAGTCCCAAGATCAGGCCTAAGACATACAGCAGTCCGCCTGCCGCTAGCAGTATCCGCCCGGCTGTGCCCTTCTCGACCATTTTATTATGTGCATTCTCTCGCTGTTTCAAGGGCACAGCGACTCCTGTGAGTGCGACAAGTGCCAGGAAGTCGACCCGGAAACAGGGTCGGAAGCGCCATTCGAACAAAGCGGGCCCATCCTGACTATAGTGGATTTAGTGGAGGAGACAGAAGCCAGCCAAGCTGATTTGTTGGAATGCGTCAAGGCCCTGAATGCAACGGTGACGCTCCTAGGTGAAGTGGCGCATGAGGCGCAGGAACTGAGGGTGTTGGTCAAAGTTTCTCCAGCAGGCGCTCCTACCCTGGGCAGTTTCCAGACTGTGTCAGCGGAGGACATAGTGACGGCGTTGTGTGGAGAGTTGCCCTGCTTTAGGTACGCACTGCAGCCACTTGTTTCCGTGCAAACGAGTCATTGGAAGAGCAGCCGGTTCACCCTGCGCTTGCTCGTTCTGGACGCAGAGGGCCAGCCGTACCCTCGGAAGTTAGTGTTTCAAGTGGCAGCCTACCGGGCCATATCTCCCCCCTCTCTAATCACCGGCGGAATCAGAGCCAAGACCTTCCTCAGAGGTGAGTGTCTGCAGAGTGCAGCTCAGGGTGTGGTGACGTTCGAAAAGCTGAGTTTTGCGGAAGTGTCCTCCAACTTCCCGGGGAAGACGGTGCTGCTGGTGGTGGTGTGCAAGAGCGATGAAACTGTGAGACCCTACGTATCACCATCAATCAAGGTTATTTCCCGTTACTAAGCGCAGGTAGCATAGGGCCTGATTGGTCGTTTGGTGCGATGGTGATATGTAGGAAAGATGCGGTGTGCGTCTTACTCACCTGTGACTAGAGTCGGGGAGCTGTAGGCAGCCTTGTGCCAGATCTACCGCCATCCCGAAAGAGACTTACTTTAGCTATGACCCTGTGGGAGGCTGGATAGGCGCAGAGTTCTGCATGTACTTATCAGTCTCTGCACCAATGGCGTCTTTTCCACGGCTCTCAGATCTAATAGCGGCTTCATCCGCCCTGCCAAGTCCAATTCATCCCTGGCGATAATTTGCTTGAGGACTTCACTGGTGCAGACTTCATCAAAGCTCTCCTCGACACTCAACGAACCCGCGAAGACTTCCATAAAACCTTCAAATTCCTTCTCTACCAAACGTAGACAATTCTCTCAGCTTTTTCCTCCCAAGTCCAACCTTGCCTATCCAGAACTGAGCTTATTCGGTCCTCAGGCAAAATGGTTCCGAGCAATCGAAAACTACTTTGCAGTGATTGGCAACTAACAAAATGCATTCTATTACGGCAAGTTTTCCTGCCCCTGCACTCATATATCCCTCTCTTCACTACACAGCTGTGTGGAACCAGTCTCAGTCCTACAGGCATGCAATACACATCGAGGTAGTCCTGTGCTAGAAATCCATGGAGCGGTCGTGTTTGATTCGCTTGATTTCGCTGGCTTTGCGCTTGCGCATCACACGGAACTGCTTCTGCTCTTCAGTTTCCTTCACGGGCTTGAGGACTCGCTTGACCACTGGCTTGACAGCCTGGTCCACCATTTCCTGCAGCTTCTGAGTAGCATCTTTCAAGTTATCCGCCTGTGTGCGAAACTCTGCCTAGCTCTCACTCTGCGAAGACACAAACAACTCCCCTTCCTTATTGATAGAGTTGGGGTAGAGTTCCTGCGCTCTCTGCACCGCTTCCTCACTAAGCCACTTGGCAGCAAGCAGGGAAATGCGCACATCAGCCTTGGTATTCACCTTGTTCACGTTCTGTCCGCCGGGTCCTGAGCTGCGGCAGAAAGTCGTAATCAGCACTTCACTGGGGATTTTGACTCCAAACAGGCGGAAAAGGCGACTTGCGAGCATGTCTATTGCTATAGTGATATGGGGCAGCAGTGTTCCTGTCTGCAAGGTGCGAAGGAAGAGCGGCTGTATAGTGTGGATGTAGCCTCCAGGCCGCCGCAGGTGTATACAGAGCAAAGTGTGGAGAGCAGTCCTGTCAAGTTCCCGGCTTTCAGCTTCCAGTCTGTGGGCAAAATTCAAGCTGTCATGAAGGGCTATCTGGAAAGAAGACAGCGTCGAGTGACTTTTGCCAGCATAACCCGGGTGTACGCGTCTATTGGAGAAAATACATATACCACAGCTTCCTTCGATGACCCTCCAAGCGATTACCGGCAATTCAATTCCGCACTTCCCTCGATCACTTCCAAATTACCAGCATTTGCAGTTTCTCAGCCTCTAAACGACGGAGTTCAGGTCGAGCTAAAGCCGCCCATAGTGATGGAAGGCGGCATCGTATATACCGGAGAATGGAACCGGGCAGATGAGAAGCACGGCCGCGGCACTCAAATCTGGCCTGACGGGTCCAAATACGAAGGCTACTGGCAGCACGGGAAGTCCACAGGCCTAGGCAGACTCATACATGCGGACGGGGATGTGTACACCGGACAATGGAAGGAGGACATGGCCTGCGGACAAGGCACTTACCATCATACGAATGGAGCGGTGTATGAAGGGGAGTGGAGAGAGGACAAGCAACATGGATTCGGAGTAGAGCGCTGGCCGGACGGGGCGCAGTACTCTGGACTGTACGTGAATGGGAAGAAGCAAGGCAAGGGGAAGTTCGCCTGGTGTGACGGGAGCCAGTACGAAGGAGAGTTCCAGGACAACAACCTGCAAGGACAAGGAACCTACTGCTGGCAGGACGGCAGGAGGTACACAGGCGCTTGGAAGAACAACCGCATGGACGGACAGGGAGTGTTCGAATGGGCAGATGGACGAGTCTACAAGGGCGGGTACATTGAGGACAAGAAGGAAGGGTACGGAGAGTTCAGCTGGCCTGACGGGAGAGTGTATAAGGGGAACTGGCACGACGGCAACCAGCACGGCCACGGCACCTACATCTCCTCCGATAACGAGGAGCGGGAAGGCGAGTGGCGTCAAGGCAAGCGTGTGAAGTGGACCCGCAGCTCCTGCCTTAGTCCTGCCTAGGTCATGTCTTTTTGCCTCCTCGCATATTCCCAATCTAGAAATAACACAGATGCAACGGATAACTTTTGGCCAGGTGCTTCCGGTTCGTCTGCTGACTGCGAGTCTGCTGCTGAGCCTGAGTGTGGGCGTGCCACTGGAGGCTGGTACGGGCTTCCTGCAGCAGTCACAGCCAGCCACTCTCTCAGGAGACGTGGTCATTGCGGATATGGACGACTTCGCGGACTATCTCTACGACCGCAACGGTCAAAGCTACGACTCCAACGACCGATATCGACTCTACCGTGTAACCGAAGACGACAGCAGAACCTACAACTTCGCAGTGGACCAAGACGACCAGCCCGTCCTAGTGACCTCCCCGTCCTTCATTGAAGTCAGAGAAGGACAGAACCCCCTGGACAGAGACACTGACGAACTGCCAGACGACCCTAACGACATCGGCAGAGACCACCGAAAGGGAGACCTGTCCTGGCTGCTAGTCACTTCGTTCCTGCAGGACCAGACAGGCACTGGGAAGGTCTGGGCAGTACCGAGGGACAGAGACGACCGAGACAATGCGTTTGTGCTGGTCGGAGGCCTGCAGACTCCTACAGGTGTGTGCTTCGACTCGAATCATGATTTCATGTATGTGTGCGACCCTGCGGCGGGGTCGATTTACCAGTACGTGATAGATTGGGACGGTGAGGACAAGTTTGTGCTGGATAGTGACATGGTGGCGACTATAATGCAGGGCGTTTCTGCGTACGATTGCTCGGTAGACGCATTCGGAAACATGTATTACGTCGATTCAGTGGAAAACTCCATCAGCATTATTGGCTATTTGGACCTGTGGGCTGGCTATGTCGCCCAAAACCGCACTTTGTACCGTGCAGAGGACACTAACGCGCTAATTTCCAGCCCTGTAGCCATCGATGTATACAACAGCGACCTCATTTACTACCTTAACAACGTCAATTCCACAGACGCAGGCCTCCTAAACAGCGCTTCCACAGCCTCCGCAGACACTAATTCAGGGGACGTCACAGTCGTTTTGAGGGAAAACCGCACCTCTTGGGGACTGGCAGTGTCTCGAGACTTCGCCTACTTCTCCAGCAGTGACGGGTCGGTAAGACTTACACAGATTTGGGCGTATCGAGTGAGAGGCAGCACCAACTTGTATCTGAAGTCCTCGGGCTTCTTTACTGACCCTAGAGGGCTGTGCTACGGAGACGGCCGAGTGTATGTAGCGGACTTTGAGATCGGAGAGGTGTTTTACTTCAAGGACAACAGAAGGGAAGAACAGGACCCCAAGGGTTTCGTGCGACTGGAAGGCGCCTATGGCTTAGAGTGTGTTAACGGCTAAGCTTATCTAGTGCTGGCTTAGTCCTGTCCCACACTGTTCTCACGGATTAAAGGCATTATACGCTAATAGTATGGCGACCAAGCGACTGCCCAACTGTGTCAATTGTGGTCGCTCATTGTTGGAAATCGAAGCTTTCCTCCTACTTGCGTGCGAGGACGTCATTTGCAACCACTGCACTAATATCAACAAAGGACAGGCCTTCTGTCAAGTCCACCAACAACAGAGCATTGGACAGTACCTAGAGGATGTAGTCAGAGACTTGAGAAGCCTACGCACAATTGAGGACCAAAGCCAGGTGGAGCTTCTCTGCGGGGAAATACTAAGGAAACTGAAGGGAGATCGAGACCGCATGGGCAAGTGGAGACACACTGTCAAGCGCTACAACACTCAGATGGAGCAAGACTCTGACGCTTTAAAGCGACTCAGAGACAAGTTCAGTGCAGACTACGACTTCCATCCCAAGCCTGCTGCGTGTGAAGACAACTTCGTCGTATGCAAGATTTGCTTCCGTGTCAATCCTGAGGAAGCGAAGGTGTGTCCTGCTTGCAAGGAGAAGGACTACAAGATAGTCTGGAAGTGTCGCGGCTGCCAAACTCGCAACCAGAACGGCATAGTGACGTGCGAGCAGTGCCGGCGAGAGGACGAGTACCAAGTACAGCTGTTCCGGAAGAAGTCCACTGTACACTAGACTACAGCTAACGGCTTGCTTCGAACTGCAGCCAGTGTTTAAGTAGGATGGACGCGCTGGAGGGCGGGGGTAGGGCCTGGGCAGTTTCCCCATTCCCAGGAGTTTCCACCTCTTGACCAGCCTTCAAATCAGGACTAGCGGCAGGGCTAATGGCCTCCAAGTCCTCCTCAATGGACTGATTGGACTCCACCGACTGCACAGTTTCAATAATCACCGAGGACTCTTCGAAATTCAGTCGCTTGCGTGTGTTGCCACTAGACTCCAAACTCGCCTCCGCTGCATCTTGAAAGGCAGAGATGTGGTCAAATATGCGGTCGTCGTTGTACCGCTCATTATGCACGTCATATCCCACCTCCTCAGGGGAAATATCAGATAGAAACCGGACCTTCTTCTGTCCTGATAGTCGCAGCAACTTCCTCGTCAACAACTCGTTTTCTGCCTTCAGTCGCTGCAACTCCTCCTCCCTTGATATCATCTGCCTCTCCAAGTCCTTCCGCAAGTTCTGCTCATTCAGCAGTGCCGCCTTCAAATTCATCGGCTTCTCCGCCATAGGCGCCGCCAAAAGACACCTCTTCGCCCTATCCGCAAACTGCAGTGAGTTGTGAGTCTCCACAGTGCAGGACACAGAGGGGGAAACGCACACATACACCAACACCAGGGCGTCTCCTTCCAGTGTGTCTCTGAGGAGACGGGTGAGTTTGGAGTCGCGGTAGGGGATGTGAGTGCGGCTGGCGTTGCCGAGGGCTTCTACGCAGGCGCCTAGCACGCCTAGGGACTTGTTGATGCTGATTATTTCCTTGGCGCGGATTTTCCGTTCGTCTTCTTTCACGTTTTTGGGGATTTCAAATTTCTCGGAGCCTGCTAAATCCACTATGCGCAGACGGGATTCTATGCCGTTGCGAATGAGCATGAGCTGGAAAACGCAATGACTGCGCGAGCTCTTCATATGTCCTGCAGTGGCTCTAGTTTTCCGATTTGTCAGTCCCAACCTGATATAATTGAGCGTGTCTGCCTCATTTGTCACCGGGACATACAGTAAATCCGGTAAAGTGAGTTTCCCCTGTGAGTCCTCAATAGCTCTCAGCTGTTTATCCGCCGACAAATCAAGTAAATCAGTAATAACCTCGTTATACACCTGCAGAATGGAGGAAAAGCACTGGAATTCCTCCTTTCTGAGCCGGGAAAGTACTCTACAGACTGCTTGTTGTACCAGTCCCTGTTTGCTTTGGAGACTTTCTTCCGTTTCTTCTCCCATTAAGGTGTAAGTCTTGCCTGCGCCAGTCTGTCCATACGCCAAAATAGTGGCATTGTGTCCCGCTATGAACCTGTCAATAGTAGGAATAGCAGCTTGGAAGGCTTGTTCTTGGGAGGTGTCAGGGGGGAAGACAGCGTCGAAGCGCATTGTGTAGCGAGCCAGGCCCTTTTTTAGCAAGAGAGTGGAGGTGTCTAGCAGGTCGATGGCCAGTTGCTCGCTTTCTGGGAGTAGGGGAGGACGGACTTTGACGTACACCTTGACTTTGTCTTTCATTTCTAGGTTTGAAATGGGAAAGAAGCATGTGGAAGTTACATTAACAAGCGAGGCTAAATGCGCTAAGCACATGTCTAGGGGAAGTTTTACGAAACGAAAGGTTGATAGTTGGCTTTACGTTCTTCGCATGCAGGACAAGTCAAGCCTTTATGAGTGTCGAAACAGAGCTTTGTGCACACCGTGTGCCTACATTTCATTTCGAATTGGTATGTCCTCGTATTGCTTTGAAGTTGAATCTGACAGAATACGCAGAAGCCGAAAACTTTAGGAGCGGGATCGAACGTATTCTGAAGCATTGGCTGAGCAATAAACTGGGCATAAGGTTCAGTTTGATGCATCTCTCTTTGCTGAGATGCCTGTTGGGGCACAGTCTGAAACAATTCTCTTTGCTGGGGTACATATTGGGGTACAGTCTGAGACACACTTGCTCCTATTCCAACTGTAGCTGCGTTCGCGTATAGTTGCGTGTACTGGGGCTGAGAAGGCCGGATGAGGCTAAGCACATATTCAATATCCCATCTCTGTCCCTCTTGTTCCTGCAGCATTCCTGCTAGCAGTTGCTTTAGCCAGTCACTACAGGACAGTGCCCACACAGTTGCCATCACATCCACTTTCCCAAGTAAGGGCAGCAATCCATTTATATTCCCACCTCTCGCCATGTACAGGACTGTTATCCCCAACGCATACACATCCGCCTTGAAAGGGTCATACTCCACTTGACTATCTCCCGTCGCTAAAACTGACATGTAACCTGCAGCTAATTGCGGACTAAAATAAAGCGGAGTTCCGACCATAGTGTGCTTCATATCACGAGAAGAAACCACTTGCAGCGCAGACCCAAAGTCCCCAACCTTATAGTAGTTGTTTCCGGCAACGAAGATATTGGCAGGTTTAATATCTCTGTGGGCGATTTTCTTTTCCTTAGCGTAGCACAGTGCACTGCACACTTGTCTCAGCATCTCCACTATCTCTGCTTCCTCAAAGAACTGTCCGGCTCTTTGCTTCATCTTTACCACCGCTTCCAAGTCACTACTCATCTTCTCCAGCACAATGTTCACAGTAGGCTCATTGAGGTAAACCCCAAAGACTTGGCATATATGGTCGTGCTGAAGCCTCATCTGGATTGTGCTTTCATCCAGAATGCTGTTCGTTTGGTCTTCGCTTGCAGTGTTGAGTGTCTTGATGATGACTGGATTGCCCGTAGCGACTTCCACAGCTTCGTAGATCTCGCAGTCTTCGTGGTTGTATATCCGAACGCCGATGCGATACTTGTCCACAGCTCGCCTGTAACTCATCTACAGATTACCATACTTTCTTCACTTGCGCTATTTCCGAAAATCAGGGGTTTCGGACTGTCTTGAGACTACGTACTCGAAGCGGAGAGTTAAAACTCACCGGATTAGGAAATCTGAGAGAGCTACTTAGTCTGGAGCTTTCAGTGTAACGTCATTCGCTGATGCTTGACGATTAGCAGTAGTTCAGATGTCTGTAATTCCCAGTTTTTGGTAGGATTCCTATCCAGGTACTGCTTACTTCTCACTAAGTCTGGCGAGTCTCGACTGAAGGGCTTAGGGAGAGAGGACAGTGGTTACATGGGAAATGCAACTTCACCATGGATGCGGATGCACTCACATTCCACTGACTACCTTCACCTGACAGTATCTGAATCACCTCTTTGCTTCTTTTTAGGTGTTACTCACTTTCAAGCAATCTCCAATTGAAAGGGACAAATTGCCTGAATTATCGAATGCAGCCAAGGACTCAGACGGTTTTAGCTTCAGTTCTTACGACTTTCAGAGTGGTTCAATACCATAGGAAGCGTCTTTTAGTCATTCCCACTTCCTACAATAGTCACCGAACTCTCCGAAATCTACACGAATATTCGGCTTTTACTTCCTATTGCAGTCGTTGTGGGTTACTTTTACCTTAGACAGGCTGTTTGGAACTACGCGAAACCATCAGTTTCCCGGGCGAGGTGACCTCACTGTGCCTCAACTGCGCCAACTGAGCCTGCAAACTGGCTCTTTCCTTCCTCTCAGCTGCCCGCTTCCCCGCCCCATCTTGTAGCTGTAGGGACTGAAAGAAGGCTGCAGGCCTTGCAATGTCACTGCTTCTCAGGCTTTCAGCGGTAGTGTTTTTTTCAGGGCTGGGAAAAGGACGCGTGGAAGATACGCTTTGTCCTCTTTTCGCAGGTTCCTGCAGCCATAACGGGTCCCTAAGTAGTCCTTACTTCAGCGAAATCGTCACTGTATTCGTTCGCGTATGTTTCGCTTTCTCTGCAGACGCCGGACTCAGTGTGAACCAAACATGCCCCAACGCTTCACTTGCACAGGGACGTCTCCTCGGGTTCTTTTCAGTGAGCGCTGTGACTAAACTGACAGCCTCTGGAGACACGCTTTGCCAGTGCTTCGACTGGAAGTAGATTTTGCAGTTCCTGTTCCTTGCGAGGATTTCGTTCAGGTCGATGGCTGAAAAGGGACTGCGTCCGGACAAGCTGGTTAGGTCCTACAGGATGTACATGAGAATCCCCGCGCTGAAGATGTCCACTTTCGAGTCGTAGGGGTGTTTCTCGAGGATTTCAGGCGCTACATAGCCGGGAGAGCCACATCTGAGGGTCATCGACTCGCCAGCGTGGTACTCTGAAGCCAGGCCGAAGTCTGCGATTTTAAATTCCTGTCCTTCGGACCCTTCCACTAAGAGAATATTCTCAGGCTTAAGGTCCCTATGGACTACTCCGCGTCCATGCATATACTCCAAAGCCTCTAATAGTCTTTTCATGAATTTGGCCGCTTGCGCTTCCGAGTACCTCCCCTTCGCTGCCAATAGCTGAAACAGGTCCCCGCCTGAGACATACTCCAGCACCAAGTGCAGCTCTCTTTCACTCTCGTAGAGGCCAATTAGTTTGGTTATTCGCGAGTGAGAGATATGCTTCATTACCCAGACTTCGCTGAATAGGGCCTGCAAACTGCGGAAATTCTGCATAATTCTCTCCTTCGAGATGGTCTTGATGGCGACTTGGCTGCCGTCGTGTTTGGACAGTCCCCGGTACACAGCGGCGTGGTTGCCCTTTCCGACTTCTTCCAGTACCTCAAAGTCGTTGTTCAGATCGCTCATCACAGCAACCGAAGACAGCCTGTCCAGCCAAGTCTCCAAGTCTTCCTGCGACTCAGTGTAGAAATCACAGTTATTCTTCCCTCGACTCAGACTGAAGCCGTAGCGAGTCACAGTCCCTTTTTCCTCTGAGAAGGGGTCCACTCGCTTCCAAGACACAGGCGCCAGCTTCAGCGGCTCTCCCGTGGTTTCCTACATGGGCCATACATGGCAGATAAAGAGGAACTCTGGAGTCAGTCGACACATAATTGACTTCAATGCGCCGGACTTGGACTGAATGCGGAGACGGCCTGTGAACCCCTTGTCCATCTCTTGGGAAGGAAAGGTCAGTTTCTTCCAAAAGCCGGAAAAGTGGTACTTTTCCTCCTCGTGGTGTTGAATAAGGGCGTCCATATATCTAATCGATTACTACGGCTATAGTCAATAAGGAGACTTGGTCTTTCGTACCTTTTCCGCAGCGTTCAAAACGTGCCGCCCGTAGGTGTAGGTCCGCAAAGAAGCACTGAGTTCGGCTACCTTGGCCAGTGCTTGGGTTTGCAGGTCTCCTCGAGAGACTTCAATAGCTTTCTGCATGACGAAGTTCGCGTACTTGTCCGTCATTAGCTCGAAGGCCGCAGGTCCGTACAACTCGCCTACCAGCTGACCGAGGATAGCCGGAGGAGCGCAGAGCAGACACTTCTCCACCACATTGCTAGCGAACTTGTGCATGCTGAGGTCCACTACCCTGCTTAGCACTTTGCGTAGTAGCCGCTCCCTGTCTAGTTGGTGTCCCTTTTCCAGTATGTGCTGTATCACGTAGTTGCCGTAGGCCTCCATGCTCACCTCCACGACTCGCTCCAGGATGGCATCCAACACGTCCATCACCATTTCGCGGGGGGAAAACTCGAGTATTCGCTGCATCACTCTGCAGCCATATGGGTGCATTACCCAGTACACGCTCCTGGGCCGTAGGGCTGCAATTATGAAGAGGATGTCTTCGAATGGTAGGACTTCGATGGCTTTCTGCACCACATGGTTTGCATGCTGGTTATCAACACACTGCTCCACCAGTCCTCTCAACTCTCTCACAAGCAAACGCCGCTGCTCCAAGTCGATCACGTCTAGTGCCTTTTGGACCACTCTGCAGCCGTACATATGCATAGCCAGGGCCACTACGTTGCCTACCATTTGATCCGCTAGCGCCCGACGCTGCTCCCTATCTCCGTTCTCCAGTAGCTTCTGAATCACATAGTTCCCAAACGCATCCGTCATCAAGTCCAACGCTAAAGGCAGAATATCCGCCAACAGACTGCGCCTTTCCTCCTCTCCGCACCCCTCTACCTGCTGCTGTAGGAACCGCGACCCAGTCTGGTCCTTCGCTAGCAAGTTCAGTCGCTCTCGGGAGTCCTGTGGCTCTGCGTACCCTGGCAGACAGTCAGGCGGCAGAGTCATGAGTCCGGGAATGAACTCAGGACTGGACTCTGTCAGACCCACAGGCTCGAAGCCGGGAGGGGGAACGCTCACTCTCTGCGAGAAAAGCGAGGGAAAGACTTCTCGTCCCAGTCCAAGAAGGGACTCCGAGTCCTGCACGTTGCTCCAGAGTGCTTGGTCCGGCGGAGCTGAGGCACTACGAGGGATTTCCTCGATTTCCCGAGGGTTGAGGAGGACATAGCGTTTGGTGAGGAAGCGACTGGGCGGCTCGTCCTCGTCCTCGGCCAGGATGTTACCTATCAACTTCTTCTCGTTCATATTGTATCCTACAGTCGGGACTTGCAGTGGCATAGCATGGCACGAGGGAAATCGCAGGCTGCCAGGAAAGACTGTGCTGGCAGACAGTACTCTCGACAGTTACTGTCTCTACAGTAGTACAATAGCATAATAAAGGCAGGGTAGATGCAGGAGACATATCGGTGACACAGGTATGGGAGGTGCTGGTAACTTTCCAAAAAGCACTGAATTCACTTTAGGGTTAAGACGGCTCTCCACTACATAGCCAAGTCAGGCCACGACGACTGGCTAGGTAATTAGCTGAAACCCGCTCTGATGTCAGACTGTAGCAGTGGTGCAGAGTGTTCAAAGCAGCCGCAATAAAATGCTGCCAGCGAGTGCGCCCGCCCCCGAGGACACTCCCCAGAGCGACGTAGTCGACCCTTCCCTCCCTGTCCCCGAAGACACCACCACTACCAAGGAACTCAAGCAAGTGCTGCACGACATGGGCAACTACGAAAACCAGGAAGAAAGCCAAAAGCGGCAAATCGTGCTCGGCCACTTGAGCGAAATCTTCAAGGACTGGTGCTACCACC
>Ga0247837_1008299_pt1 | contig 13134 bp, 12 predicted proteins | sample LaCtaG_2_FD_187115 | JGI IMG/M metagenome (GOLD analysis project Ga0247837, IMG submission 187115) | Freshwater microbial communities from meromictic Lake La Cruz, Castile-La Mancha, Spain - LaCruzMarch2015_14.5m | ecosystem: Environmental > Aquatic > Freshwater > Lake | place: Spain: Castile-La...
CAACGCAACGCCTGCGACAACGCGGACTGTCTGCGCGCGGTCTATGCCGAGCGGATTCGTTACCTCGAATCGCTGGCGGTTGCGACCGCGTCCGCCGGTGTCCCTGCCGTCGCGCCGGTGGCCGGTTCGCCGGATGCCGCCCGCGAGCCGGCGCGCCGCCCGGCGCCGCCGACCGCGGCTGAAACGGCGACGATGCAGTCGCCGGAACCGATCCCGGAACCGATTGCTGAGCCGACACTGATGGCCCAACCGGCACTGACATTGCCGGAACCAAGCGCTCAAACAGGCATACCGATGCTGCCGCTGCCGGAAGGGCCGACCCCGGCAGCGGGAGGAGCCCCGACCGGCGATGCTCAGCGCGGGGCGTCCACGGGATTCTCCGTCACGAGCGGGGCTGGCGTCCTGCTGGGTTTGGCGGCGTTGGCCATCGCGTTCGGTCTGTTCGTGTGGCGGGACCGCTGGCGGGTCGGCGCGTCCTCGCGTCGCGGTCTCGCGGTGTTCGCCCGGCGAGTGCAGGCCGGGTGGGGACTCCGACGCGGGGGTTGGCGGGGGTTGCGCAGGCTCACTTCAGCGCGCGCCGATGCCTGCGCAGGAACTTCCGAGGCGATGCCGATCAGGGTATCGGCAGCGGTCGACGTGCCGCTGTCGGATGACCTCATCGCCCGTCTGCGCGCCCTGGCCCGGCCCGGCGAGCCGCTGTCGGCGGTGGTCGCGCGCGCCGTCGCGGCACTGGAAGTGACCTCCGAGCCGTCCCCGAGTGCTGCCGTTCCAGCGCGACCGGAAGCCGAGGTTTGAGAACGATGGCCCCAACTGCCGCTCGGCAACCTGCTAAACCCCGCGCTTTCGGCGAACTCGTGCGGCAACTGTGGACCATCTCCAAGGCGTTCTTCGGTTCGGAGGTCCGATATAAGGCGCTTGGTTTCGTCCTTGTTCTGCTCGCCCTGGCCCTGTCCGTCGGCGGCGTGCAGGTGCTCATGAGCTATGTGGCGAGGTATTTCATGACGGCCATCGCAACCTGGCGTTCTTCGTCAACAGCTACAACTATGCCGCCATCATCCTGCCGGTGGTGATCGTGGCGCCTATGTTCATGCGCGGGGAGGTGGAGTTCGGCGTGGTCACTCAATCGGCCGGCGCCTTTGCTCAGGTGTTGGCGGCGGTGTCGCTGATCATCACGCAGTTCGAACGGTTGAGCGCTTACCTGGCCGGCGTCCGGCGGCTTGGCACCCTGTGGGACGATCTGGATGAATTCGATGCGGAAGAAGACCAAGCGGCCCCGGCCGGTCGCCCGGAAGGGGCTGACGACGGCCGCAAAGTGAAGTTGGACAAACTGACGGTCCGCACGCCGGATCATGCAAAGACACTGGTCAGCCAGTTGTCCTTCGAACTGTGCCGCAATCAGAGCCTCCTGATCATGGGTGCCAGCGGCACCGGCAAGAGTTCCGTGCTGCGCACCATCGCCGGGCTCTGGCCGATCGGCGCCGGGTCGCTCGAACGCCCGCCGTTGCGCGACATCATGTTCCTGCCCCAACGCCCCTATATGATCGACGGCAATCTGCGCGATCAGTTGCTTTATCCCTATCCTGATCGCGACCTCAGCGACGAACAGATCATCGCGGTGGCCGATCGGGTCAATCTGGCGGATGTGCTGGATCGCGTCGACCGCGATCTCGAGCACGTGCTGGACTGGACCAACGTCCTGTCGATGGGTGAACAGCAGCGCGTGGCCTTCGCGCGACTGTTCCTGCGCAACCCCGGTTTTGCCTTCCTTGACGAGGCCACCAGCGCACTGGATGAAGACAATCAGGAACGCTTCTACCAATTGCTCAAGGAGTCGCGCATCGCCTTCATCAGCGTCGGACACCGCACCACCTTGATCCAATACCATGACCGCGTCCTGCAACTGGACCGTTCGGGAAGTTGGGAAATCACCTGGCGGGGCGAGCAACCGGCGCTTGCGAGCAACGGAAGTGCCATCGTGTGAGTCCTGGCGAACCCAACAGGATCGCCGGTCAGCGCATCACTTAGTTCCCTGGGACCGGTGTCACATCCTGAGCCTGCATGGTCGTCGGCATGGGAACGTGCCGGATCTCCTTGCCGCCGAAATCAACCTTGTTCAGCGCGATCGTGCGGACCGTCAGGTCACCGTAGGTGCGAAAGAAGGCGACCTGGTTCTTGAGGTCATAGACCGTCACCCACTGCGTCGTGTCGTAGTCGATGGTCGGGTTGCCCCCGGTCTGGGACGGGATCTTCTCCGCCACCACCCCGCGGGGGATGTCCACCGCGTTGAGGATGTGGAACGCCAGGTTCGCGCCCTCGGCCGCGGTCGCCACGGGGGTTGACGCGTAGACGAGGGCGGTGGCTTTCACAAAACGACTGGGCGGCGTGTAGTCCCCCGGCAGCCCGAGAAGTCCCGTGCCCTGGCCGAGCGGCGTGACTTCAACCGAGCCCAGTTTGAGGGCATCGACGTTGATGTTCGTCAGATCGATGTGGTTACGCAGGTTCGTCTGGTGCCAGTCGAAGGGCGGGGAATTGGTGAGGACGCCGATGGGGTTGTCATTGATGTGCAGCTTGCCGTTGAGGTATTCGACCACGATGGAGTTCCCCTGCGCGTCGCTGATGGCCCAGTGGAGCGGCAGCGGACCGGCCTGCGGCAGGACGAGTTCGTAAACGGTGAGCTTGGTTAAGGCCTCGCGCACCTCGGCCACCGTTGCGAACTGACTCAGGAGCCAGTTGGCGAGCTCGACGTTGGAGACCGCGTGCTTGCCCTTGTCCGGGAACGGTTGGTACTGGGCGAAACCGGGGAGGAAGAGCGCGCCAACCGACAGACCGGCCTCATTCATGCCATCGGCCGCGACATCCAGGCCAAGGGCGTTGATGCCGAGGAAGCCGTGCTTCGTCGTCCAGGTCATGCCCGGCTCGAGGTCGGGGCGGGTGGCCGCCAAGTGGTGCCCGCGCGGCACCAGCATCACCTGGCTCTGGAGGTCCATCGAGAACTCCATCGAGCGGCCAACGATCCAGGCCCCGTCTTGAGACTGGAGGCGGAAGGTCGTGCAGGCCGCGGCGGGCGCGGGCGGCAGGGCGAACGCGACGGCGGCCAGCGTGGCGAGCAGGGGGCGGGTCAACGATCGGATGGGCACGGGGTCGTCTCCTGGGTTAGCGCCGGGGTGAGTCAACACAGGGAAAGCATGGCAGATCCCCGGCGCATTGCTAGCGTCGTTCGCGTGGCCGCCGCGCCGGCCGGCATTGGCACCAGGGTCAGGACCTTGCGGGGTGCTGTGAAAAGCGGTCGGCGTCCATGCCGTGCTTGGTTTAAACCGGCGTGTGCATCCGAATTCGACCGACCGCCTGCACCTGGAAAGCCGCTTCCGGCGCACCCACCTCTGCGCCGACGCGGTGACCCTGCGCCCCGGAACGGTCGGTCCGGCCGGGCGTCGATGCAGGTCCAACGGCCACAACCTCAGTCACAGGCACCCTCCATGACCAACCCACCGTTCGCGGGTCCCGCCAACCGGCTTGCCGAGGCGACCAGTCCTTATCTCCGGCAGCACGCCCACAACCCGGTCGATTGGTGGCCCTGGTGTCCGGAGGCGCTGGCCTTGGCGCGGGAGCAGGACCGGCCGATCCTGCTGTCCATCGGCTATTCGGCCTGCCATTGGTGTCATGTGATGGCCCACGAGTCCTTCGAGGACCAGGCCACCGCGGAGTTGATGAACCGGCTGTTCGTGAACATCAAGGTCGACCGCGAGGAGCGGCCGGATTTGGACCGGGTCTACCAGACCGCGCATCAATTGATGGCCCGGCGCTCCGGCGGCTGGCCGTTGACGGTCTTCCTGACCCCGGATACCCACCTGCCCATCTTTGCCGGGACCTATTTTCCGCGCGAGCCGCGGCACGGCCTGCCCGCGTTCAGCCAGCTTCTGAACGGGGTGGCGCGCGCCTGGCGCGAGCAACAAGGGGCGATCAGCGCCCAGGCCACGGACCTGACGGAGGCTCTTGGCCGGCTGGAACCCGCGGCTGACACGGCGCTGCCGGGGGCGGAGGTGCTGGACGCCGCACTGACGCAGCTCGCGGGCAGCTTCGATGAGCAAGACGGCGGATTCGGTCGTGCGCCCAAGTTTCCTCACGCCACCAACCTGGAGTTTCTGCTGCAGCATCACGCGCGCACCATCGCCGCGGGTGATCCGGACGGGCGTTCGCTGCGCATGGCCGTCTTCACCCTGGAGCGCATGATTCGCGGCGGGATCAACGACCAGCTCGATGGGGGTTTCTGCCGGTATTCGGTCGATGACCGCTGGGAGATCCCGCACTTCGAGAAGATGCTCTATGACAACGGCCCGCTGCTCGCCCTGTGCTGTGATGCCTACGCCGGCACCGGTGAGCGCCTGTTTCGCGAGGCGGCCGAGGCCACGGCGAACTGGCTGATGCGCGAGATGCAGTCACCGCAGGGCGGCTATTACTCCAGCCTGGACGCGGACAGCGAGGGCCATGAGGGGCGTTTCTATGTCTGGGATCGGGAGCAGGTGAGGGCCTTGCTCACCCCGGCCGAGTATGAACCCTTCGCGATCGTCTATGGACTCGATCAACCGGCCAACTTCGAGGGCCAGTGGCATCTGCACGGGTATCAGACGCCGGTCGAGGCGGCGCGGCGCCTGGGGCTGTCGCCGGCACAGGTCGCGGCCCTGCTTGCCGGTGCCCGTGCCACGCTCTTTGCCGAGCGTGAGCGGCGGGTGCGCCCCGACCGCGACGAGAAGGTGCTGACCGCCTGGAATGCACTCACCATCAAGGCCATGGCCCGGGCCGGGCGGGTGCTGGAGCGGCCGGACTATCTGGAGTCCGCGCAGGCCGCCTTGGGCTTCATCCGTCGCACCCTGTGGCGGAACGGACGCCTGCTCGCGACCTGTAAAGACGGCATCGCCCACCTGAACGCCTATCTGGACGACTATGCGAACCTGCTGGATGCCTTGCTGGAACTGCTCCAGACCCGGTGGTCCAGGGCCGACCTTGATTTCGCGGTGGACTTGGCTGAGGTCCTGCTCGACCAGTTCCATGATCCCGAGGCCGGCGGTTTCTGGTTCACCGGCCGCGACCACGAACCGCTGATCCATCGCCCGAAACCCCTGGGAGATGAGTCACTGCCCTCCGGCAACGGCATCGCCGCTCACGCCTTGCAGCGGCTGGGGCACCTGCTCGGCGAACCGCGTTATCTGGACGCCGCGATCGGGACCCTCAAACTGGCGGCCGCGGCGATCCGTGGTCAGCCCTACGCCCATGCCACCTTATTGTTGGCGCTGGACGAGTCGCTCGACCCACCCGAGCTGCTGGTGATCCGCGCCGAATCCGACCTGCTGGATGACTGGCAGACCGCGGCCCGGCAGGGGTATCAGCCGCGGCGGATGGTCCTTGCGATCCCCAATAGCGAGACCGACCTGCCCGGCGCCCTGGCAGGTCTGGTGCCGGGCGCCGGTCCCCGCGCCTATCGCTGTCGCGGCACCCACTGCGAGCCGCCGCTGACGGATATCGCCGCACTGTCCGTTCAGCAGCCGTGACAGTAGTAGTCGGGCAACCCGGCAATGCGGCAGGCCTGTTGGCAGCCGCCGTTGGGGAACAGGGCTTCCAGGTGCCTGCGGGTGCAGGGTACGTGCTCCGAGATCGCAGCGCCGATGCTCTTGATCACCACCCGCGGTGACGGGGGGATCTCGTGCGTGGCGTAATAGTCGCGCAGGAACGCGATCACGCGCCAATGACACTCGGTGAGTTTCAGTCCCTCCTCGGCGGCCAGGGTCAGCGCCAGGTCACGGTCCCAGTCATCGAAGTGGGCCAGGTACCCCTTCTTGTTCAGATGGCGTCCGGCGATTTGTACGTTGAGCATCGGTCAGTCCTCCGCCCTTGGATGGGCTGGTTGTTGTTGATTCACTGATCCTGGTGGTGGGGGCAGTCCGTGCCGCGCCGACGCGCGGCCGGCGATCACTCAGAAAATCAGTTATTGCTTGTTTACTAACGCGATTCACTGTCCATGTCGGATCACATCGGCCCTAATCATGGCCTATTTTTTTGATCCTGTAACCGAATGCAGATCAATTCGCCTAAAAAAACCTCAGCAAGCGGCTGCCGGCCTTGATCACGGTTCCGGCCACGCGGCCTTGTAGGGTGGACAAGCGCAGCGCAGTCCACCCGCGGCGCACGGGGTTCGGTGGACTGCGCTAGCGCTTGTCCACCCTACGGCCGGAACGATGATCGAGTCCCGGCTGCCGACGTCGCCCTGGCGGACTCTGAGTCTGTGTCGCCGGTGATCGAGCGCGGCACGCCGCCGTCCGCCAACCGGCCTCAGCGAAGCTGGCCCATACAGTTGGCGTAGTAGGTCACGGTGGCCGGCCAGTCGGCGAAGACGCCCATCACGCCCACGTCCTTCGCCAGTACATGCAGGACTTTCATGACATCACCTTCACGGGAGATGGCGGAGTCGAACGTCTGGTAGTAGAAACCGTTGTTGCCGTCGGCCAGCAAACCGGAACGCTCCAGGGTCCAGGTGATGATTTTGAGTCCGGCCGCCTTGGCGTCCAGGGCATACTGGGACGGCACGATCTGCCCGTCGGCGGTGGTCAGCAAGGCGAAGGTGGGCGGTGCGACGATGTTGAATCCCTCGGCCTTGTACCCGAGCAGATCGGCGGCGCTGGGCAGTGCCTCGACCGTCTCCGCGTCATCCAGGTAGACGGCTTGTTTGCCGAATGCGGGTTCCTGGGCGATCCAGTACCGGATATCGCGGATGTCGAAGGACTGGGCATAGACGTTCCGTGGGGGTACGCCGGCGGCACGATATTCGTCGATCATCTGCTGGGCATAATCCTCCTGCGTGTAACCCTCATAGGGCATGGTCACGCTGGCGCTCTTCAACTCCGGTGTCATTTTCACTTGCAGGACTTTGAACAGTTCGATGCTCTCGGCATGGGTGAGTAGGGTGCCGCTGGTCGGACCCGCGTAGAGATCGGTCCGGAAACTGGCGGTCCCGCTCAGAAACTCGCGCGCTGTCTTGGCGGCGGGGTTGGATGCGTCCATCTTGCCCCTGAGCGACTTGAACTCGGCAAGGGTGATATCGCTGGTGCAGCACAGGGCCGAGGCTGGCGTATCGATGGTGCCGTCGTACTTGAAGGTTGCGGCGGTGAACGGCTTGGAGCACTTTTCGGCAAGCGGGGTGTCCAGAATATTGGTGGTCGTGTGCAGATCGCACTGGGAGTGGCGGCAGACCAGTTCTTTGTCCGCGGTGAAGGTCACGTCGCACTCGATGATCCCGGCGCCCATGCGTGCCGCGGCCACATAGGACTCCAGGGTGTGTTCAGGGAATTGCAGGGCGGCACCGCGGTGGCCGATGGAGAACGCCGTCTTGCGCAGGTCGCTGTTGGCGCATGAGCGCAGTTTGTTCTTGAGTGGGCCGTCGGCCATGTCGTCCACCAGAAAACCGGGGCGCGGACCCAGGTGAATCGTATTGCCGATACCCTTGTATTCATTGAACTGACCGGCTGACCAAGCCGCCTGAGCAAGGCCGGCAGCCGCCAAGCCGACCAGCAGTGTCAGGATCGTCGTCGTGCTGCGAAACATCGGGAATTCCTCGTTCGGGTGAAGGGAGTGGGTGGGTAAAGCGTCGGCCTTGGTCGTGCGCTTCACGGGCGCCGCCGGGTAGGTGAATGCCTGATGTTTTAGCACGATGCGATTACGAAAAAGCGACAGTCATGCGACGGTCTTGCGTGGCTGCCTGTCGATTGTGGTTGCCGGGGGTACTGGTGCTATTGATGCGATTGATGCGATTGACCGTTACGGCGATGGTGACCGTGGTCGGAATCGGCTGCGCGGCGTTGCTGTGGGCCGCGGAACCCGCGCTCGACGCGCGGGCCGCCGCGGCCGGGCGCCAACAGGCGGCGGGCGGCTGGTTACAGCTCGAACAGGATCAGCGGGCGGTGCGCCGTCAGGTCGAACCCATGACACCACCGCAGTCGCAGGAACTTGAGATCCAGGCGCAGCAGGAGCGGCTTGAACTGCGGGGCACACTTCAGGATCAGCAGCGTGAGCGCGACCAGGCCGCGCGCGCTCGACTGCGCGCCGACGATCCCGGCACATTGCCGCCGGGGCAGGGCGCACGCGCTCTGGGGCTGCAGATGCGCCAGGGGAGGGAACTGGACGCGCTGCGCTTACGCCGCGGACTGGATCGCGGGTTTCCGGCGCCGCTTGGGCGGTAACCTCAGGGGGCCTTGATCGGAGCCCCGGAAATAAGAAAACCGGCGGCCGAGGCTTTATAGCCCTCGTACCTGATATCCGGACAGACAGTCGTGTAGGGGCGGGTTTAAAACCCGCCGCGACGTCCGGCTATCACGTCTGACAGCTATAAACCGCGCCAGCTCCAGCAATCGTCGCGTCTGCCGGGGCCGATCCCATCCAACGACATCGCATACCGCGCTGGGCGCGGTTTAGTTCAACTGAATCCGCTGTCCCCAGGGCACCTTTGACTGACCCTTGACCAGCCAGATGACCGGGTAAGGGGGTTCCTGCTTGGGGAATTCGCCCTGGGCGTCGGTGAAGTAGACCAGCAAATCCGGCTGGATACCCGCCTTGGCGACCCACTGGAAGACCGGCACGAAGCTGGTCCCGCCGCCGCCTTGGAGCGCGGTCGGGCGCATGACCGGCTCCCAGGGCTCGTAGCGGAAGGGCGCGCCCGCGCACAGGGCGGCGTCGCAGGGCAGCAGGGTCACGCGGGCGCGCACCTGGCCTTTCAGGGCGTCGATCTCATCGATGAATTCTTCCAGTTCCTGGTCTTTGATGGAGCCGGACGTGTCGATGGCGATGATCAGATCCAACTGCTGGCTGCGCAGGCTGGGAAGGATGAAATCGCCCTCCCGGCGCGACGGACGGGCATAGCTGAAATCGTCACGGGCGGTGGCGCTCAGGTAGCGCGCGAGCAGCATCCGCCAGGGCAATTGCGGCTGGAGCAGGTGGTCGATCATCCGCGCGAGCTCACCGCCGAGTTTGCCGGCTTGCATGGCCTGCTGTGCGGCGCCGGCCAGGCGCTGCTGCCACTGCACCGCGAGGGTGTCCTGCTCGTCGGGTGTCAGCGGCTGGGGGGCGCCGGCGCCGCCGCCCGGTTCGGACTGGGCGTTGCGTGCGCCGCCCTGATCCGGCTCGCCCGCGGCAGGCTGCTGTTGCGGTGGCCGCTGGTCCAGGTCTTTTTCGGTCAAGCCGCTCTGCTGGCCGCGGCCTTGCTGGTGTTGATCGTCCTGATCGTAGGCGTGGGTGTCCAGCGTCTCGGACTGATCCTGTTCGGCGATCAGCGGATAGATTTCCTCCGCCGTCATCCCCTTGTACATCGGCATGACCAAGGCCCCCGGCGGCGGCGTCAGTCCGTCGGCGATCAGCAGCGGGTTGACGGCGTAGTCGCAGGCCAGATCCCAGCGGTGACGCACGCGATGCCGACGGCGGGCGAAGTGGGAGAGGGCACAATGCAGGGCCTCGTGGGCAAGGATGAACTGCGTCTGATCCAGGGTCAGTGCCGCGATGTACTCGGGGTTGTAATAGAAAGCGCGGGCATCGGTGGCGGTCGTCTTGCACCAGTCCGTCGCGGCGGCGTGCATCGGCAGGCGCAGGACCAGCGCTCCCAGGAACGGCTTGTCCAGGATCAGCCGCGTACGCGCCGCGGCCAGCTTGGTTTCGATGGGGGTTGGTGGCATTGTCGGTAAGTCACGCGTCGGAAATCAGTGAAAGAATGAATACACTCTTGTGGGCCTTGATCACGGTTCCGGCCACGGAACATCGTAGGGTGGACAAGCGCAGCGCAGTCCACCAGCGGCGGCGCGGGATTCGGTGGACTGCGCTAGCGCTTGTTCTTCTCGTTCCCACGCTCCGGCGTGGGAATGCCGTCCGGCCGCTCCAGCGGCCGGTGGCGTCACGCGACGCCGGTGTTCCTACGCCGGAGCGTGGGTGCCAGATCATCGAAAACTCGATTACGACAAGACAACGACGAGACAACGACGAGACAACGAGAAAAACCGCGACGCCAACGGCGTTTACTCAAACAGCATGACATCCGCCACCGCCTGCGCCCAGTCGGCGAAGGCCGGCACTTCGAACACCCGGTTGCCGATTGCCCGATGCAGGTCGGACACCAGCATCACGCCCAGTTCGCGGGCCGGGAATCGATTGGCATAGTGCAGAATGTTGCCGATGGTCTGATCGCGGCGGTCGCTGTCCTGGGCGCGGATGGCCCGGCCGACCAGGGCGGCGGCCACCGCATACTGGAGATCGATCTCGCGCGGCACCGGGACCGGGTCGCCGTTGACGATGGCGTCCAGGTCCGGCATCTGGTCCAGGCTGTTGATGAAGGCCGTGAGTTCGATCCCGGCAGCGGGTCCGACACAGGCCTGTAAGGTTCCTTGCAGCAGTTCCGGGTGATCCTCGAACTTCTTGAGACCGCGATGGGCGAATTCCCAGGAGCGGGGCGAGGGGAAGGCTACCGGGTTGTGCGCCGGATCGAAGTCGAACAGCAACTCCGGGCGAAAGCGCAGGAAGGCGATCACCCGCTCGTCGATCCCGCTGCGATAGGCCCAGGCCACCCAGTCGTCCAGGTGGGTCTCGACCTCGAAGTGCGAGAAGCGGTTGGCCAGCGGCGCCGGCATGCTGTAGGTGACGCCGCGATCACCCTGGCGGTTGCCGGCGGCGAAGATCGCCCAGTGCGCCGGCACCTGATACTCGCCCAGACGGCGGTCGAGGATCAGTTGGTAGGCGGCGGCCGATACCGCCGGCGGGGCCGAGGTGATCTCATCGAGGAACAGGATGCCGGTCGGGCCGTGGCGCGCGCCATCGGGCAGCAGTGCCGGAATCGCCCACTCCACCCGATTCTCCGCCCGGAAGGGGATGCCGCGCAGATCGCTCGGCTCCATCTGCGACAGGCGGATGTCGATCAGCGGCACCTGATGGCGCCCGGCAATCTGGGCCACCATCTGGGATTTGCCGACGCCCGGCGGACCCCACAACATGACGGGTGTGTGGTGACCCTCGGGGGTGCTCGCAAACTCGCGCTCCAGGACGCGAAGCAACAGGGCTGGACGCATGGCGGGTCTGGTTCCTCGTGGGTACGGGGGTCGGACAGGTTGTTCACCGCGTCGCGCCGACGCGGGGGCGGGCAGTCGCCGCGCCTGGAGAAACATGGGTTTGGTGCTCGGACTTCACAAGCGGACACGACACCAACCGCCGCGGGCGGCGGTCAGTGTCTTGTCATCCATAAGAAAACCGCTGTATTCTAATCACCCTTCTCGTCCCCGCGCCCGCTCGGAGGACTGGCGGCGATCACAGGGGATTCCAAAACAAAATGCCCGGAGACCGGAAATGAACCAGTTCTACTACGACGCCGTCACCAAGATGGAAGAAATGGGCGTCGATGACGAATATATCCAGGGGTGGCAGTGTGGTTTTCTCCAGAACCCCAAGCGCGAAGAGCAGCGCCTGACCGAGGCCTACGAGGCCGGTTACACCGACGGGGAAGAGAAGTCCACCGACAACTTCGGCGAGTGGGTCGCGGACTGAACCGGAAAAGGCGGGAGTACCCGCCTTTTCTGCTGTTCTGAAGACACTTGATATCCCGGGAATCGAGCGTCGTCCGACGCTTGACCCGCTTGGTCTCCGATGCCGTCATCGACTCCCGACCTGCCGTCCCCGGCCAGCCCGCCCGCGCGTCTGCGCGGCTTGCTCGCGGGCGACGCCTTCCTGACTATGCCCTGCTGTTTCGACGCGCTGTCGGCGCGGCTGATCGAGCAGGCGGGTTTTCCACTGACCTTCATGAGCGGGTTTGCCGTCTCGGCGGCGCGGCTGGGTCTACCCGACACCGGCCTCATCACCGTCACTGAAATGTTGGATCAGGGCCGTGCCATCTGTCAGGCGGTGGCGCTTCCGGTCATCGGTGACGGCGATACCGGCCACGGCAACCCGGCGAACGTGCGGCGGACCCTGGAGCAGTTCGGCCTGGCCGGCTTTGCCGGGGTCATGATCGAGGATCAGCTCGCCCCCAAGCGTTGCGGTCATACCGGCGTCAAAGAGGTCGTCGGGCGGCCTGCTGCATTGGCCCGCATCCGCGCCGCGGTGGATGCCCGCGACGCCGGGGCCGGCTGCCTGATCCTGGCCCGCACCGATGCGCGCAGCGCGCTGGGACTGGACGAGGCGATCTGGCGGATGCAGGCCTTTGCCGACCTGGGTGCCGACATCCTGTTCCTGGAAGCGCCGCGCGACGTCGCCGAGATGGCGCGGTTCTGCCGGGAGGTCCCCGGCATCAAGATGGCGAACATGCTGGAGGGCGGGATCACGCCGATACTCCCGCCAACGCGCCTGGCCGATCTGGGCTATCGCATCGCCGCCTATCCGCTGACCCTGCTTGCCGCTGCCGTCGCGGCCATGCGCGACGCCTTGGGCGACCTGGCCGCCGGCCGCACCCCGCCGCGCCTCACCGACTTCGCGACCCTGCGTGCTATGCTCGGGTTCGATGACTACGACCGGCTGCTCGCCGCCTACGCGGACCCCGACGGCGCGGTTTGACCCGCAACCCGGAGCGGCCTGCCATGGGTGACAAGAGCTATCTCAAAGACCTGATTCTACTGCGCAATGATCCATCCAAAGTGCCGCTGATCCGGGAGCGGGCGCGGGCCGGGGAGATGGACGCCCAGTACGCTATGGGGCTCATCTACGCCGAGGGCCGCGGCGTGGAGATCGATCTGGCGCAGTCGCACTATTGGCTGTCGCTGGCCGTGGCTCAGGGTGATCGCGACGCCGAACAGTTGCGCAACATCGTCGGCAGCCAAATGACCGATGAAGAGTACGCGATCTCCAAACGGCTGCGCGCCGGACCGCTATTGGGTGCGGTGAGGGCCGATTAGGCGATTGCCGACGGGTGTGGGCGACGGTGACTTGGATCCACGCGCGCAGCCCGCCCGGGCCGCATCCGCTCCTGTACCATAGAACGCAACCCCTGGCGGGCATCGCTCCGGTCGCAGCCCGCCGCACACACGCATCCAGGACCACACCATGACGATCGACCCCGCGCAATGGCGGCGCTTCCAGCGCCTGCGGTGGAGTACCTACGCCATCCTGATCCTGGCCTATATGCTG
>Ga0247837_1008300_pt1 | contig 13134 bp, 7 predicted proteins | sample LaCtaG_2_FD_187115 | JGI IMG/M metagenome (GOLD analysis project Ga0247837, IMG submission 187115) | Freshwater microbial communities from meromictic Lake La Cruz, Castile-La Mancha, Spain - LaCruzMarch2015_14.5m | ecosystem: Environmental > Aquatic > Freshwater > Lake | place: Spain: Castile-La...
TAATTACACATCTGGTGAAAAAGAAGCAATTGACTCGGATGAAATTATACCTTTAGAAATCATTACTTTAACTTTGCGCTCCAGCAGGGATAAAACACCTGAACAATTAGCTAAAATATTACTGGCTAGGTTTAAAATAAAAGATGAAGAAGGTAAAATTAAGCTATTTATAATCAACCAAGATAAACCATTAGATGTAAAAATTAAAGACACAGATGAAAAAGCAATTTATTTAATGAGAGCAATTCTTAGTGATCTTAGTTTAATAAATTTATTTAGAGAAAAAGAGCCTTGTACAGACTTTGGGGTTTGGTTCCAAAATACAGATAATGGGGATAGATTATATGACTATAGCTCCCTTTCTAAAGATAAATCTGTTAAATCTACTGAACCTTTATTAATAGCAGTACCTTACTCAGCAGCAAATACTCCAAAGCCCCAAGGATCTCGTTTTGATAATCCTGAAGTTACTGCAATTACTACCTTCCTTTATTATCTTGACAGCCGAACTGCAATTTTGGAAGAACCTCACCTTGAATTTATAATTAATGCTATTCGTAAAGGAATAAAAGAAAATCCATTCTTAGATTTTCCAGATCTATTTGAAGAACTAAAAGAAATAGCAACTAAAGTAGATCCACGCTTAAGAAATGAGGCAAGAACAAAATTCTTTAATACCAAACTCAATTTGCCGGATACACAGCAAAAGTTTCGTAAAATACTAGCCAGAACCATTATCCAAGAACAAATCAAAATTGATTCCGGGAAAGCAAATTCTAATAGATATGAGCAAGGAACAGTAAATGATTCTGTTATTGGTTTCTCAGGAACTGCAGGTGATACATCCTCCCACTTCAATAACGTACATTTAGATGCAGCTGCTGATGGTAATATGAGCTTAGGTATTATGGGGCGAGCTAATTGTCAAAAAACCATAGCTCTAGATACTACGAGCGTTACTCAAGGTTCAGGTTATACTTCTGAACTTATAAACCAACTTGCCAAATCATTTACCAAAAACACAAGAACCTTAATTGATGTAGGCGGCCTATGTAAAGCCTCAAACCGTGAGGTAGCTAAAGCAATTGCCATAGTGTTACAACAAAAATCCACTGCAAATAATTCTATTAAAAATAACGGTGTAATTTTTTATGATAATAATGTTAAAAAATTATTAACTCTTAATCTAGATGGTTCTGATACTGTAGTTCTGCTCAATGAAGATATGGTAAAAAAATCAGAGAGTGAAGGAAGATACTTTACGTTTTACGACCAAGACCATTGTCGGGGCGCTGACATTAAGCAAATGAATAAAGCCGAAGCCATATTAACGCTTAATTTTACCGTTACAAATAATAAATATAAACAAGCTATTATGCGCATGAGAAAAATTATTGATAAAACAGCAGGACAATCATTTTCAGTTGCAGTACCTCAAATACTTAGAGAGAAAATTCTTGAGGATTTGGGTAAAAATACATTAGGTGGAAGTTATATACTAACAGGTAATGATATTGCTTGCTGGTTAAGAGATAAAGAACTTAAAGAAAATACAAATAATGTTTTTTTGATTAAAAAAGAGTTAGAAGCTGAAATAAAAAATGCAATAATTCAACAACAAGCCGCCCTAACTAAGCTAATAACAGCCAATGGTCTTGATAATATAAGCCCAGACAAAATAGCCATATTTCGTCAATGTATAAAAGAGCTAAATACTTTATCTCCTATGATCTCATCAAATGAGTCAAGTTTGAAAGCTAAATATGGATCTGTATATGGCCTAATTAAGAGAGAAGTCTTTCTTAGCGAGCTTGAAGAATCGTTTAATAAAAAACTGAAAGCTGTCTTTGAAATAGTTAACCATGCTCGAACCACTTTAAATATAGGCGGAAAACCACTACCAAAGACACTTCCTACTGATCCAGAACCTTATCAAAAAATGGCTCTACGTATAATTGAAAAACGTAAGAAAGGGTTAAGCGAGGAGCTGCACATTCAACCAACAACGGAGGCTCTAACTGAATCTCATGCTGAAGTAGAAGCTGAAAATGAAGCAGAAGCTGAAGCTATAACCGAAACAGAAACCCATGCTTTTGCACAAGTTAATAGTGAAGAAGCCGTAGTGACACCAACTTTAAATAAAGATCCAACACCATATCAACCTTTATCAATAGATTTTATTAAAAGCGACGCTAAACTTAGTGCATTAAGTATGGCCCATAACATCAAATTTATGAGCCTTTTATTTTCAAACGAAGATCCCATAAGCTGTAGCCCTAGCTATGATAACCAACCAATTCCTCCTGTACGCTATTTTCTTGCTCGAGAAGAAGGCAAGCCTAAAATTATTCTTATTAATCAAGATGAAGCTGATTTATTTAAAAAATCTGTTAATAGTGATTGGACGTTATATAACGTAACTTTACAAAAAGGACAAAGATTAACTCCAATAACAGGTACACCGATAAACTTAACTCAAGATCAATTATACAAAAAAATTCTTTTTGCCTCTTTTAGATCTAAAATTACAAACAAATCTTTAAGAAGTATAGAGGACTCATTAAGCGGACTATATACTCACGAACAACTCGAACCTGCATTAACTATTAATTATCATGAAGAAGATAATAAATCATTATTTAGCTTTGATAAATGGGGCTTTTCTGGAGATAAACCTCAAAAAATTGATGTTTCTGTATCACGAGTTCATGATAAATTATTTAAAGAAAAGCATGAAAAATATGGTGTACAAATAAAACTGCAAGGTCAAGAAAAGGCAGCAGATATTTTCATTTCCGCAAAACTAAAACCTCTTATTAAAGCTGAAATAGCCGCAAGAAAACAAGAAACAAATCCATCCAAAGAAGCTATCCTTGAAAAGGTTAGGGATAATATTAAGACTGAATATCAAAAAGTAATGGATAAAAAAATAGCCATAAATGCAGAAATTGGAGCTAAAATAGCTGAAAAAACTGCAATTATTGATGATACTCAAAAAGCAATAACCCGTTTAATAGCAGAAAAAGAAGCAGCGATTGCAAGAGTTAAACATAGCTTAGAAACCTCGTTTGGCGACAAAATAAAAGATTACCTTTATCTAAGGGCGCCAATTTCAGAATTAATGTCTCGAGATATTGACTATTTTAATAAGCCCATCAACGTACAATCTAAAAAATATGATACTCTAGACTTAGCAATTAAAGCTTTATGTGATAAACATTTGGCATCCCTATCTGTTAAAGATGCCGTTTATACCTCTCGGCAACTACAAGAAAAACTTGAATTAATTGTCACAACACTTACCCCAATTGTTCATCAAAACTATAAAATCATAAGTTCTTATGACAAAACTAGTGGGGCATTTATTGACTACTTAAAAACTAAATTAGATGCAAAATATAAAAGTTCACCAGGAACATTTCTTCTTTATGATCTCAAAACAGATACAAATTTTATTAATGCATTTGATCTAAATTTTTGTGAGTTCTATCATAGTGATGATGAAAGAGCAAAATTATTGGAATGCTTTGCACAAGCTATAAATGATTCTTTGAGTCGAGTTGAAGGTAAAGGTACAGGTAAAGCTAAAAAACACGTTATAGCTAATGAATTTAATCCAGAATTATTAGAAGGAGCAATCCTTAAACATGTTACAGCTCTTTTCAAAAAAGCTGATAAGAGTGAAGATGAGCTATATCTATTTACATCAAGACTTAGTTATACCTTAAATACCGGTGGACCTGCAAAACATCAAGATGCTATTAAAAAAGAGGTTGAAGATAGAATTAGAAATATATTGATCATGAATATGGAAAGCCATGCGGATAGTAATCAATCTTTATCAATAGAAGCTGTTAGATATCTTAAATCTAAATTGGGTGTTGAATTCGATTTACCAGAAAGCTTAACTAAATTTATGGATCTTGATGAAAGTACACTTATCCCCACTATACAAGAAACATTGGCTCGCCAAAATATCAGGGTATCAGATTATCAGCTAAGAGCCTTGAAGGAAGAAATTTCTTATCAAATGGATAAATATAGACAAATTAATAGGCAGATATTTGATGATTACGCCCCCATCACAAATCGTACAGGGACAATTCACGCTGAAGGTGCTGCAGAGTCTAAGTCAATTCCTCCAGATATTCTTGAGTCCATTCGAGCTCTTGATATTCAAGTGGCAAAAATAAATCAAGATATCGAGGACGCTAAAAAACAAAGAGATGAACAAGTAGCATCTATCGATACCAAAATAAGAACTTTAAAAAAAGAACGTATAGAAAATAAAACTAAAATAAAAGAGCGTAAAATGGAGCTCTCAGCAATTAATAAATTATTTAGAGCCTTAAGCAATCTCTTTGCAGTTTTCCTAGATAACAAAGTTGAAATTAATAAAAATCAGACTCCCGCACAATTTTTGGAACAAAATTTTTCTTTAGAAAAGGTTGTTGATATTATTGATGATGAAGCTTTAGCAGATAAAATACCCCGAGTAATCGACCCAATATTTTCCGCTACCCTAACCTTTTCACCACCTGAATACTATGATGCAACTCATGATATGGCAGAACAAAAAGTTCGCTTACATGGCCTCACCGATTCTGAAAATCAAGTTGGCAGAGCCTTTGACCTGACAGATAAAATAGTTAGAACTACGGCTCATACCATCCAGGACAGGGAGCACGAGATAGCTTTACAAGGAGTATTACAACCTCGACAAAAAAGGGTTTTAGAAAGCGCTGAAGTAGTTGAGGAAGATGAAAGTGATATTATAAGTGAAACTTATAATCCTGATATTGAACTTGATGACGAAAACGATTCTTCAACATTGCCTCATAGCTCTGAAGACGAGCCCCTTGAAGAGGCAACTAAGGGAATTAGGCACAAACATCATTAATCCCAGATGTTATCAAAAGCCTTGACTTCATTTAACAAAATGACATACTGTTGTATATTTAATCAAAAAGAGGTGTCGCTTGGCTGCTTTTACTGATTTTTTATTGTCATGCTTTACTAGTGATAGAAGTGATGCGCTTAAACACATATTGACTAGATTTAATCTAGAATTTTCAGATGGAGTGGTACCGTCAGTTGAGCGACCATTTAAATTATCCTCTTTAGACATCGAACTTTTAATTGACCTTGCACGAAAATATCAATCTGAGAAACTACTTATTGCCTTAGCTAGCATGGGAACAATTGAATTAAATAAAAATAAAACCATAAAAGATCCATTTCATCCATTGATAGGATGTAAAGATCCTGCCATAGAAGCAATAATTATTGCAAAAGCGATTGAGATACATGCGCTAAAGACTATTGATATTGAAACAAAATCTAGAATTGTCTATGGGTTAAGTGGTAATCCATCTACGTTAAATCATCTTAGATTTATTCGGCATTTATTAGATTTTGGTGAAGTGATTGTTGTGTTGAATGCGCAATCACCACTTAAATCTCTTGATAGCTATGTTGAACCGAGTACTCGTTTAGAAATGCTACAATCAATGATTGATACTTTGGAAGATAGTTATAGAGCAAGATGCCATCTATCGCGCCTAGAAATAGATAGACCCCCACCATCACGCATGGCAGTTACCATGAGTATACTTACCTTGCTATCTCAAGAAAACGAGCAATTCACTTTAGTCTTAGGTTTAGATGCGCTACCCTCATTCACGCGATGGTATCAATGGGAGGCACTTGGAAAACTCTGTAATCTTAAATTCTACTGCCGACCAGGTGAACAAATGAACGATTCTGATGCAGAATCCAATTTGAAATTACTTGATGCAGGCGGCGTCCATAATACCCATTTAGTTTTTAATACCGAAGCAGAATGTGTCGCTTTTCTTAAAAGATATCCTTCCCGTCAAGCATCATTTGGTGTCATACCTGATATTACAGAAGGTTCTGCTACTCAGGTTCGTGCATATTATAAAACTCATGATCTAGACACTCCACCACCACCAGAGCTAAATATCCATCCATCTGTCCATGCAATAATTAGGCATTACGACTTATTTCGACCTGAAGCAACATCATCAACTGATGACGTATCTCGAGAGTCAAAAAAATTTAATCATTAATAGCAATATAAATCCAGGGTCTAGCTGAGCCATGACCGTAAGGGTGCGAAAAATCTAGGATATCAAACTTTTCTGCTCACTTATGGACACAGCTAGGTTACAATGATTGCAAGCCGTACATAATATGCGCTTGCAATTATATTTATTAGATGTTTTATGGATAACCACAAATAATATAATATAATGTTAAATATCTATTCCAAGTTAAATATGATCCAAATATAATAGGTAATTATGAATAAAAATTCAGCAAGTCATTACGAACAAAAAATCCTCAAAATTTCAATAACTGTAACTTTTCTTTTGGCACTAGCGGGTCTTTTATTTGGATTATTGTCTGGCTCATTGGCTATTGTATTTGATGGTATGTTTAATGTGGTTGATACTGCCATGTCTATATTGGCACTTCTAGTGGCAAGGCTATTGACTAGTGCAGGAAGTGATCGATTCCAATATGGATATTGGCATCTTGAACCTATGGCGCTTGTTTTTAATGGTTCTGTTCTTATTTTGCTCTCAGTTTATGCCTTTGTTAATGCCGTTGGTAGTTTATTATCTGGTGGCAGAGAGCTTGATTTTGATTGGGCCTTTATTTTTGCTTTATTGATGTCTGTTCTATCAATTGGGATGTATATTTATATACGTCAAAAAAATATCCGTCTTAAGTCTGAGTTTTTGCGGCTTGATACGCAAAGCTGGCTAATTTCCGCATCAATTTCCACTTCACTTTTAGTAGCATTTGGTATTGCAACTTTGATGGAAGAAACCAATTACCAACACCTTACCCCTTATGTCGATCCTCTTATTTTGGCTATTCTTACAGCTTGTTTGATTTTCGTGCCAATGGCGGCTGTTAGAGATGCATTGCGGGATATGTTTCGTATTGCTCCAACTGAGCTTGATGAAAAAATTAGAACCTATTTAGATGAGCTTACGTTGCGTTATAAATTTAAAACCTACACAAGCTATGCGGCAAAAATTGGACGCGCTAAATTTATTGAAATTCACATTGTAGTCCCTCTCGGTTACCCTATTTCAGGTGTTGAAGAATTAGATAATATTCGTCACGAAATAGTAGGCGTGCTTGGTGGCAATGGGCCGCAACTTTGGATAACTATTGCTTTTACTACTGATGAAAGCTGGATTTAATGTAATTTTACCCCAATAAATTTTTTAAGCCAGCTAAATGAGAGCGAGCTAATTCTTTTGATTTTTCTTCAGTTTGCTCACCTACGCGCCCAAACCACTCTAAACTGTCCTCTGGTAACTCATCTAAGAAACGACTAGGCTGGCAATCTTGTAGCTCCCCCCCACGTCTACGTTGTCTTGCCAACGTTAAACACAAAGTTTTTTGTGCGCGCGTGATGCCGACATACGCCAAGCGTCTTTCTTCATCTATTTGCTCGTCTTCAATACTCACGCGATGCGGCAATAACTCTTCTTCCATACCAACTAAATAAACGTGGGGAAATTCTAGGCCTTTGGAGGCATGCAATGTCATTAGTTGCAACTGCTCAGAATCTTCATCATCAGCTTGTTCAAGAACATCAATCAAAATTAATTTATTAACAATATCAGCTAATTGGTTCCCAGGCTCCTTCTCAAATAACCTTCCAACCCACTCCAATAACTCCCATACATTGTCCATACATTTCTGAGCACGCTGTGGACTATCGCTTTGCTCATAAACATGCGCTTCATAACGGCATTCTTCAACCATATCTCTCAATACACCAACAATCGGCTCATGCTGACAACGTTGTTTAATAACATTTAACCACTCTTTAAATGCGTATAAAGCACTACGCGGTTTGTCACCAATTTCTGCTGACAAACCTAAGTGATCACAACTTGCAAAAAGGCTTTGTCCTATAGATTGAGCATAACTACCCAACGATTTTAATGTCACATCACCAATACCTCGTTTAGGCGTATTAATAACCCTCAAAAATGCGGCATTGTCTGCTTCATTACAAAGTAATTTAAGATAAGCAAAGACATCCCTTATTTCCGTACGTGCAAACCAAGATTGGCCACCGCTAATGCGATATGGAATACTATGATCACGCAACACTTTCTCAAATACTCGTGACTGATGATTGCCACGATATAAAATCGCATATTCACCATATGACGTACGATGACGTAGTTTGCAACTGATCAAATCAGCAACTACTTGATCCGCTTCATCTTGTTCATTTCTACAGCAAACAACACGCAAGGCTTCACCATAGCCTAAATCAGACCATAATTTTTTGTTAAATAAATGAGGATTATGAGAAATTAAATGATTTGCGGCATGAAGAATTAATCCTGTAGAGCGATAATTTTGCTCTAATTTTATCACCTTAAGAGCTGGATAATCATGCTGTAATTGAATAAGATTTTCAGGCCGAGCTCCACGCCAGGCATATATTGACTGATCATCATCACCCACTACAGTAAAATGAGCTCGAATACCGACCAATAATTTTACCAATTCATATTGGCAAGTATTAGCATCTTGGTATTCATCAATTAATAAATGGCGAATTTTATTTTGCCAACACTCTAATACATTTGCATGCTGGCTTAATAACCAAACTGGAAACCTAATCAAATCATCAAAATCAACAGCATTATAGGCATTTAGTGCTTGTTGATAACGAGGATAAACTATAGCCGCCTCTGCAAACCATGGATTATTAGCCTCTAGCGAATGTACATCCTCAGGGGATAATAATGCATTTTTCCAATGAGAAATCTGTTGTTGAACCTGCAACAAATGGTCACGCAACGAAGCACGATCTGGGGGCAATAAACCTCGCAGTAAATTTTGACAATCTTCGCTGTCAAATATAGAAAAACCTGGTTTTAACCCACAAAGTGCTACTTCATTCTTAATAATTTTCAACCCTAAGGTGTGAAAGGTCGCAATACTTAAGCCACGGCGAGCGCGTTGAGGCAAGACAGATGCAACTCGTGACCGCATTTCCTCTGCGGCTTTATTGGTAAAAGTAACTGCGTATATACTATTAGCAGCATAACCACATTGCTCAATCAAATAAGCAATTTTTTGAGCGATTACCCGAGTTTTACCACTCCCAGCCCCTGCCAACACCAATAATGGCCCATCAATGTATTTTACTGCTGCCATTTGTTGTGGATTTAACATTGATCATTCTCAGTTGAATAGACGAGATTATTAGGTTTTTAATTTAAGCAATAAACAAAATTTGTAACTTCTAAATAAGTCCTAGAAATCACCCCAATATAATACTTAGCTTCTATTTAGCACTAGACTCACTTGAGAGCAAAAGACGATTGGTATAAGCAATAGTAACAGCTGAAAGCAATAAAGTAAGATGTATGATCACCTGCCACATCACACTATCATTAGTTAATTTTGTCGGATCAATAAAAGTGCGCAATAAATGAATTGAGGAAATCCCTATTAACGCTAAGGCTAATTTGATTTTCATAGCACCTGCATCAAGATGATCCAACCATTCAGGTTGGTCAGGATGGGATTGTAAATTGAGTCGTGACACAAAGGTTTCATATCCACCCATCACAACCATAATTAACAAATTTGCAATCATTACCACATCAATAAGATCTAAAACTCCGAGCATAATATGGTTATCGTCAGAACCATTAAGATGGCTAATCAAATAAAAAAGTTCGGTTATAAACCGATATGCATATGCTGCTAAAATACAAATTAAGCCTAAATATAATGGCGCTTGCAGCCAACGACTTACGAAAATAAGTTGAGCTAAGGTTTTTTTTATAATATTCATATTGTTTGCTTCCTTTAAGAATCTGCTGAACTTTGATGCGTATATTAGCAGCTGTCTATTTCATTAACAACAAGTCGTAAACCTTCTATATTTAATAAAAGAAAGAAGTTACTGGCCCCAAAAGGCCAAGTTAAAAAACTGCCAAGCTTCATCTTGCAATTATTTCAAAATACTCCTACAAGACCTTAACTCGCCATACTCTTCACAAATTTCTTCTAACTTATCCTTCATCCAATTCATAAACGTTATAGAAAGGATAACATTACCACTTCTTGCCAACACGCCATGATAAGCACTATGCAACGTCATAGATTTAGCTGTTTTAAAGAAGCCTAAATTTATACCAGTAGCCGATTGCTGCTTAGTCTTAATAGTATCAAAAGGATGTGTTATTAACGTGGCTCCAATTCCTGAGCAAACTCCGGCCATGATAGTTGCCATAGTATCATCATGAAAATAAGGCGCTAATTTTGGTTTTATTAATTTGGGGGCCTGTAAAAAGCAAAAAGAAAATACGCCTTCTCTTAATGAAGTTGCTAATTGCCCTACAAAAAAACCAGATATTCCCATAGCTTGTAATTGCGATTTTATAACATACGCTAATTTAGCTTTATGATTATTTTGCAAAGTCATTACCATTTCAACAGGACAACTAATAAAAGAAGATAATACTCCGGCAGAAAACGCGGCACTTGCCTGTTGAATATAAGTTGGATGATTATTAAATATTTTTGCTTGAATAAAATTATATGATCCAACCTGTATCGAGGTAATTGGCATAAATCCTAGTGCATTTGCAAAAGCCCCAGAATATAATCCACTCAAAGACCATGGAATTGGCATTTTTTGTTGTCTATTAATAGTAATAATAGAAAATGGATTAGTTAAAGCTACCTCAGCTAATCCTGTAATTGCGCCAATAGCATAATTTTCAATATTAGATAATTGATATTTTTTTTCATTCATGATTTGTCTCCGATACGATTCGTTCATTAAAAGTCAATTCATGTTATCTGTAAGAATACGCCCTAAGAGGGCAGATAACATGATTAACGAACGACCGCGCTCAGAGCAAAATAGAGGGTAACGCGACGAACTGCACGGACAAAAAGACATAGGTTAGCAACATTAGTAGACAATGTTTTGATTGCTTGCATTAATATATCAATCGAAAAATTAATCATTATATATTGCTTCAAATACTGGTTAATTTATTATCTTAGTGTATTTGTAATATCTATGTCAATAATAGATTATGATATTTCATGGGGTTGTCAATGAGCTTACTTGTTTTCCCTTTAAAGATCATTTATCGTTTATTTTTATAAGTCAGGTAGTATATAAATAATGGAATATAAAAATGACTACACAAGAATGGCCCGCCCATGATTATGCTATTGGTTCATTTATTCAAGCAACTATCGCTAATGATTATCTAAAATACTTAAAAATAAATGCAACAGACTCTGTCTTAGATATTGGATGTGGCAATGGTGCATTCAGTCGTAATATTTTGGATAAAATCCCGAATGGTAATTTCTTAGGTATAGATGGGTCAGAGAATATGCTTAAATTGGCTAGGCAAGAAATAGCCCAACACCATAATGCTACAGTCCAAAAAACAGATGTATTAACCATGGCATTTATAAATAAATTCGACTATATTGTCTCATTTTGGTGCTTGCAATGGTGTGCATTTGCCATAGAAAAAGCTTTTCTGAATATTCACAATGCCTTGAAAAATAAAGGAAAAGCATTAATTATTATTCCTGCTGGAGATGATTCTTTTATAAATATTTTTTATCAAATCCAAAAGTCAGGTAAATTTGCTTGCCTAAATAATTTTAAGCCGCCAATTGAATATGAACACTTTCTAAATTTAGAAGAAAAAATACGCGCCCTACCATTTAAAATGCTCAAATTTGAAAAATTAAAACATCAAATACTTTTACCATCATTAGATATTTATCGTAAATTTATTAAAGGCCTTGCCTTTTTTCAAGATCAAATCTCGAATGATGAAATTAACATAGTTAATGAAGCATTAGTGAATGCGTATCAACAAGAATGCCAAGAGAAATATAATGGTGAATATTGGTTTAACTTATCTTTATATTTGATTCAGTGTGAAAAATAACTAGAAGGATAATAATTACTATGAATAAAAAAATTTTTTATATACGATTATTGTATAGCATATTTAGTTTAATCTTATTAAATAATTCCATTGCCTCAACTTTATCAAATAAACAGGTTATAGATTTAACGTATCCATTTAATAACTCTACTATTTATTGGCCAACAGAAAAGGGATTTAATTTAAAGTCTATTTTCTATGGCAAAACTCCGGGTGGTTTTTTTTATTCTGCCTACCAATTCTGTGCGCCTGAGCATGGGGGAACACATCTTGATGCACCGCGCCATTTTTCAAAAAATGGGTTTACCGTTGATAAGATTCCTGTATCTCAATTCATTGGCTCCGCAGTAGTTATAAATGTTGTCGAGCAGGCAAATAAAAATACCGATTATGAAATTACAAAAGCAGATATTAAGAATTTCGAAAAAAAATATCGGAAATTAAATAAAAATGACATTGTCTTATTTTATACTGGCTGGGGTAAATATTGGAATAATAAAAAGCAATATTTAGGATCTGATAAATTAGGTGATGTAAAACATTTACATTTCCCAGGACTTTCAAAACAAGCTGCTGAATATTTAGTTCAAAGCCAAATTAAGGGTATTGGAATAGATACTGCCAGCATGGATCCAGGCAAATCACAAGATTTTTGGGTGCACCGCATTATTCTAGGTGCAAATTTATTTGGCATAGAAAACGTAGCGCATTTAGATTTATTACCAGCAGTTGGTGGAGAAATAATTGTTGCACCAATGAAAATTAGCAATGGCAGTGGCGGTCCAACTAGGGTATTAGGAATTTTGCGAGACTAATGCGATAAACCAGATAATATTTGTTGCATCAAATCAATTGACAAAGATAAAATTAAAACCTAGCATGCTAATGTTTGTTAGATGGCGCGGGGTGTCGGTAAACCGGCTGAGAAATACCCGTCGAACTTGAACTGGTTCATACCAGCGTAAGGACGCCACAGAAAAATCTTTTCATATTTTTTTTATGCGAAGAGCCTTTTTGCCATCTCCAAAATTAATATAAATTTTTATTAGGAGTTATGGCTATGGAATCACTAAAATCTAGAGTTAGTTTATTACTAAATTGGTACACCAACCCTTATCACACC
>Ga0247837_1008302_pt1 | contig 13132 bp, 12 predicted proteins | sample LaCtaG_2_FD_187115 | JGI IMG/M metagenome (GOLD analysis project Ga0247837, IMG submission 187115) | Freshwater microbial communities from meromictic Lake La Cruz, Castile-La Mancha, Spain - LaCruzMarch2015_14.5m | ecosystem: Environmental > Aquatic > Freshwater > Lake | place: Spain: Castile-La...
GGCGCGGTCTGGGGGGCGACGCCATGAAAGTCATCGACTACAGCCATCTCGAACTCCTGAAATGTGGGGACCCGGCGCGGCGTGTCAGGACCCGGCGCGCGGTACGAAGATGATCTTGCCGTCGGAGCCGACGCGGTAGGTCTTGACCGTGCGGCGGGTGGCGGTGAGGTCATTGGGGAGCAGAGCGTCGGCCTGCTCTGGTGCGACAGTGGCGACTGCCTGCGGCGGTTCAGCCACCAAAGGTTGGTAGGTGACCCTGACCGGGCTGTCGTCGGCAGGGGCCAGGCTCGACACGTCGACAGGCGCCTCGATCCAGTAATTTTCCAGCAAGTCCCGAATGTTAGCGTAGAAGGACTGGCCGACGATCACCATGCTTCCGCCGATCAGGAGCAGGATGATGGCCATGACCAGCGGCAGTCTGCTGTTGCCGCCTTTTGGCGGCTGGAACGACCGGCCGCGCTCGGGCGGCTGGCTTTCGCCGGCAGCGTGACGGCTTGAATCGGAGGCCGCGAGGGCCTGCAAAATGACCTCATCGACGTCCGAACGATGCGAAAGGACACGTTTCTGAACGGATTCTGAACGCGGTCTGACCGATGTCCGGCTGGCTCTGGCGGGCTCGGCGGAGGGCCATTGGCGGTCCGGATGGATCGGCTCGACTTCGACCATCGGCGCCAGCGCCGGCGCCGTTACCGACCGGGGGCGATGCCGGACTGGCGGCGGCGTGTCGGCGACGGGCTCCGGCTCCTCGACATGGGCTACCGCAGCGGGCAGGTCGGTCGCCACCGGCCGTTCGTTTCGCAGCTGCTCGATGTGAGCCTGGAGCAGATCGACATGGGTGGCGGACTCCGTCGGGGCACCGGCGTCGGCGACGCCCGCGGCGCCCACGATCTGCTGGACCAGCAGATCGATATAGTCATCGGCGGTATCGACCTGTCGGGCGCCATGCGCCGGCGGGGCAATCGTGCTGCTGTCATACGTCCTGCTATTCGGCTGCATCGCTCAGTACCTCCTGCTTTGCCTTGCGGCCCGACGGTCTCGTGGTTCCCAGCGCGCTCAGAACCTGCACAAGCGCGCCGTTGACGGTCACCAGGCGATCGGCGGCCAGTTCGGCGGCCTTGCGCGTGGTGTCGCCGACATTGGCGGCGGCGCTTTCCATGCGGCCGAGCGCCTTCTTTTCGTGCTGGGTCAGGCGGACGAGGAAGGTCTCAAGGCCGGTGTCCAGCTGACGCTGCGTCTGCTCGACACCCGACTGCAAGAGCTGGGTGGCTGCCTCCATCGACTTCTGCATGGTGGCTTTGACGCCGGTGACGCCCTCGGTGACGGTGGTCTCAATCTCGCTGGCAGCGCTCTTGACGGCGCGGCCGATCTTTTCGCCGCCCTCGGTGAGAATGCTCGTCGCGGCCCCGACCTGTTCACGCAACTGCGCTTCAAGACTTGCCGAGCTGTCGCCGATCCGCTCGGTCAACCGCGCGGTCTCTCTCGACAGGGTGGCATCAAGTCGGTTGGTGCCGGCAGACAGCGCTTCCTCGAGCAAGTTGGCCCGCGCAGCGAGAGATCCGAGCAACTGATCGGACCGCCTCTCCAGCGCATCGCTGAGCCGGCCGGTCGTTGAGGAGAGCTTTCCGTCGATATCGCTGATGCGCTGATCGACCGTTGCGGCCGATTTTTCGATGACCCCTTCGAGCGCGGCCTGCACATGCTCGGTCTGCCGGGCGAGCACCTGCTCCAGTCCGGTGCTGCCCGACCGGAACATGGTCTCGAGGGCGCGACTGGTTTCGGTGAGCTCTTCCTCGAACTGCTTGGACGAGGCGTGCAGCTGATCGGTGAAATCGGCGCCGCGGGTGCGCATGATGGAGTCGAGTACTTCAGTCCGGCTGTCGAGCGTCCGGGTGAGTACTTCGACCTGCCGGTCAAAGCTGTTCTGACCATCCTTGAGGAAGGCGATCCGCAGGTTTTCGCTCTTGTCGATATGGCTGGCCAGGGCGTTGTCGATGGTGTCGATACCGCTCTTGAGGGTGTGTTCCAGACGGCCCGAGCGCTCGGTGACCTGCTTATCGAGCCGGTTGACCTGCTGTTCGATGGCTGCATCGAACTGCGCGACGCTGGAGGCCATCTTTGCCGCACGAAGTTCGAGGGCGTTCTGCGACGTGCTGAACTGCAGCGACAGGTTCTCGGTCTGGTCGCTGAAGGCGCGGGTGAGTTCGGCAAACTGCCGGTCGAAAGTCGCTTCCTCGGTCTGCAAGAACTGATCAAGCGAAGCGACGGCCCGCTGCAGATGTCCGGAGATGTTGGTATCGAGCCGTCCGATCCCCTGCTCCATGCTCTGCTCGAAGACGTCGGTCTTCTGGCTGATGACGCGATGGAGACGACTGGTCTGCGTATCTATGCTCGACCCGAACTGAGTAATGTTGGCCTCGAATTCGCGGCTGCGCGCGTCAAGGCTGCCATAGATGGCATTGACCCTGTCCTGCATGGCGGCAGCGACGGCCGACATCTTGGCCTCCAGGGTGGAGACGTTCTGCGCGCCACTGGCCGAGATGTCCTCCCTGGCCCGTTCGGCGAAAGCAGCGAGATCAGCGGTGAATTTCTGCCAGAGCTCACCAAGGGCGGCACCGAACCGGTCGGTGGTCGCCTCCATGCGGGCCCGCGCCTGCTTGGCAGCATTAGTCAGCGTTTCGTCGCCACTGTCGATCAGTTCGGCGACCGAACGGATTGCAGCATCAAAGGACGCCTGCAGCCGTTCCTGATTGCCGGCCTCGCTGGACTTGAACTGCTCGAAGCGCGCCTCGAAGGCCTTGTCCGCATCCACCAGGCTATCGCCGAGCAGACCCGAGAGGCGCTGCGCATTGCTGGCGAACGAGGCCTCGATGGTCGAGGTGCCTTTTTCCAGGGTGGCCGACAAAGCCCCGACGCTTTGCAGCAGCTGTTCGTCCAAGCGGTCGGAGCCGCCGGCAAAGATGCTCTCGATCTGATCGACGTGCTGGGCGACGGTGGCATTGTGCGCGGCGACGGTGATCGACAGCTTGTCGCTGGCGACGGCAACCGTGTCCTGAACGTTCTGCAGGGTCGAGGTGAAGCGCTTTGACCCCTCGTCCAGAGCATCGACCGCCCGATCCATCTTGAGAACCAGACTGTCACTGATCTCCTTGGTCTGGTCGCTGATCTTGAGGTGGAAGTCGCGGACGTTGCGCGCCATGGCGTCGGCGAACACGGTGGCCTTGGTGGTCAGCAGTTCGTTGAGTTTTTCCGTCGTCTGGCCCAGGGCTCCCTCGAGTTCGAGGGTGCGCTCGAGCGCAGTATTGTGGCGCTCCAGGGTCGGCATGAGGCGCGTCGCGGCGCCCTCGACCAGGTCACCGAGCCGCTTGACCTGGCTTTCGGCGCCCTGCTGGAAGGTCGCCATGCGCGCATCAAAACTGCCCATGGTTTCGCTGGTGAGTTCGGCGAAGCGCTGCGAGGCCTGCCGCGCGCCGGTATCGAGCACGCTGGTCAGTTCGATCGAAGCGGTCCCGATCTGGCTTTCGATCCGGTTGACGCTGCTGTCCAGGCTCGTGGCGATGGACGCGGTCAGTCGGGAGGCGATCTCGTCGACATGGCGCGACTGGTTGTTCAGGTCGTCCCGCAGCTTGGTGCGTGCGGCTTCGAGATTGGAGACCAGGCGCTGTCCCTGGGTCTCGAATGTCTCGACCAATCCGCCACTGCCATTCTTGAGCAGGCTGTTGACCGACTGGACCTGCTCGGAGAGCATTTCTCCGAGCGGCCGCACGCGGTCGTCGATCACGTCGCGGATGGTGTTGGCGAACTTGGCCCCCTGGCTGGAGAGCTCGCTGCGCAGTTCCAGATTGACATCTTCGACGACGCCGCGGGCGTAGTTGCCGGCCTCCAGGACCTGGGACGCCAGATTGGCGAGTTCCTGATGCAGCGCCTCGCGGCTGCCCTTGACGACGCCCTGTACTTGCTCGGTGGCGGTGACCAAGGTCTCGCGCTGACGCGCCAGTTCCTGCACCAAGCCGAGCATGCGCCGCTCATTGTCGGCGAAGCTGTTTTCGAGCACGCCGACCTCGCGCTGCACGGCAGCTTCGATTTCGCTGGTGCGATTGAGGGACTGATCGAGCTGCTCGTTGAGTTTTGCCAATTCACGGTGAACGGCATGTCGGATCGAAATGATCTTGCCCGATGCCTGGGGTTCGGGATCGGCGATCCGGACGATGGAATTGCGGACCTGCTCTCCCTGCGTCTGAAGGTTCTTGAGCTGCTCGCCGAGCGGCATGAGGTAGAGCACCACGACCGCCGGCAAGGCGATCTGGGTTAACAGCGTCAAGCCACCGCTGGAGAACCAGAATTCCAGCGACAGGACATCAAGTCCTCGCTCGAACAACGCAATGGTGAGGACAAAAAATGCCCAGCCGCCGACCAATATCGCCGTGCGCATTTTTTGCGACGCAAGTGACGCCTCAGACCGGCCACTCGAATCTCGGTTGAAAGACCCAACGCCAACTGCATCTTTCGGCTGATCGTCTAGCGGCTGATCGTCTAGCTTTGAAATCCCCTCTGGCTGCGCGACATCAAAATTTTCCATTACCAAACCCCCGTTTAACCGAGTTCTAGCAAAAGAAAATTAACCACCCCATCACAATCCCTATCCATTCTGAATAGATCATGCAGCATTTAACTCCACGCTGCGAATTATGACAACACACCCCACAACACACTGTCCACATCTACCCGTGACGAAAAAATTTACTTTTCCATAGAGCCTCACACTCCTTTATCACTCAATATTCTTTTAATTGCCCCCTCAACCTGCATCAGCGACAACGGCTTGCGAAAAACAACATCACAATTTGGCACCCTAACAAATATACTATCATATACGCCAGTCATAAAACAAAATACATGCGGCATATCCGAAGCAGAAATCGAACACAGCAAACTCACTCCGTCTTCCCGTGGCATCATGACATCAGTAAGAATAACGTCGATGCTCTTCTTCCTCTCCAAGATACATCGCCTGACACCTTCAGCACTATCTACCGCAACCGCACCCCACTTGTTCCTGCCGAACCACTCTGCAAGTTCGACAGCAACATCAAGCTCATCATCGCAAATAATAATCTCTCTCACGAGAAAACCCTTTTCAGCGGCAAGGAAAGAATGAACTGGGCTCCATCGGCAGTGTTTTGCACATTAATGTCTCCACCCATTGAACGAATACCACGTCGAGCAATCGCCAAACCCAAACCAGTACCACCGCTCGATTCCTTTGATGTCACGAAGGGTAAAAACACTTTATCTAATATCTCCTTCTTTATGCCGCCCGCATTATCAGTTATTATTATATAAACCACTTCTTCTGTACATTGCAGGTCTACCCGCAACTTCTTCTGATACTGCACCTCCATACCGTCAAACGCATCTCGCGCATTCAACAAAATATTGAGCAACGCTACTTCCACTACAGATGGACCCCCTACGACAATACAATCTGTTTGACATTTAATCACCACCTCCACATCAACATTGGCGAGGCGCAACTGATGACTGACGAAGCCAATACTTACATGTAGACTTTTAATAACACTAAACGGTTCCGTCTGCACGCGATCTTGTCGTGCCATATCAAGAATAGTTTGAGTTACTTTATCTGCACGCTCTACCTGCCTTATAATATTCTGCAGCTTCTTTTTGATATATTCATTGTCAAGTTTGCCACTTGCTACTGAGCCGATCGCATTTTCGGCGGCAGCGGCAATTACCGCAAGCGGCTGATTTAATTCGTGCGCGATGCTCGAGGCTAATTCCCCAAGCAGCATGAGGCGCGCTGAAATAAGCGACTGACGCTCATAATCCATAGCGTGCGTGCGGTCTTCAATCGCAAAAATGGCTGTTGACTGGCCTAACCAATTTACATTATTCGACATAAATGAAATATTTCTCGCCACCCCTTCGACAACTAGAGAAAGTGATGTACTTCTTGCGTCCACAGCTAACGCAGCACCAATTTCACTTAAGAGAAACTCATTGCTACAGCCAAAATTAGAAAGTAGGTCCTTAAACGCGACGTTTGAATAAGTGGTCAAGTTATCACTAGCAAGCGTAATAGCCACGGGGATTGCATCGAGAAGATCCATCAATTCCTGCCCGTGCTCGACGGCAATACGGCGCATTTCAAATACTTCTGACAAAAGCCTTCGGCGCCTTTTCATCTCAAATGCCATAAATAACACAAGACCGATCGAACTAGCGGATAACATCAAGAACGCTAACTCAACGCTTTTATTATTTATAAGCTGCTCACGAATAGTAATGTCTTTATTAACCAATACAGCACTCTTGAGAATTTCTGACAGCAATTTATCGACCGAGTCACTTTGCGATCGCATAATCTGCAATTGTGTGTCGACTGAAATATTCTCACTGCTTTGCGAAAGCAGATCGTCTGAGAGTGCCGAAAAATACGCAAAGAACGTCCTTAAGTCGTACTTAAACTCCTGAATGTTAGCGATTTGACTCCCTTCTTCTGAATCCGACAACACTGCAATCCGAGACGCGAGTATCGCCGCATTTAATCCCAACTCGCCTCTATTGCACAACACTTGGGCGACCGCACATTTTTCTACCGACATCGCGAATTTTATTGATTCGAGTTTTGCCTGGTACGCAACCCACCCGGCGGATCGAATACTACCTTGAAGGGCATTTCTTTGTGCGTTATTTTGCACAAACAACACGGCTGTCGAAACGAACAGCCCGGCTGTCAATACGGACAGAACTAAGGTAACATATATACGCCACTTTAGTTCATACTTACTCCACATGAAATTCAACATGAGATACATGCCATACCATCCTGGACAACACTATTTGATCAGCAGGACGCGACATTTCGTCTAAAGGATAAATAACCCAAAACGGTCCTTTATCATATATTTTGAATTGAGCTCCATTTATTCGTGAAGCCACGATAACATTAAGCGCCTCCCAATCTTCAGCAGGAACAAACATTGAATATCCGTTTAACGCGCTGACGGTGGCCCCACTTATCCTGCCGAACTTTGGCAAAAACAACTCCGAAAGCGTTGCAAGTGTGGGACCAATAAATGAATCAATTTCTTGGGTCCAAGGGGTCGAAGTAATTATCTCTGACTGAACAAGTGATTCGATAAATTCTTGGGATATTGTTAGTTCGTTTAGTGGCAAGTCTTTCATTACCCAGGACACATGGAGTTCAGCTGCATCGACAACCAGAGAAGAAAGCGAAATTATAAGTGCGCTAACGATTCGTATATTTGCCCTAACCATGACCATTTTAATCCACTTCGTATTCGTTAAACCAGTTCACGAAAGCAGACACTGTCTCACGACCACGTTTTGTCAAGGATACGACTATACGTCGCCTGTCTATCGGATCGTGCTCACGCACAGCTAGGCCTTCGTGCACGAGCATGTCTAATCGACGAAGGGCCGTCGTCTGCGAAGATTCGGATCCGACACAGACATCAGAAACAGATAGCTCCTCTCCGGATAGGGAGGCCTTGTATAGATCAAGCATGATGTGCCAAGATACTTCGTCGCTTGTCTTGGCTCCAAGTAATCGTAGGCGCTGGTCCCGCGCTTTTAGCAATAGCTCGACACTGTTCTGCGGAGTGAAAGCAAAACCTTTTGAGTGACCGCGCTTGAATCGACTTGCTCTGCGAACAGCCTCGGAAAGCTCGCCGGCCAGAATCGGCTTTCTCAAGAAATCAAAGGCTCCAAGGCGCATAGCAGCCAGAACATTTTCGGTATTAAAGAAGCCAGAAATTACTATGGTAGGGATTAAACTCTGTTCCGACGACGAGCGCATTTTCCTTAGTAGTTCAAAGCCAGACATATCTCCAAGGCTCACGTCGGTTACGACGGCGGAGTAGAAAGGTACGTTGGCTAAAACCTCAATAGCTTGCCTGGCATCGTGGACGATATCCATCTGGATACCGGTCATGTCTGAGGTTTCTTTTAGTTCCTGCGCGAGAGCGAGGTCGTCCTCTACAAGTAGCACTCTCTCGGCCGTTATTTTTTTAGTCACTTTAAACGTCCTGTCCATTCACTTTGGTCACTCTAGCGCGCCAGACGGTGAGGCGAACATGCTCACAATGGGCCGTGTTTGGTTGTTTTTTGCGCCATTTTGACAGTTAAATTTTAGGTCATTACGGATCGTGGTGAGGTCGTTCATGAGGTTGGATCGATTTTCACCCGAGTGCGCTGCTTCCGGCATGATTTACCGGTTCGTCGTAAACTAGAATGCGAAACCTAAGCATCTGCCTGCTCGGTGGACACGAAGTCCCCTCATTTCGGTCGTCGCATACCACACTGATCAGATAGAATCGGTTCCTGCATCTACGCCACTCTGGAGTTGGCTCCGGTTCCACAACAAGGACAAGAGGATGAGGCGCAGCAGGTTCACCGAAGACCAGATCCTCGGGAGGTTGAAGGACCACAATCCGGGGATCCTTGTCGCGGGCCTTTGCCGGAGATCTTGCGTGAACACAGCCAGCCTTTAACAGCCAGCCTTTAAAGGTGGAAGGCAAGTATGGCGGCATGGACGTCAACGAGGCCAGAAGCTGGAGGCTCTCTGGACTGCCCCCGGTTTGGCAGACATTTTTCGGCCTCACGCCGCGGCGGTTTCGAACGCCTCGGGACTGATGCCGCCAATATGGCTATGGCGGCGGGTTCGGTTGTAGAAGACCTCGATATACTCGAAGATGTCGGCACGAGCGAGGTCGCGGGTTTTGTAGATACGCTTTCGAATGCGCTCCTTCTTCAAGCTCGAGAAGAATGACTCGGCCACGGCATTGTCCCAGCAGTTGGCACGTCGGCTCATGCTAGGTTCGAGGTTGTTGGCCTGACAGAACCGCTTGAAGTCGTCACTGCCATATTGGCTGCCCTGATCGGAGTGTACGACGACGCGGCCGGCAGGCTTCCTGCGCCAGACCGCCATCAGCAGCGCATCCATGGCCAGCTCCCGGGAGAGACTAGGCTTCATCGACCAGCCGACAACCTTGCGTGCGAACAGCTTCGACGACGACTGCCAGGTAAAGCCAGCCCTGCCAGGTCCTGACATAGGTTATGTCGGTCACCCAGACCTTTGTTGGGGGCCTCGACGGTGAAGGCGCGCTGCAGGTGGTTCGGAGCGATGATGGACGGACGGCCTGCAATGGCCCGGGGCTTCTTGTAGCCGCGTACGGGCTTGATGCCGTTCTCTCGCATGAGGCGTTCGACACGGTGGAAGCCGCAGACCTCGCCGACTTCTCGCAGGTCCCCGAAGATGCGACGCGCACCATAAACGCCATGACTTGCCCTGTAGGAATCTCGGATAAGATCGAGCAGGCGGGCATCTTCCTTGGCGTGATCGCTCACGGGCTCCTGGAGCCATGAGTAAAACCCTGCGCGGGCTACCCGCAAAACCCGGCACATCAGGGTGATGGCGTAATCACGGCGGTGCTCGTTCATGAAGCGGTACTTCACCCGGGTTCCCTGGCAAAGTACCGCGCGGCTTTTTTTAGCGGATCCCGCTCCTCCTCGACCCGCCGAAGCTGCGAGCGCAGGCGAAGAACCTCGCTCTTGGCCTCCAGAAGTTCCTGCGACTGCTGCTCCGAGCGGTTCGGCGACACAGCCTTGACCCACTTGTAAAGGCTGTTTGCCGACACGCCCAAACGGGCGGCGACATCAGGCACGCCATAGCCCCGTTCAACCACCTGGCGAACGGCATCTTCCTTAAACTCCGGGGTAAATCTCTGTGAACTCACAAGCTGCCTCCTCCGATGCAGCCGAGCCACCGAGAGCGGCAGCTGCACCAATCGACGGGCCTACCGGCTTGAGCGGATCGAGCGCGCAGTGATCGATGGCGTCGAGGGGCAGCTGCAGCACCCGGCATTGCTTGCTGAGTACATCCGAGCCTATCGCGAAGAGCGCATGCGAGATGCTGCAGACGCCATCCGCGACCGCGCCTCGCTGGAAAGGCGGGCGAACGAGGTCAAGGGCCAGCTGAGCCGGTTGCTGGATGCGTATCTGAAGAGCGTAATCACCATTGAGGCTTTCGAAGAGAGGTCGGCGCCGTTGAATGCCGAGCGCGACGATCTCGCCCAGCGGTTGGCCCAGACGCCAAGGGCGCCAGTGATCGAGCTTCACCCCCAGGCGGTTGCCGAATATGAGCGCATCGCCTCAGACCTTGCCGGCAGACTGGGAGCACTCGACCTCACCGAGGACCGCGACACCATCGACAAGTTTCGGTCTCTCATCGACCGCGTTGTTATCCACGACACGGCAGAAGGCGGCGTGGAAGCCGAGGTCATCGGCCGAATGAGCGCCGTTCTCGGCCTGCCAGCCGGTGATGTTGGGGGATTGATGGTAGCGGAGGAGGGATTTGAACCCCCGACACGCGGATTATGATTCCGTGAGCACGCCGCTGCATCGCGCTCTTGCGGACCGTCTATCGGAAGTGAACGAGAGTTGCGTTCTCCCTGAAATATATACCGTTTTTGGTCGTTAACCGCGAAGTACCCACGGCCCTTGCGGTTCAGCCGTTTGACGTGCGATCTGCGGACATCGGTCCCAAAACGGTCCCAGTTTCCATGGCCATTGCCCTCACTCAAGCTCTCATCGATCGCACCGTGCGGCAGGTCGCTGAGGATCGTACGCGTCAGGAACTCCACGATGTGCGGGCACCTGGCTTGTTTCTGCGGGTTCAACCCCGCGGGTCGAAATGGGGTTGGCGCACAGCGTTGGCAGGCAAGACACTGCGGCTCGACCTCGGCCCGCTCGAAGAATGGTCATTGCTGGAGGCTCGTATAGTTGCCGGTGCCGCGAGTGCGATGGTCAAGTCTAGGCTCGGTGTGCCGACCGCAGAGTGGCTCCACGTTCAGCGGGTCAGGCATGGCAAGATAGAGGCCGAGGTTCGAGCGTCGGCAACGAACGCTCGCGAGTTCTCGCAGTGGACGTTTGCCGAGGCCCGAGAAGCATACTTGGGAGAGGTCGAACGCACGCTGCGGCCGGCGACATTCGTCGACTACCGGCACATGCTACGAATCGCGGAACTTGCCGACATTGAGAACGAGAAAGTCTCCCGCATCACCCGCCCCCGCCTGGCCGAGATTGTCGCAAATGTCCACCGATCGGGCCGAGAGCGCTACGCCAACAAGCTCGCGGACACGCTTAGGCCGATGTGGAGGTGGCTCGGGGGCGACGCTCAGGTCGGCCGATCTGGCATTGAGGTCGGCATCATGGAGCGGCTGAAGGCACCTGCGGCGAGCAGGCGCGATGATGCCGACGACGATCACAACCGATATGTGCCGCCGCTTGCCGAAGTCGGCCGAATTCTGCTGATGTCGCAGAACCCGGCGTTCGACCCCCAGATCGGCGCCGCAATCGCGCTGCTCTGCTACGCCGTTCAGCGTCGCCGGGCGATTGTGTCAGCTCGGATCCGAGAATTCGTTCCGATCGGTGATGGCACAGAGGGGTTGTGGCGCATGCCGCCAGCTCACCGAAAGACAGCGGATAAGAGGGGTGATCGTCGGCACCATGTTGTACCTTTGCCCGGCGGAATCTGGACGATCGTCCAAACTCAGATCGAACGTGCAGGCGACTCGGAGTGGCTGTTTCCAGCGTTCAGGCCGAAGCGTGCGGGTGACCCGGTCTCGCACATGAACGAGAGCGTCCTGACGCGCGGATTGCTGCTGATGCCCTGCGTCGCCGCCAGTCCGCATGATATCCGCCGCGCATTCGCAACTCACGGAGAGCTTCTTGGCTGGAGCTTGGGCGACAGCAAGGCCGTGCTAGATCACAACGAGGGGGTGCCGACGAACGATGTCACGCGCGAAAGCTACGCCCTGGGCGACGGCACGCATCTCAAGTGGCCGATCTTGAAAAAATGGGCGGTCACAATAGAGAAGTCGGCAGCCGAGGCGCTAGCCGAGGCCCCCAACATCACCGATCGCGACTGGCTGAAACGTGAGATTGACAAAGCGAGGTACGGCGAACGAGCCTAGTCCGACTGCAAGAGAGCATTTCGTGTCTGCTCAACGCCCTGCCGCTCCTCGTCGCCGAGCGACAGCTTGATCTCGACACAGCTTTGCACCGCCATGACATACATTTCCAGAACGTCCGCGGCTCCAGACAGACGCAGTGCATCGGCGGCGTTGATCTCCCCATCCTGCCACGCCTGCAGCGCATCGTGCACCGACATCGTCATTGCCGGAAATCCTCCGGCACACCGTGTCGTTCGAGCAACAGCATGAACCGGCCAAGCCAAGGTGGCAGCGGGCGCTGACCGCTTTCGTACCTGCGGATCGTGACTGAAACGGTGGTCTCAGCACCGGCGTAGCCAAAAATACGACCCAGCTCTAGCGTTGATAGCCCGAGCTGATGGCGGATTCGTTTCATGTCTTCGCCGGTGACGATTAGCGCTTTCATGCTGTGAGAGCGGCCTCGTTCCGCCGCTTGTCGAAATACTCACGGTATTGCACCAGCCACCGACTGCGGCGCGGACAGTTAAACTCAACGCTCGACATCACTGCCCGGCCTCAACATACACTAGAGACGTCTTCCATTTGCAGTACGAGATTGCGCCGTTCTCCATGCGATAGGTTCCCGTCCTTCTCGAGATTAATTGTCGTGAAGCCGCTAGCCTTGAAGTGGTTGCGATAGTCGCCTGACCAGCGGAGTTTCTTAGTTCACAATAGCAGATACCCGGCCAGGACCTAAACTCGCCGCCACAGACGCGTCCGGCAAACTTAAGTGTCTCGGATTCGATAGGCGATTTGTCGAGCGAACAGTCCGTTTCTGGCCTCCAGAAACACCCGGGGCTCGCGAGCCCCGGGTGTTTGGGCTCAAGCAGCGATCTGCTGTAGGTCGGCAATCGCGCGACGAGACGCTTCGGAGATCTGGCGCTCGGTGGCGCGGTAGACCACGCGTTCGGACTGCGCGGGGAAAACGGTGATCCGATCGATTGAGGACAAAACCCACCCCTTGGCGGTGCGGCGCATAGTGACCAAGCTTCCCTTGGCAGAGTACTTGTAGGCCTTGGCGGCGGGGCCGGCGTGGCTGAACTGTGCCTCGAAACCGACGCGGTCAGCCTTTGGCAGGGCCATAGCATCAAGACGCT
>Ga0247837_1008306_pt1 | contig 13126 bp, 13 predicted proteins | sample LaCtaG_2_FD_187115 | JGI IMG/M metagenome (GOLD analysis project Ga0247837, IMG submission 187115) | Freshwater microbial communities from meromictic Lake La Cruz, Castile-La Mancha, Spain - LaCruzMarch2015_14.5m | ecosystem: Environmental > Aquatic > Freshwater > Lake | place: Spain: Castile-La...
GACAGACCCTGCCATACAAGCGGGTCGCTTGGCCATGGAATTGCATCCTTGGTATGGCTCGGCAACGCTTCCGCTTATCACACCCTTGCATAAACGATTAGAAAAAACGAGCGTAGCGAAGTGAAAGGCTATGGCTGTAAGTAGGCTCTTTACACAAATAGATTCATCTGCCCGTTGTGAGCAAACACGTCCAGCAGACGGGCGTATTTGAGTTTGTCCTTACTATTGGTGCGCAACGCAATGAGTTTGGCCAGCTCCAGCGTGAGATAAAAATCTTCCAGCGGCTCGCCTGGGCGGGGACGCTTGGCAAAATCACGATAAGGTTGTGGGCGACGGATTCCGTCGCCGAATTCATACACATCGCGCAGCCAGCGGCGGATCTGAACGCCATACTGCCGCACAGGTAGTTTTAGGGTAGTATGGAGATTGGAAGCAGCGACGACTTTTGTGCCTTTTTTGCTTTCAAAAACTTCAAGTTGTGCCATAACCTGTTTAGTTGTTACACTTATGTTTCTACAAAGATGGCACAAAAATAAACAAGTTGTGTTTAATAAACAAATTGTGTGGAGAATATTTTTCAAAAATATTTTTTTGAATCTTTAATTCCCCGCTCTTCAAGCCATTCCCACCTTTGATTGAAACCCACCTACCCTTGCAAAATTTGGTTTTGTCTCGCTCGTTATGCCTTCCACAAAATAAAACCAAAATTTCAGGCTGAAGTCGTCGTGTATTTCCGTCAAAAAAACGAGGTGCACATGCTCTTGGTCGAATCAAATTCTATAAGGCGCCGACTTTCACGCCCTTTGCAAAACAAAGTTCCAAACTGCCTGTTTTCGAGGCCATCCAATTATCTATCACATGAACTACTCCGCCTTACTCTATTTCCTTTTATTTTTCCCGATGCTGGGTGCTGCGCAAAACGCCACGGTAAGCGGTTCACTCCGCGACCGGCAAAACGGCGAATCGCTCATCGGCGCCACGGTACAAGCCCCCGGACTTGGCAAGGGCAACGCAAGCAACGAATATGGCTTTTACTCGCTCTCTATCCCGGAGGGAAAAGATTCGGTAGAGCTTCAATTTGCCTACATTGGCTACCGGACACAGACCTTGAAAGTGTTGCCACGAGGCGCCATTAAATTGAACATAGAACTCTCGCCCGTTGGCTCTCTGCTTGAAGAGGTGGTTATTGAAGCCAACGGATTGGATGAAAAGCGCAAAAGCACCGAAATGTCTACTTCCATCATCTCGACGCGTGAGGTGAAAGCCTTGCCTGCACTTTTTGGAGAGACCGACATCATCAAAATCTTACAACTAAAGCCTGGCATTACCCCAGGTTCCGAGGGAACCACCGGGCTTTTTGTACGCGGCGGCAACAACGACCAGAATTTGATCGTGCTCGATGAAGCGGTCGTGTACAACGCCAATCACCTTTTTGGCTTCTTCAGCACCTTCAACTCCGATGCAGTGAAAGATTTGAAGGTGTACAAAGGCGGATTTCCGGCGCAGTATGGCGGACGTTTATCGTCTGTGATTGATGTGCGTATGAAGGAAGGAAACAACAAAAAATTGAGCGGAACGGGAGGCATTGGCATCATTTCCAGCCGATTGACACTGGAAGGTCCCATTCAGAAGGGTAAATCCTCCTTCATCGTCAGCGGTCGGAGAACCTACGCTGATATTATTACGGAACAAATTAACAAGGCAAACGAAGGCAAGGAAGATTACAACAAGATTCCACGCTACTATTTCTACGATCTCAATACCAAGGTCAACTTTACACTCTCCCCCAAAGATCGTTTATTCCTGAGCGGCTATTTTGGCCGCGATGTTTTCACATTCAAGGACCCGACGTTTGACTTTCGTTTTGATTGGGGAAATGCTACTGGGTCGGCTCGCTGGAACCACGTTTTTGGTCCTAAACTTTTCGCCAATACCACCTTTACTTTTTCAGATTATCGCTATAAGATACAAAACGAGTTGCAAGGGTTTTCTTTCAGCCTCGGCAGCAACGTGAAGGATGCCAATACCAAAGCAGATTTTTATTGGCAGCCAAACAATAGCCATACGGTACGATTCGGCGCCAACATAACCTATCACGATTTTATCACTGCCCGACTCAAAGCAGGGAGTGATGATGGTCGTATCCGATTCGAGGCCGGACGGGATTATGATGGTTGGGAATACGGCGCCTATATCTCCGACGAATGGGCCATAGACCGATTGAAACTGAACTACGGTTTGCGCCTTTCAATGTGGCAGAATGACCCCGCTTTTTATGCCAACATCGAACCAAGGGTAGCCGCCAATTATGAGGTCAGTGACCGCTTATCGCTCAAAGGTTCCTATGCTCGCATGAACCAATATGTACACTTGTTGGCCAGCAGCGGGCTTTCGTTGCCCACTGATATCTGGTATCCGACTACCGAAGGAGTCAAGCCTGAAATCAGTGATCAAATAGCCCTCGGAGCCTCTTATCTCGTGGGTGATCAAATACTTGTGACCTGGGAAGCCTGGTACAAATGGCTTCAAAATTCGGTGGATTTCAAAGATGGCGCCGAACTTTTTGGCAACAATGAACTGGAAAACGAACTGGCCATCGGACGTGGCTATGCCTACAGCCCCCTTGAATTAGAAATCGAAAAAAAGGACGGCCGACTCACCGGTTGGATCGGATACACACTTGCCTGGGTCAGACGGGGCGAATTTCCAGGCATTGACAACGGCGCATTTTTTGCCCCTCGCCACGACACCCGGCACAACCTCAGTGTGGTAGCCCTCTGGGATGCCCTCAAGTGGAAGAAAAAAGGAAAAGGCAAATCGCTTCAAATCACAGCGACCTTTGTGTACACCGCTGGGTATCCCGCGTGGTTGCCCAGTGGCCGGGCTTCCTTTATTGATTTCCCAGGAGCACAGCCGCAGTTTGTAGTGCCGATTTATGGCCCACGCAACACCTTCCGTTATCCTGCTTACACCCGTGCCGACCTGGGTGTTGTGTACAAATGGAAAAAACGAAACGGCTTTGAAAATGACCTTACCCTCAGCGTTTTCAATGCCACAGACCGCCGGAATCCTTATTTTATCACCATTGCGGTAGAAACGGAAACTACGCCGCTGGGCGAAGTCCCCTTTGAAATCAAGGCAAAACAGGTGTCATTATTCCCGATTCTGCCTAGTTTGACCTGGAACTTTAAATTTTAATTTACCCTAATTTTTAGCCACGAATTGCACGAATTTTCACGAATGAGATATTGAATATATTCGTGAAAATTCGTGCAATTAGTGGCTATCAACTTGAAAGAACATGAAAAACAATATTTTGAAAAATATCCTGCCCGTAGCTGCCGTCCTCTTTTTGATGGCCTGCAACCTTACTAAAGACGTAGAAATTGATCTTCCAGACTACGATCGTCAGCCCGTGGTGGAATGTTATCTGGAGCCAGGTCAACCCTTTCGGCTGCTCATGACGCGTAGCTATGCTTTCTTTGATACTTTGGGACTGAGCTCCAATTTTGTGCAAAATGCCTTGCTGGAAGGTGCATTGGTCACCATCTCCTATAATGACCAAACAGACACCCTGAAAAACCAACTCACCATCGTTCCCAATCCGATCAAAATCTACAACTATGTAGGTCAAAATCTGGTGCCTGGCTTACCTGGCACTGAATTCGTACTCAATATTCGATTGGCCGATGGTCGCGAGATAACCGGCACAACAACCATGCTCCCTGTCGTACCCGTTGACAGTGTTGTGGTGGAATTCAATCCCGACATTGATTCCTTGGCACGTATGCTTACCTATATCACCGACAATCAAAACCAGAACAACTTTTACCGCAGGTTATTGAATTACAGCTCTTTAGATAGTGTTCCTGATCAGGATTTTATCGTGACAGACCGTTTTTCGCAAACCGCACTCATCGCTTTCGGAACAGGTTACGAACTGAAAGAAGGGGACACCGTTTTTAATACAATTTTCCACATCACCCGGGACTATTACGACTTTAAGGAAAGTGTTGATTTGGCTGTGGTTGGTAATCTAAATCCATTTGCCCAACCTTCTCCCATTAAAAGCAATGTGCGCGGCTCGGCCAATCCGGTGGGTATTTTTGCTCCGCTGGTGTATGATCGGGATACGACCATTGTGCGCAAGTGATTCAATTTTATTAGCTTAAAAACCTTCCCGGAGGCTTCGAAACCGTGGTGAACTAAAAAGCCCTGAAACGCAAATGCGCTCAGGGCTTTTTTATATTAGTTGGATGGATCAGGCTCGAATCACTGGAACTTTGGGCAAATTTGGAATCTTTGGGTCTCCATCTTTCTTTTTGCCCTCCTTGTTGGACTTTTCGATGACGCGGTTGATTTCGTCCAATCGGAATCTACCCTTAACGGTTACAAGTCCCGCTCCTTCTGGCGAACTGAACAACACCACGATTTTTTTGATCGTACTATTCCGTGATTTAGCCAACACCCGCACATGGGTTTTGCCGGAACGCACGGTTACCAATTCATCCAAGCCACGACGTTTAGACTTGCGGACAAACTTCTTCAAGTCGCGTTGACTAAATGGACTTGCGTCTTCAAAGAACAACACCCTGGCCTTGCGTATTTTGCGCACCAACTTTCGGTCTGCCTTTTCATCTATGAATGCCGATCCTGCAAAAGTCGCCCAGCGTGGCACACTTACGGCGATGGCGCCGTCATGGTCTTTGTACTTCCAATACAGGCCGTAATCTTGTGCTTGCACAGCATTGGCTGTTAGGAAAATAGCGATAAAAAACTGGATTGTTTTCATGTATTAAATCAGTTTTTAGTGGTCTTGATTTTATCCAATTGATCCGCACCTTTCACGTCGAGGACCTTGGATAGGGAAGAAATTTTGTCGAGGTCAATTTTACCCGTGAAACTCAGCAAAACGAATTCATCCGGCTTGCCTACCAACAAAAGAAGTTCTTCGATAATGTTTCCGGAGTCTTTTGTCCACATGCGCACATGCTCGTCTTTGTCGCGCACTGTGAGCAGCTCGGAGTACTCGTTGGTGGGTACTTTGGAGAGCGCGGATTTGTAAAGTGCAACCCCGTCAACAATGCTGTCGGCTACCAGTACACGCAGGCCGCCAAGGTCTTTTACCACTTCGCGGATGTTGTTCCAATCCTCGTCGTCGGTTTCTATTTTAGCAGCGAGTTGGAAAAGTTTAGGAGCGATGTAGACCACCGTAAAACGCTCATCTTCAGCATATTGGTTGAAAAATCGGGTGATGGCATCATTCTGCGCAGTGGCAGAGAAGGCTCCTGCAAAAAGGAAGAGCAGTGAAAAAAAGAGTTGTTTCATAGCTTGAAAAATTTGTGTGACTGATTGATTTTAGATTGTTGGACTTTGGACTTTGGACTGTTGGACTTTGGATTGTTGGACTTTGGATTGTTGGATTCTGGACCGTTGGACTTTGGACTGTTGGATTCTGGACGAGCGCAAGTCCAACGTCCAACGTCCACCAGTCTAAAGTCGCTTTAGCACCTTATCCATAGCTTCAAGGTGGGTTGCGCCTTTTATGGCTTCTTTGCGGCCCTTATCCAGTTTAGAAGAAACGAGGGCAAGCGCGGCTTTTATTTCGGTCATGGCTTGGGCCGTTTCCGGGTCAATAGTTGGGCTTTGCTTTATCCGTTTGGATGGATTTTTTTTCTTGGGTGAAGTTGTCTTTGCAACTTTTTTATCCACCAGAGCCAATGATTTTTGGGGCACTTCGACTACTGGATGCTCTATTACTTTCGGCAATTCGGTTGGAGTGCTGTTTACGATCGGCGTTGTTACGGTCTCTTCGCGGAACATCCACCAACCCGCAGTAAGTAGTAGTGCAATAGATGCTGCCACGGCCCATTGATACATCTGCGGTCGCATAGACACTGCTTTGGCTTTTGTGGCCAATTGCACCGCTTGCTCCTCACGAAACGCTTGAAACATCGGTGAAACAGATCGCAAGCGTTCGTCTATCGAACCGGAATTGAAGTAGCTTTTTATGCTGCGTTCTTCTTCCAGCGTGGTCTCCCCTTCCCAATAGCGGTCCAGCATTTCCTGAATTTCTTCGTATTTCATAGTCGGGACTTTTGACTTTTGACTTTTGACTTTTGACTTTTGACTTTTGACTTTTGACTTTTGACTTTTGACTTTTGACTTTTGACTTTTGACTTTTGACTTTTGACTTTTGACTTTTGACTTTTGACTTTTGACCAAAATTAATTTTTTTTGGAACCTAAGTCATTGATAATCATTTTGTATTTTGGAACCCTACTATTTATTGTTCACAGTCAAGGAGTCAACGGTCAATAGTCAAGGGTCAAAAGTCAAGGGTCATTTTCTCTCGAATGGTCTTTCTGGCTCGGTGCAAACTGACTTTCACCTGATCGAGGCTGATTCCGAGTGATTCGGAGATTTCCTCGTAAGTAAGTTCTTCAATATCGCGCAAGTGCATCACAAGTCTTTGTTTTTCTGGCAATTGTTGCATCATTCTTTTTACGCGGTCTACCAGATCGTTTCTTTCAGTGGCTTGCGCAGGGTTGATGGTATCACTTTTTCTTTCTGCCACCCCTTCTAATGGGGCGGTGCGACGCAGCGATTGGCTGCGGGTTTTGTCAAGCGAGCGATTTCGGGTCAGGGTCATGCACCAAGCTTCCCAGTTCTGAACGTTTTCAGTTTGTTCAGGAGCCGTTTTCCAAACCTTTTCAAGCACCTCCTGTACCACGTCTTCTGCTTCGTGCACACTGCCTGTTATGCGCAGCGCGAATCGGTAAAGTTTGTGTCGGACAGGAAAAACTTGTTGGTGAAAAAGATCCCAAGTCATACGGTACGTTCAAATTCTGAAAAATATGCGAAGTGATTTTCGCCCTATAATAACCAGACGGCACTGAAAGGGCGATGTTACAACAAAGGACTATTTTTAGGATTTTTTTTTAGAACCTTCCTTAAGAAAAACTTTTACGGCATGGTGGCGTTCGGTACTTTTGGAACGACAACGAAGCATAAATCTGCGTCAGGGTTTTACAAAACCTTCAAACCTAGTTTCAATTATGAAAAAACTCCTCTACCTCACCGTTTTTACTACACTCGTTGCAGCCTCCTGTGTTAACGACACTCCGCTTTCGGTGGGCAAAAACAACTCAAAAGAAAGTCCACTTTCCATTCTTACAGAAGAAAATAGCCAATGGCGACATGAAAACTTGCGCCTCTATCCAGTAGTGGCTTCAGCGGAAGTAGTCGAGGCAAATGCCTCGTTGAAAAGTCTAAAAACACTTGCGGAAGGTATGCAAATGCGCGGTTTTCGTGTGATGGAGCAGAAACAATTTGGGCGCGGCGGAGAAGCCTGGTACCACGGCGTCACGGTACAAAACAAAACCCAAGACACGGTGCTGCTGCTTTCAGGCGATGTGGTGAAGGGCGGCAATCAAGACCGTGTTATCGCTCATCACGAAGTCATTCTCCCTAGGTCGGTGCGCAACATCGAGGTATTCTGCGTCGAAGCGGGCCGATCCACCTACTATGACCCCGCCGCTCCGGCTGCTGAAAAACAAGCCGCTGCCTTTAAAGGCTATTACAATGTGGCCAGCCCAAAGGTGCGCCGCGCAGTGCAAAGCGTTGGCAATCAACAAGAAGTATGGAATGCTGTGGCTGCGGTCACCAAGGCGAACAACGCTGAATCTTCCACCAAAGCCTACACGGCACTTGATAACGCAAGTGAAGAAAAGATCCGCCGAGATGCATATCTGCGTCACTTGGAAGGCCAATTTGCTGATCGCCAAGACGTAGTGGGCGTAGTGGCCGTTTGCGGCGACCAGGTATTGGGTGTAGATATTTTTGGCACCCCTGATTTATTTCGCAGGCAGTATCCAGCGCTGTTACACGGATATGTGGCTGAAGCTGCAGTGGCTGCGCCCGCTGCACAAATCTCTGAAAATCAGGTAAAAAGCACCTTTGAGCAGGTTTCACGATTGGCCGTCCCCCATGCCAAGGGAACGGAGACAGCGGGTAAATTTGTCTGGGGCGGCACATGGGTGCATTTATTTGGTAAATAGCTTTTAGTTGGGGATTGGTTGAATTGGGGATTTGGTTATTTGTTGTGCCAAAGCCTGGCGATCCTGAAATTCTAAAGCCAAGATTGAATACCCGGCTTTGGCACAACAAATAACCAAATCCCCCAATAACCAAATCACCCAATAACCAAATCCCCCAATAACCAAATCACCAATTCAACCAAATCCCCAATTCAACCAATAACCAACTCTTATTACATTCAACATGACCAATCACTTCGACAAACTTGATCGCCCGCCCGTGCAGGCCTTGGCCATATTCGCGGCATCGCTTATTGTCATGGGCATAGGCTGGGCGCTCACAGCTTCTGGTATTATGTCCGACCGGCTTTTTGCTTGGTCCATTGGCTCGGCACTTATGCTTTTTTTCGCTATAATGAACAGCCTGTTAAGCATTCGGGCTGCCAGTTTTGTCAAATATTGGGGTGCTTCGATGTACAGTTATTTGGCCTTGGCACTTGCCACCAGCATGGCGGCATGGGGATTTTCAGGAATTCCGCTGCGCGAAGCGGGCAGTTACCGCTGGATCTATATAGTGGTAACGGTGGGCTTTATTGTATTTCTTTCCATGGTCAACTTCATGAAAATGATTGTCCGGTTTGCAGAAAAAGAAGAATGGAATCAGCCCCGTAAGCGGTGATTTGTAGCATGAACTAATGCGTTGAGCGTAAGGTTACAGAACGGTAGGGCATTAGGGTCAGGCGATTGTCTCAATTCGCCCTATCTTCGCGTTGATTATGACTATTTCTGAAATGAACCACACAGTACCCGATACTGAAGACATTGTGCCCGCCCCGCTAACAAACGTTGAAGTAGAGGCAGATGACGATGTGCAAACGAACGAGGAATACTTCGAGCGGCATGAAATTGTAGCCGACCCGAAACAATCGCTGATTCGCCTCGACAAATTCCTGATGGATAGGCTCGCCAACCGCTCCCGCAATAAGGTGCAAAATGCCATCCGTGCAGGTTCCGTGCGTGTAGACGACCGCGATGTAAAACCCAATTACCGGGTAAGGCCCGGCAACACCATCTCCATTGTGTTGCCCAAATCGCTCGAAGAGAATTTTGACATTACCCCACAAGACATCCCGCTCAACATCGTGTATGAAGACAACGATGTGTTGGTGGTAAACAAACCTTTTGGCCTCGCAGTACACCCTGGCGTGGGCATACCAAACGGCACACTCGTGAACGCTGTAGCCTGGCATTTACAGGCGCAGTTGGACAAACTTCCGGTAAAAGAAGGCAACGAACCCAATCGTGCAGGCATCGTTCACCGCATTGACAAGGATACTACTGGTATCATGGTCGTCGCCAAAAACGGATACGCCATGACCCACCTCGCCAACCAGTTTTTCCACCATACCCTCGAACGGCGCTACTACGCACTGGTTTGGGGCGATATGGAAGGGGACGCTGGCACGATTCGCGGCAACATTGGCCGAAACCCCAATGACCGCCGACTTTTTATGGTTTTTCCAGAAGGTGAGGATGGCAAATGGGCCGTTACCCATTGGAAAGTGATTGAACGTTTTTACTACTGCACCCTCGTGGAATGCCGTTTGGAAACGGGTCGCACCCACCAAATCCGGGTCCATTTGAAATCCATTGGGCATACACTTTTTGGCGACGTCCGTTATGGGGGCAACAAAATTTTGAAGGGCACATTGTACCCAAAATACCGCCAATTTGTAGAAGCTTGCCTGGCATTGTTGCCACGCCAAGCCCTCCACGCCAAGATTTTAGGGTTTGAACATCCCACGACTAAGGAACATGTGCGTTTTGAATCCGAGTTGCCAGAAGATATGCAGTCAGTAATCGAACGCTGGAGAGCCTATGTGATGGATAGGAAGTGATGTTGGACGTTGGACGTTGGATATTTGGACGTTGGACATTGGATATTTGGACATTGGATATTTGGACATTGGACGTTGGACATTGGATATTTGGACATTGGATATTTGGACAGTGGACGTTGGACATTGGACGTTGGATATTTGGACATTGGACATTGGACATTGGACATCAATTTCGTACTGCTGAGCGCAAGTCCAATATCCAACGTCCAATTATCCAATGTCCCACCAAAATTCTAAAAATGCAAGAATCGCACCCGGTCATAAAAAACGAATTGTTGGCATACCTGCTCCGCCCTCGGCGCATTGTGTTTATTGTGAACCCAAAAGCGGGGACAAATTTGCAAAAACACATTCGGGATAGTGTAGAAAAACAATTGGATCACAAAAAATTTGAATACGGAATTTGGTTGACGAAACAGGAGGGTCACGCAGCAGAATTGGCCAAAAAAGCCGTGGAAGAAGGGTATGAAATTGTGGTGGCTGTCGGTGGAGATGGTTCTATCAACGAAGTCGCCTCGGCAATGGTGGGCAGTGAGACTATTTTGGGCATCATTCCAGCCGGTTCAGGAAACGGGCTTGCCATGCACCTTGGTTATGGGCGTGATATTGACGAAGCCATCAAGAAGCTCAATACCGCAGCGGTGCAAACCATTGATTGCGGCATGATGAACGGTCGCCCGTTCATTAATATAGCAGGCTTGGGATTTGATGGGTTGGTAGCAAATCTGATGAAAGGCAGCCATTGGCGCGGCTTTTTGCCGTATTTCCTCAAATCGGTGGAAGCAGGGCTGAGTTATACCGCCCGCGATTGTCGCATCGAACTCGATGACAAAACCTTGGAGCTCAAATGCTTTGCTGTTAGTATTGCAAATGGTCCAATGTATGGATACAATTTCCAAATCGCCCCGGATGCCCGTTTGGATGATGGATTATTTGAAGTGGTTATTCTCAAGGATGCGCCACTGTGGCAATATTTTGCTGCTGTGCCTTCCATGCTGAACAACAAGATCTACGACGCTGATTTTGTGGAACACTATGCAGCCCGCCGCGTCAAAATATCCGCAGAAGGTGAAAATTACGTCCACCTCGATGGGGAAGGATTGGTGGTGGAGGGCGACTTAAATTTTGAAATAAAACCTGCAGCATTGAAAATTTTGGTACCTGTCTCATGAGTAAAAAACTAAACTCGCTTTCCGGTCTCGGCGGCCTCGTTTTTTCTACTGATCCTGATTTCAAAATTGAGGAGGAAGAAACACCCGTGGAAAACAAACTCGCCGCCCAACAAACCCTCCGTATCTGGCTGGAACGTGGCAAAGGCGGAAAAGAAGCCACGGTGGTAAAAGGCTACCACGGTTCCAACGACAGCTTTGAAGCACTCGCAAAATTGCTCAAGAGCAAATGTGCGGCTGGAGGAAGTGCCAAGGACGGTGTTATCATTGTGCAAGGCGATCACCGGGATAAAGTCTTGAAGCTACTGCTGGAACTAGGGTATAAAAACACGAAAAAAGCAGGAGGTTAAAGCGCATGATACAAGATCAAATTTCTGAAATTCTATGATCCTCATCCATAACAAAACTCGATTTTTCTTTCTCTTTTTACTTGCGTTTGCAGTCTTTATCGCCTGTAACCCAGCCAGGAGAAGCAGTGGCACTACACGCCCCAATGCACCGACTAAGCCCATACCAGGTAAACCAGCACCCATGGACACCATCCGATGGAAGCCCAACAACGCTGGCAAACCGCCCATTGGAGGGGTGCCTGATAAGCCCGCGCCGCCCGCAGCGGGAGCAACCTATCACCTTGCCTTCCTTATGCCGTTCTTAAGCAGTCAAATGACAGGAGGTGCTGTACCTGAAAAGAGCCGCTTAGCCGTTCAATTTTACGCTGGAGCAAAAGTCGCGCTGGAACAATTGAGCACGGAAGAGCGCATCAATATTGTAGCCGATGTATGGGACACTCAAGCCAATGACGCTGATTTTCAAAAACTTATGACGAACCCGCGTCTGGAAAAAGCCTCTGTATTTATTGGCCCGGTACGCTCCAGCCACTTGGAGAGCTTTGCACCCTGGACGAAAGCACGGCGTAAAATCCTGATTTCGCCCGAAAGCCCGAGTACGGACCTAACTGCTCAAAACCCTGATTTTATCCAGATCAATCCTTCTCTCCGCGCACATTGTGAAGCCATAACGCGTTATATCCGCAAGGCCAGCCGACCCGATGCCGTAACCTTGGTATGCAAGCAAAAAGAGGCCGAACGCTTGGTTTATTTCCAGGATGCAAACACTTCGATTGGCGGCAGTACCCGTTTCGCGGAGCTACTCGTTTCCGACGAAACCAACAACTTTGATAAGGTAGATTTGAGAAGGTATCTGCGAGCTGGGCGTACTTCGGTGTTCGTAATTCCCACTTGGGCGAGCCAAGATTTTGTGATGGCTTTTCTTCGAAGATTGAAAGAAGTTAAAGGCTCTAACCAGGTGGAAGTGTACGGAATGCCGCAATGGCGCAACTTCGATGCCATTGATGCCGAATATCTTAGCAGCCTGAATGTACACATCAGTTCGGCTTCCTGGCTCGATTACTCTAAACAGGAAGTGAAAGATTTTCAAGAAAAATTCTACACTGCCACCGGGACCATTCCAGATGAGGATGGATTCAACGGATATGATGTGACCTTGTTTACAGGAAAAATGCTGGCAAAGTACGGCCTCTCCTTTCCAGAACGATTGGACGATGTTACGACTACGACCTTGCGGGGACAATTGTCTTTCTCCAAAATTTTTGGCAGCGGCGCCGTGGATGACGGGCGAAACAGCCCGGATTATTGGGAAAATACATTTGTGCATATCTTGAAGTTTGATAAATTCAGCTATGTTCCTGTAGAATGAACGCCTCACGCGAACAAAAAATCCGCTCGGTTATCCAACAATCACAGCCCGACCTGACGGTGATATTGGAGAACATTTTCGACCCACTCAATATCAGCGCGGTATTGCGATCCTGTGATGCTGTTGGCGTCCGCGAGGTGTTTGTCATTTATACCAAAAAATACCTGAACAAGCGCGGCCTTGTTTTGGGCAAGCGCACCTCCGGCGGCACTTTTAAATGGATAGATGTGTACGTTTTTGAGGATTTAGAGGAATGTTTCAGAAGGGTGCGCGAGCGCTATGGGCGCATACTTGCTACAAG
>Ga0247837_1008307_pt1 | contig 13125 bp, 9 predicted proteins | sample LaCtaG_2_FD_187115 | JGI IMG/M metagenome (GOLD analysis project Ga0247837, IMG submission 187115) | Freshwater microbial communities from meromictic Lake La Cruz, Castile-La Mancha, Spain - LaCruzMarch2015_14.5m | ecosystem: Environmental > Aquatic > Freshwater > Lake | place: Spain: Castile-La...
TTGCAGCATATGATTCTACTACTCTACCATATGGATGGGAACTATGTGATGGTGGGGGAAATCCTGCTAGACCAGATTTAAGAAGTAGGTTTATATTGGGTGGTGGGGTACGAACTGGAACGGGAGTCGTTAATGGTTTAACTAATAGAGCAATTAATGTGTCTGGCGGCGAAGAGAGAGTTACTATAAATATGAGTCAAATGCCATCACATACGCACAGTGGCAGCGGATACGCGACGGTAGGTGGATCTGTAAAGTTTAATAATTCACTACCTTTTGTATCAAAGCTCAGAGCAGCTACAGATATAACAGCGTCAACAATTCCAACAAATGGTGTCACAAACAGAGGAGATGGAGCTACACAAAGTCACGAAAACATGCCCCCTTTTTACGTATTAGTATATATGATAAAAACAAGTAATCAGTTTGAATATACTCCAACAGCTACTCCAACAGCTACTCCAACAGCTACTCCAACAGCTACTCCAACAGCTACTCCAACGGCTACTCCAACGGATACTCCAACGGCTACTCCAATCCAAGTCAATCCAACAGCTACTCCAACGGATACTCCAACGGCTACTCCAATCCAAGTCAATCCAACAGCTACTCAAAACCAACACCAATAAATTTCCCTGCTAATACAACAAATAGTATTACTATGAAAGCTCAAAATGTTGTTGGATTATCAATATTTTCTAATACATTAACATTTAGGCTATAAAACCAGTATCAAAAATTTAGCATTTAGCATATTATACAACCATATATAATAAAATATTTCTATTTACTATTTCTATTTAAAGATTTAATAACTATTTAACTAAAATAGTTATGTTATCTAATGATTGTGGGGACAATAATGTTTTAACAATAAAAACAGTCCAAATTGCGCCATTTCGCATTTTAATGGCTGCACTAAAGGACATTTTATTGGAAACAAACATTATTTTTACAAAGCAAGGAATTAAAATTATAAATATGGATAAAACGCACACAATTTTAGTCCATTTGTTTTTAAAAGCCGAAAACTTTGAATTTTATGAGTGTAAGCATGAAAAAATCATTGTAGGAGTTAATATATTACATTTGTTTAAATTGATTACGGCTATTGATAACGACGACACCCTCACAATTTATATTGAAAATGACGACTACAATGAAGGTATTGTCACAGAATTAGGTTTAAAATTTGAAAATGGAACTATTAAGCAATCTAAAATACAAAAATTAAAGTTGATTGAGCCAGAGCAAGATGAACTAGAAATCCCAAACATTGAGTTTTCGTCTGTTATTAATATGCCGTCTAATGATTTCCAAAAAATTATTAGAGATTTGGCCAATATTTCGGAAAAAATAGAAATAAAATCTGTTGAAAATGAGTTGATTTTCAAATGTGCCGGACAATTTGCCAAAGCGGAAATTAGGCGTAGTGAAAATAATGCAAATATGCAAATGATTAATAAACAGCACAATAAAATTATTCAGGGCGAATATTCTCTCAAAAACCTAGTATATTTTATTAAATGTACCAATTTATGTAATCAAATCGAAATTTACTTAGAAAATAATAGACCATTAATTGTTAAATATAATGTGGCTTCCCTTGGAGAAATCAAATTATGTTTATCACCGTTACCGTCGTCTGGTTCCGGATAAATTTATTATTTGTGAGCTTTAAACACACAAACTTGTTGTTCTATTGGAAAAAAACTATGAATAGCAAAAGGGTCTTTATTAACAGCAAAATCCAATGACTTAAGAACTTTTTTGTCTTTCATCCATATTTTGATAATACAAAAGTTCTTTTTTGGGCTTACTGAAACACCATTAATGTTAGCTAAAATTGCTTCGTCTTCAATAAAACTAGCGCCAATTATTTTATACACAATAAGTTTGAATAATGCGACAATATCATTATTGCTTATTTTATAAGAAAAATAGCCGCCATTTATATTATCTTCTGACTCCCATAATGGTAAAACGTCTTCTTTCATGAAAAATAGCATGGCTTTTTTAATTAGGGCTTCGTTCAAATTTTCAACAAATAACACTAGTTCTTGTAAATTAGTAAATTGTGTTATTTTTTTATAGCCATTAATAGTCCAATCATTGTCATTTTGATAATGTATCCAACATGACCATAAATTGTTTAATTTATACATACTAATTATATTACTAACTACATTTTATTATGTTTTTAATATATATATTAAAAAAACTTTTTTATTGTATAAATAAAAAAGTATTGATTAAAAGTTTGATAAAAAATTTGATAATAAAAGTTTAAAGTGTATAAATAAAATTGATTATTACCTAATAAATAATTATTAGTTAATAATAGAGAGAGAGTGCACAAAACTAATTACTATTAATATGACAACAACAATTGCTTCATTGTGCGCCATGCCTTATGATATTTTAAGGCATATAATTGAAATTGTGAAAATTGATTACAAATCCCTAATTAATTTAAAACAAACCTCTATGTTTATGAATAGAGAGATTGACAGTTTTGTAGTCGCTAGTCAAATGCTTCTAATAAAACTAGGAAAATACGAAGAGCTCTTTAAATGTGTAAATGTTGATTGTTACGAAGACACATATGAAATATTTACATATTTCCATAACTATGGGTATAGACGTTATATACATAAGTGGCAGGAAGCATTAAATAGCACAACAATAGTAGTAAATTCTAAATCATATAAAATAAAAACTCCATATTGTTGTGAATGTTTTAAACATCATATATTAGTAGGAAGCAGAGAGAATGTAAGTCATAATTATGACCTTGATAGTCAAGTAAATATTGTTTATAATTAAAATCTTTATAATTAAAATCTTTATTCTTTAGATTGTTATGTTAACTTCTGGCTACACATGTATTTGTTGCTGGGTCTCTAAATGTTCCATTTTGACAAGCACGAACACATTGTCCCGTTGAGTCTCGTTCTTTACCAGGAGCACATAATTCATAACATGTTAATCCTGTTCGCGCTTTAAATTTTGCTGGAGTTTCATTTGTTGGACATACTTCATTATTTTGTGCTGAGCGACCACCACTCAATATTTCTTCCGCATATTTTTTATTTCGTGCTTCTTGTAGATTATTTAAATTATAATAATCATAGTTTATATTATTAGCAGATGAACTAGAAGTTGTATTTGCACTAGTCCCATTCCAAGTGTCTTGTTCGACAGCAGATAGTTTATTCCATAATTTTTCTATTTCAATATCTATTTTAGCATTATCAATAGTAGGATTTGTTCCATATAATTGCGTTTTAACAGTGTTATACTTATTTTCCTTAAACTTCAAAAATCCATTTAATTTATAAGTTCTGTCATATTTATCTTCATATTTTTCATAATCTCCTGATATAGTACGTGCACTAGCTAATGAAATAGTAGTACCACTACCAAAAGGAGACATTGGTAAGTTCAAAAATGAATTATTTATTGCAGTTATTCCTTCGTAACCAGAAGCAATATAATTATTATATAGAGCATTATTATTTCTTAAACTATTTGAAAATATAGCATTATATAGTCTTGAATTTACAATGTCTTTAACAAATGATTGTTCTGCTAATCTATTTACAATGCTATTAACAATAAAATATTTTGTTGGATTTTTTGATAAATCATAAGTATTGCGTGATAAATCAAAAGTAAGGTCTATTTTGTCATAAAACTCTTTACGGAGACTGTCTCTATCTATTCTATTTTCATTTCTATATTTATCATATAAATATGAATAACGTTGTTGATTTAATAATTCTGTGTCTGTTAAATCAAATTTATTCAAACTGACATCACGAGCGCTGTTTAAATTCTTCCTTAAATCTTTTTTATCAGGATCTAATCCAAAAACTCGCAATAATAAAGTAGATATTAATGTCATCATTATTATAGGGATAAAAACTAGAACCCATGCAATTACAATGTATCCTAAATCACATAAAATATTTAGTATTAGTGTAAATATTATCATAACTATAAATTTTAAAAAAGCACTGTTAAAAACACCAGCGTAAATGTCAATAAATATTTGAATTAGCGAAAACCCTATATAAACAAGTGATGGTCCACAAATTCCTGCTACTAACATTATAATATTATAATAATATAATATTATAATAGAAACTTACTTTGTAAAGAAATTTACTTTTTATTCAATATGTCAATTAATATATTTAATTTGTCAATTGTATTTTTACAACTAGCTAATTCTTTTTCTAAGACTATAAGTTTATTATCTTTTTCTTCCTCTAATTTATTATTAACATTGGTCTGACTTTGACTCTGACTCTGACTCTGCCTTTCAATAATTTGAACAATAACTTCATCTTGTTGATTTTTACAACTTGTCAATTCGTCTTGTAATTTACTTATAATACTGTTTTTCTCTCCTATAACTTTTGAAAATCGTTGCGTTTCTTCTTCTAATTGTATTTTATATTTATTTGAATTAACATTTGAATTAACATTTGAATTATTATTTTCATAATCTTCCACTTCATTTTCTAATCTACCTATTATTGCATCTTTTTCTTGCAATAACCTAACAAAATTTTGCAATTGTTCTTGTTGTTTTCGCATTATATCAACAACTTGTTCATTATTTAATGGTATTTGTTTTCCATCTTGATTTAAAATAATTTGACCTTGTGTGTTTTGTTGTTCCAATGTCATTTTTCTCCGCTCATCATCTATTTCTTTAATTTGTTGTATTACATCTGGTTTATTTATTGGATCACCCGGATAATAATTTTGCAATAAACCATCTAATCTCTCTGTATAAAACTCCTTAAAATCTTTATCTTTTATAAATTCGTCCACTGTGCGATCTGAAGTTTTTTGATAGTTGTTTTCACCGTTTTCTAACAATCTTTTTTTATCAAAAGTATTATGAATATGTGAAAATACTAAGATTGTTTTTTTTGGTTCTAATTGAACAAATGGGACACTATAATCTTTCAAAAATGCTTTTTCTTCTGCTAGAGCGGCATTATCATCATATTTATGGTCTTTCAATAATTCACGCTTAAAAGCAAATGTACCTGCCGTAGCATGTGTTGGACTGTATGGTCCAAACTGAAACATCTTTTGTATATGTTTAAACCAAATATAAATTTCACTTGCTCCAGCACATAATGCATTTGGGTGCGTTATTAACATATTAACAGCATGTGATACTCTTTCAGGTGGATAATAATCATCATCATCGATATATACTATTATATCACCCTTGGATTTGGAATGCATAATATTTCTTTTTTTTCCCAATGGCATTTTCTCACTGTAATAATAATATTTTACTTGTTCAATGTTACATACCAAATCTTCTATTTTATCTGTACCATCATCTATAATAATCCATTCCATCTTATCTTTGGGATAATCTTGATGATTAAAACATTTAATTGTATATTCCCAAAATGGACGTCTATTAAAGGTTGGGGTGCATATACTTACAAACGGTAACTCTGATTGTTTTTTTTCTCTGTTTTTTTTTCCCATTTTATAATATTATATTTTAATTATTGGTTTTAAATAAAAATAATATATTATTATATTTTTAATCATTGGTTTTTAGAATTTAATAAATATAATTTAATAAATATAATTTAAATACCTATAGCAATTATTAATTGGTACAATATTATTAAAGCTAATAATCCTCCAATAACTCCAACACTAGTTGGATGTAAAACATTTACACTAGAAACTACTACAATAATACAAAATAATAATGTTAGTATATTACCATGACTCTTAATAATTTTGAACAATTTAGAATAATTACTAAATGGAACATAAAAAAAACCAACAATAACATATAAATGCAAATAAAATAAAGCAATCATATTTCCAAATAAACTAAATGCCAGAGAATACATTGCTATCATAAGTATAAAACCAATCCATAGTAAATTCATAAAAGGAATTAAAAAACATATAAAGAGTAGAACTGCTATGCTGCCAAAAAATATGTAAAAACGTAGTTGTGGATAAATGAAAGAAAACACTAATCCAAACAAAAATGTACTTAGTGTCCATCCTGATTTACATGCGTCATTCACTTCTTTGCATGGTACATCTAGTGAGAAAAAAATATTTAATAGTTGAACTGGGTTGTTGTGAAATGAACTTAAATACCAATACCATTTCTTACCAACATTAATATTTATTTGCTCATTATCTTCTGATCTACATTTGTTAAAATTAAACTTAAATAAGTTTAATAAACTTTTCCAAACAGTTTCACTATACCAACCTACAGTTATTTTAGATCTTCGTATAGGAAAAAACCAGTCTAAAATGTGTTCGTTTTCTATAAAAAAGTTCTCATCTTCAGGGTTATTGTCTTCTTGTAAAAAATCTTCACTGTCATCATTACCTAACCTAGTTTTAAATTGAAAAAATCTTCGTATAATAAAATACCAATCCCACTTTTGAGATAACCGTTCACTCATATCTGCTAACTGTTCCTCTTTTGTCTTTTCTGATGGTATTTCTGATTTACTGGTTGGGTTGGTTGTACGTTTTTTATATTCGTCATATGAATCACGCCTATATCCAACAAATGATATTAATGACATTATAAGACCCATCATGCTTGGAATCCATATTGTTACTGTCATTATGAAAAATAATAAAAATAAACTTGAAGCATTCATATATGGCACTCCCTCCAAAAATTTATCTGCTATACTACCATATAAACCCATAAAAATCATTATAAAAACTACTCCTGCTATAAATCTCTTAAGTTTGCTATTATCAGAAGTAAAAATATCAGAAAATAAATATTGAGATACATTTACTAATCCTTTCATGCATATTCTTGAAAATATTATGCAATAAAAGAATCCTAATAATAATGATCTTGCTGGTATTTTAGCAAGTTCTGCTAGACTAAAATCTTTGCTTGTAGTATTCTCTCTTGTTTGATTTTTTTCCTCTGGATTATTTAAAGCTGTAATTAAGTTATATGGAAATGTATCATACCACTCAAGACCCGATGACGTGCTTTCTGGTTTAAATTGTTCACAGTTGTTTTGTAATCGGTGTTTCTTGGGTTTTGGTCGTTTTGAAGTCTCATCTATTAAATATGGTAACTGATCTAACGCTGTTCTTATAGAATTAGTAGCACAATTACCATAAACAATCCAATATTCATAGCATGCTGCTACTAATACCATTGTTATTAAAATAACAATGTCTCTAGTAATATTACCTAATATATCCATAACATTAAGCTTCTTTTTTCGTATTGGTGTTGTGTAACATATTTTGCGTTCTCCTTCAGATGGATTCTCTTCATCAAAGTATCGTAGTCCCATATAATAATTATTTTCTTCAGCCGCATCGACATTAGCAACATCAGTACAATTTAATTCGCTACTTTCTAAAACACAACATCCATTTGTATTTTCTAAAAATTGGTCAGTTTCAAACATATCTGTAACACACATTTTTCTATCACTAATCTCAGTTACTACTGGTTCACCAATAGAACTAGTATATGAAATATCTGTCTCGGTTTTAGGACATCCAGCATTTGCAACACCGCTTAATAAAGCACTATCACTAAAAATTGGATCGAGCGGCATAAATACTAATATAACATATTATAATATTTTGAAAATACTTAAACATATTTATAATTAAATAATTAGTATGAGTGAAGATAGTTATCATTATAAATTTGACACAATGGACAAATATCTTGATTTTAAAGATGTATTAATTCTTCCTAAAAAATCAAAATTAAATAGTAGAAAAGAGGTTACTTTGGAAAGAACTATTGTTTTTCAAAATGGTGTAACATGGACTGGTATTCCTATTGTTGCTGCAAACATGACAACTATTGGAACATTGGATATGTACAAAGTATTAAGCACTTATAAAATTATTACTGCTCTTCACAAATTTCATACATTACAAGATTTACTGGATTATAATAAAAACAACAGCAACTGTGTATTGAATCCAGATTATTTTATGATTTCCACAGGAATAAGCACTTGTGATTATAAAAACTTAACAACTATTTTGGATAATTTTGAATGTAAATTCATATGTATTGATATAGCAAATGGCTACATTTCTAACTTTAGTAAGTTTTGTAAGACTATAAGAAATGAGTATCCAGAAAAAATTATTTTGGCAGGTAACGTATGCACGTCTGAAGGAATAGAGTTATTAAATGATACAGAAATAGATATTCATAAAATTGGAATTGGTGGTGGTAGTGCATGTACTACTCGTATTCAAACTGGAATTGGCATGCCACAACTTAGTTGTATTTTAGAATGCGTTCAAGAGTGTAAAGAGAATAATCACATTAACTCTTTAATAAACTATAAATATGACCAACATAGAGAAAATAAATCCTTTGTGTTAAGTGATGGTGGTATTACTTGTCCGGGTGATTTGGCAAAAGCATTTGGTGCCGGTGCTGATTTTGTTATGATTGGAGGAGCATTTGCGGGACACGACGAAAATCCAGGGCAAATTGTTAATGATGAGAAGACGGAGCAATGTTATAAAAGTTTTTATGGTATGAGTTCAAGTTATGCTATGAAAAATAATTACTCGGCAAATAATAATACAAATTATAGAAGTTCTGAAGGGCGAGAACTTAAAGTGGATTATAAAGGTGCACTAAAAAATACTGTAGAAAATTATTTAGGCGGACTAAGAAGCACATGTACTTACACAAATAGTGCTAATTTAGAAGAATTAGCGCTTAATACTAAATTTATCATAGTAAATAATCAATATAATTCGTGTTTATTGCAAGAAAAAAATTGAAAACTACTATAATTAATACTTAGTTTAATTTAAAATAAGTATTAACACTATACTAATTATCTATGTGCTCATCACATTTTAATTTAACTACATATTATGAATTACTAGACACACATATTCATAATATTTTAGTGCGACCCGAAAAATATGTATTAACATATGATATTTTAGATACTGAAAAAACGAATCAAAATAAATTATTGGCTTTAAAAGAAAAACAAAGACAAATGAAAGTAGGTGAAATTTGGCAAACAGTTTTAGGAAATTATGATGGTTTTATTGATTTAAAAGTAGGACATGAAACTGGACTAGATATTTTATCTCATACTAAAAAAATTGCAATTGAACTTAAAAACAGAACAAATACCGACAATGCATCATCTAAAAAATCAAATCTTGACAAGTTAGCTAATTTCAAAAAAAATAACCCTGACTATGTTTGTATTTATGCAAACATAAACGCTGAGAATGAAGAAAAAACGTTGAGTGGTTCTATTAAAAAATAGAACATGATGGACAAGAATTAGAACATCATATTGGATATGCCTTTCTAAAATATATTTTGGATGTTAATACAGATGTAATAATTGAGTTTGTCAAAACAACCATTACTAAATATTCATGTTAAAATTATATTATAACTATATTATAACTATATTAGAATTGTAATAGTTTTAATAATGCTTCACCCATATGTTTTGCCAATTCAACTGGTACAGCATTTCCGATTTGTTTATATTGAGAATTTAATGTTCCAATAAATTCATAACTATCATCAAACGTTTGTATTCTTGCATATTCTCGCAATGTCAATGGTCTTTCTTCTAATGGATGGCATCGTTCTGTTTGTTTTTGCGAAGGCGTACACAACAATGTTAGTGATGGTTTTTCCATAGATAAACGATATAATATTCCTCTTTTTCCTCCACCCGAATTATAACTGTTTCCCAAATATTCTTTTTGTAAATTATCAGGTAAATTAATCCAACACCCTCCTTGAGGTATCATTTTAAATAGTCTTATTTTGTCTTCATTATATTTTGCTCCATTTGAATATGGCACATTATATAAAACATCTTTTAACACTTTTTTTCTTTGACTTTCATTTGGGAAGTTAAAAGTATGTGTTATTGTTTTTAATACACCTACAATAAATATTCGTTCTCTTTTTTGTGGAACATCATACTTAGAAGCATCTAAACATTTATAACTAATATTATAAAGCATGTTTTCATTTAATGTTTCTAGTATTTTTTCAATTGTCTTACCGTTGTCATGTGTTGCTAATCCTTTAACATTTTCTATAATAAATAGTTTTGGTTTTATTAAAATTATAATTTCAATAAATTTCATCATCAAATCGCCTCTTGGGTCATCCAAACCTTTTCTTAATCCCGCTTGTGAAAAAGATTGACAAGGTACACCACCTGTTAATAAATCTACTTTGTTAACATATTGCATATAATCTATTTTGTCCATAGACCCATGTACTACATTTGCATGCGGATGATTGTGCTTCAATGTTTTACAACAATCGCTGTTATTATCATTTAATAAAATTGGTGTGAATCCAGCTTTGATTAATCCACTACTTAAACCACCACCGCCAGCACATACTTCAATAAAATTATATGGTGGTATAACTGGTATGACTGGTATTTCCTCTTTTAAATTGTCTTCATTTTTTGTTTGTTTTGAATTAATAAGTTCAATTAATTGTGATTTATTTTTTGAAGTATACTTAGTAATTCCAAGTTCTTCACATTTTACTACGAGTTCTTGTCTTAATAATTTTGTCAACTCCATAGTATAGTATAGTATATAATATAATTGTTATAATATATACTATTTATTTCAATTTTAAAACTTATTACTTATTACTTATTACTTATTACTTATTACTTATTATTCTGGTGGGGAGTTTTAATGTTCTCCTTAATCTTTTAAAAATAGAAAAGGGTGCTTTTTTGGTTGAGTTTAATACAGATTTAAATGCTGATTTAAATATATTGGATCCCATATTAGCAATCATTGTTCTATAATTTTCTTGCATAGTATCATAATTATTTCTAATTATAGACACATATGCTTTGTCTTGGATGGTTGTATTTTTTAAAATAACTGGTTTATAATTAATACCAAAACTAAATAAAGCAGATTTTGCAGATTTCGCAAATTTCGCAGATTTCGCAAATTTCGCAGATGTTGAAGCTATAGGCTCATCGTCTTCATATGAACTATTAATTCTACTAAATTGTTCAATGGTCATTGCTTTTAACTTATTTATTAATGTAGACTCAACCAAATTTTCCAATGTATATTGTATTTTTGGTGATAGTCCACGTGCTTTAACCATTGCTTTAGCAAGCCTTCTTTTTTGCCCCCCTACAAATGTGGGGTCAACATCATCATAATATTCAATAAGTGTTTCCATGTCTATTTGTCCTGAATCTTTTAGTTTTGTCTGTAAATCAATAAGCTTGGATGTATCAATATCTTCTCTTTTTAAATCTATTAAATAGAACCCCATTAGTCCAATTATATAATCTTTGCCTTCAACTTCTCTAACATAATTATAAAGTGCCTCTCGCTTTTCTCTATACATTTGTTGAGGTTTGGGTCTTGTATCGGCTTCTAATTGGGCGACACGTTCTTGTGTTATATTATTGTTCTCAATAATTAATAATGGCAATATTTCAACAACAGCGTCATAAATACCTTGTAATGATGTTATAGTCCCATTATCTATTTTCTTTTTTATATATACATCACCCTTTTTCCGCATTAATGCACTAACATTATAGTCTAAATCGAAGCCAATATCCGTCTCTTCATCTTCGGGCAAAATTGAATATGGTTTTAATACATTTATGAATTTATGTAAAATATATTTATTATGTATTTTTTCGCTACTAAATGGGTTATTAAACTCTTTAATATAATCTAATGTGATTTTACTATCTTTTACTTTAGGATTTGCTGGATTATAATGTATAATTTTATTAAATTGTGTAGGGTCTATTGTTAATGCTGCTATTTCGCTTTCATTTTTTTTTAATAGCATCAAATATGCTTCCATTGCTTGTGAATGGACTGTAATCCATCGTTCAACCATACCGAGAGTACAACTTGGTGAGCCTTTTCCATGAGCGTTAAATATTTCATTAAAATAATATTGTATAAAATTATGTATATATAAATCCGTATTTATAATTAAAAACGTTACTGATAACGTCACTAATTGTAACAAACACCAATTTCCTGTCAAAGTTGGTTTAAAAGTAACTAAGTGCATCATAAACTCATCACTAAATGCGCGAACTAAATTAGCTAACATGAGCTCTTTTTCTGTGTCCTTATAGTTTAATTTAAACGAAACATAATTTGTTAATGCAATTGGAAAATTCTTTTGAATATAAGCTTTAACACTATCATCTGTTAAAGTTTGTTGTGTATCTAATATCACCTGATAGTGTGATGTTAGTTTGTATAGAAAATCAACTATTGTTTCATTTGTTTCACTAATAACGACTTTTTCGGCATATTTAGTTAATCCTCCATGAGAACTTATTAAAAGTTCTTTAAATTGAAGACTCGGTATACCGCAATCATCAAATGCTTTAAATAATTTCTCTTTATTATCAATAATAAATTTAATACGCGCATGAGTTTCGTTGGCGGCTTGTTGAATTTCGGAAAATTCGATTTCACGACCAGTATCATTATTTTTACTACCCTGTATATACAATGTTCCATTGGGTCTTTGAAGTTGGTATGGAACAAGCTCTGTGCCTGTTGTATTTTGAAATGATGTATTGGCATTTGCTACGCAGTTTCTAAAATCAACACCTCCGACATTTGCTGCCTCAAAAATGGTTCCAACTATATTGGTTCCTTTAAAGTTAGCGTTTAACAATTTTACATTTGTAAAATTTACTGCTGTTAAATCTGGACTATTTTTATAGTTTCTTTTTACTTGTGTAAAATCAAAGGTTTCAAAGCCAATAGCACTTGAAAAATTACAGTTTTTAATGTTGCAATTTACCATACTAACTGGTGGAATAATAATAACAAAAAAATTCGCACCTTGAACAACCATCATAAAATAATCATAAGGCTTAATATTATATGCTGGATTTCTAAAATTTAATACATTAATATTTAAAGCATTATATTCATTATATTTCATAACAGCATAGTTTCCGTTAGAGTTCCATATAGAACGAGCATAAGCTTTTTTATTAGCAAGTTTAGAACCCACAAATTCATGCATAAACAGTCTAAATCCATCTGGATTAA
>Ga0247837_1008313_pt1 | contig 13115 bp, 9 predicted proteins | sample LaCtaG_2_FD_187115 | JGI IMG/M metagenome (GOLD analysis project Ga0247837, IMG submission 187115) | Freshwater microbial communities from meromictic Lake La Cruz, Castile-La Mancha, Spain - LaCruzMarch2015_14.5m | ecosystem: Environmental > Aquatic > Freshwater > Lake | place: Spain: Castile-La...
AGCCCGTGGACTTCATAGCCCTTTTCCAGCAGCTGCTGGGCCATATAAGAGCCGTCTTGACCGGTTACACCGGTAATCAAGGCACGTTTTCCGTCCGTCATGAACTTGCTCCCTCTGTCGCCCACTCTTATTCGCTCAGCCTATCTTCATCAGCTTGGTAGCTGGCTCCAACAAGACCCGCAGTCTAGCCAGTCCGACAGGTGAAGTCGCTCAGGCTGTAGACCGGCCATTGGCCGAATGTACCGACCAACTCAGCTACCAAAGCACCATTAGCCAGTTTCATTTTCTCAACGTCGACCTCTCGGCCAGGTCCAACAATTAACGAAGAACCAGCAGCCTCAATCTTCTTGAGCGTCTCGCACTTAACTCCAATGAGTCCTTCTTGAGTTCGATTCTGAATCTCAAGAGTTTCAAGATCAAGGGAAAATTGGCGCGGATACTCTCTTGCGATTTCATCTGTCATCAGATGGTTACTCAAGTCATCGCCGAATCCGAGTGCGCTACCCGGCGTGAATACTCCGTATGCCATGGCGACGTAGTCACCTTGGGTTCTTCGCATTTCCAAGTACTCAATTTCAGCCAAATAGTCGGGTGCTAATTCTTGTTGGGCAAATGCTGCCTGACTCGAAACGAAATAAAGTGCTCCAACTACGGCAGTCAGAATGGCGGCTCCCAACAAGACCTTTTTCACGACAGTGCCGGAGTCCACCTGAGTGAACATGGCGAAACTAGATGCAAAAAGAATTGGTGCAACAGCAGCAACCACAATGAGATCACCCTGCCGATAGTCCTTAATTGTCATCAATGTCGAGCCCACTATGACAACCACGACCAAGAGACTAATGAAAAAAACCGAATTGCTAAACAGGCGAACGCCGGATTTTCGCGAATGGATCACTAAAATTATTACCGCTATTAAATAGAATGAGAAGATGAATAAGATCCAAGGCATCTCACTTACGAGGATCTTTGGGGAGTTGAGAATTTTCTCCAGCAAAGGGGTGTTTGAGACATCTGAAGGGTTGCGTCCTGTGGTGCTCAACAAGCCGACAAACCAATATCCGAGATGAAAAATCTGGTCACGAATTAATAATGCAAAAACAAGTAGAGCTAAAATCAAGCCAATCAGGGCGGCCCGAAAACCTTTCACGAAGAAATATATTCCTAGAAGTGCAAACATTGGAAGAAAAGTTGCCTTATTCATAACCCCGCAAATAAGAACCGCCCCAAAAAGCACCGAAATAAGTGTTGAGGCCTCTCCGGAAATTATCTTGATGGCCAAACCGACGGCTAAGAGTGCGAGGGCCAAACCGAGTGACACCGGGCCCACCAAGAAAAGATTGAACTCAGGACCGATTAAGAAGAAAACTCCGCCAGAGAATGCGAATGCGGCCGCCAATCCCCAGCGACGGGTGATTGTGAAGCTCACCCCAATCAGTGCAGCGGTCTGGAGGAGGATCAACACGAAACGATCTACGTCCAAATACCACTCAGGCCTGTTAACAATAGAAGATGCAAATGAACTGTCTTGGGTCCCTGTCACCAACCAACTAATCCAATTCGTCACCCCCATTAAATATTGAAGTGTCGTTCCAGGGTGGTGAATTGCGAAAGGAGCTGTGCCGGTCATCACTTCATAGGAATTGACGAGATAGTTGTAGCTTGGATCAGCAGAGGTGAGGTAGGAATCTTGACCAAATCGCATGGCATAAATGCCCGCCAATAGAAATGGGATTGCGGGTAGCATTGCAATCCAAAGAGAGGAACGGGTTGTGACAACAAACTGGTGTGAACCTATCCCCCTTCGTTGCATGCAAGGAGAGTACTGGGGCGCAACCTATGAATGACACACGAATCGCCACAACAGCCCTCATTGCCACCTATTCACCCGAATCTCACCTGCTCGCCCTGGTTACCAGCATGAGTGCGCAGGGAATTGATGTTGTGGTCTCTGACGACGCATCACCGTGTACCGCTGACCCGGTTCTACGGGATTGTGGTCTTGTTTCCGGTGTAACCGTGATTCGCCATGATGAGAATGAGGGGATTGCTCGTGGCCTAAATGAAGGCCTGCGCAGAGCACGTGATTTCGGGTGTAGTTGGCTGCTCACGAGTGATCAGGACTCACAGTTCCCCGTTACCTACGTTGCTGACATCTCTGAATTCGCGCAATCAATGGGTTCCCTGTGGGAGGACTCGGTGCGGGTAGGCGCTGTTGGCGCAGGAATTGTGATCAATGCCGGCGGGTCATTGAAATACCCGATCACACAGGTTGGTAGTGCCTCAGGACCTATCGCGGTCACCGAAGAAGTAATTGCATCGGGGACGCTCTGGAATGTTGGTGCACTGCTTGAGGTCGGTGGATTTGATGAATCCCTGGGCCTTGACGCGGTTGATGCTGCCGCATGTCTGCGCTTGCGTGAAGCGGGTTACCGCATTGTCGTGGCCCCTGAACTTCACATGGAACACCAGTTGGGTGATTCTCGTTCCGTTCAATTTCTGGGTCGCACCGTTTTGGCAACCGGTCACAGTGGTGAACGCCGAGCAACCATGATGCGCAACCGATTGCGGTTGGCACCCGCTGAGTTCAAACAATCACCTAAGCACGCATTTCGTACCCTTCGACGAGTGGGTTTCAACGCGTTATTGGGGGCCACTGTTGAAGGTGATCGGTGGAAAAAAATAAAGGGAAGTATGCGGGGTTTGGGGCGTTCAACTTAGGGTAGAGAGTCTTTTTTGAAATATAACTATGGATATTAGTCTAAGCATTGGTATAGTCATTCAATGGCCATGTTTAAAGAAGAGTCACCTTGGGCACCGATAGGTTTCGAGGAACGGCCTTGGCGGAGCGTCCAAGACGAATACGGCTCGCGAACGCAGAAGCGTCAGGCGTCTGGACCGTACTTGGCCTCGGTGCCAGCATTCATTGCCGATCTCGATATCCCGCTGAGCAGTGAGCTCCACGCGCTTACCGAGGAGGTGGCCAGTGAGCTTGCCCGCTTCGATGCCGAAGTGGGACAGATCGCGGCACCATTCGCATCCGTTCTCTTGCGCACGGAGAGCGCATCCAGTTCAGAGATTGAAAACCTCACGAGCGGGGCACGACAGATCGCTCTGGCGGAACTCGGTGAGCCCGCCTCGAGTAACGCACAATTAATCGTCGGCAACGTCCGAGCGATGCAAGCAGCCCTGGCACTGTCCGAGTCCATCGACGGACACGCCATCTTAGAAATGCATCGCGCACTTCTCGAGCACAGTAATCCGGAGATCGTCGGTCACTGGCGTGACCAACAGGTCTGGATTGGAGGCGGGAACCTCGGGCCCCACACCGCACAGTTTGTGCCACCGCATCACGATCGAGTCCCTGAGCTGATGGACGATCTCGTCTCCTTCATCAGCCGAGACGACCTTCCCTTACTCGCTCAGACCGCGATCGCACACGCTCAATTCGAAACAATCCACCCATTCCCAGACGGCAACGGAAGAGTTGGTCGCGCGCTCATTCAAGCGATGCTGCGCGCCGGAAAGCTCACTCACAATGTCGCCGTTCCCGTTTCCGCGGGGTTGCTCCACGACACCGGTTCATATTTTGAGTCTCTCAGTGCGTACCGGTCCGGGGATATTGCCCCGATAATCCGCTCCCTCGCGCAGGCATCGTTTGCCGGGGTGCACAACGGACGCATTCTCGTAAGGGACCTAGAAACTGTGCAGGTCGACTGGCGCGGACGCATCAATGCAAGACGGGACTCGGCAGTGCACCGACTCATAGGTGTTCTGCTTCGTCAACCCGTGATCGGGGCATCCGCAGCCGCGGAACAGCTTGGCGTCTCGAACGTCAACGCTCAGGTCGCGATCGACCGACTCGTTGACGCTGACATTCTGACTCAAATTACCAAAGGACGGCGAAATCGGATCTGGCTCGCCAAAGACGTCATTCGGGTCCTTGACGAATTCGGCGCCCGGGCGAAAAGGCTCCGATAGCGGATGTTCTGCCTCACCGGATCAGGACAACACGTAGAACACGTTAATCGCGGGTGAACTTGTTTTTTACCCGACGAGCTTTTTCACTTGCCCGCCATACCTTGCTGTTGAGAACTGATGCCAGGGCTGCAGTGTCGCCGGCTGTCGAACCAATCGCACTTGTGAGTACGGGTGGCATGGCACTGATGTAGAAAAAGAAGTCAGTGAGTTCAGTAGCGAATTTTTCCCAGGTGAGATCCGCGATGACTTCCTGCAGGGAGGCAACCCTTTGTTGTGCGAAGTTGGCATTGGTGAGGAGTTGGGCGATGTCAGTTGCGTAATCCTCCGGCGACCAGTTCTTTGGCCCTGTTGTTACGCGGGTTAATTCAGCGAGTGGACCAAACGCAGTGAAGGTTGAAGGGGTGCCAAAGACTGCGGCTTCGTAGGGAACAAAACCAAACCCTTCCGCACTTGACGGGTAGACGGCAACGGCTGCATTGGCCAGAAGCCACTGTCGAACTTCATCACTGACGTGACCGAGTTCAAATACTTTTCCTCGCAGATCCGCATGTTTTTTCAGGAGCACTTCTTCGCGCTCACGCGAACTGCTGCTTTTCACATGCAACCCTGCGAGCACGAGATCACACTGAATACCTTGTTGTAATACGAGTTGCCAGGCTTGGATTGCTATGTCGCGGTTTTTGTGACTGAAGTCGTTACCGAGTACTAGGAGAAATGGTTTGACACCTAGTCCTTGGGGAATTTCCATCGGTTGGATACGGATTTGCTCTGCTTGGGTTGGTGCCGTTAAGTGATCAAGACCTAATGGAATTGGTTTGATTCTCTTTGTTTGTAACAGTGGCACTTCTTGGTAGAGGCGTTTTGCAACATCGGCACTGATTGTTGTGATGCCGTCAACACTTAGCGCAACGCGTCGCTGCAGGGAACGGTAAGCCGCCCAGCCTTGCTCACTACCGTGATACCGGGGAATGTCATAGGCGATCAAATCAAGATAGGTCGTGACAATACGTCTACCTAGCTGGCGGGCACCACCAATATCAACGCGTTGATCGATTTGATTCGGGTACCAAATTACGTCAGCTGGGCTCGTGTCAACTGCGGCTGATTCCAAGGTGACACCGGAAAGTTCAGTGAGGTGTTCGGCGTAGCCGGGTAGTTCCTTCAATCCAATGAGCCTGATACTTGCAATTTTGGGGTTCGCGGCAAGGGCCTCTATCGCAGCGGTTGTGAGAACTTGGGCACCCGTTTGGTGGGGGCCAAGCCAAGTGACATCGATTGCAATTCTTAGTGTTTTTGGCTCAGTCCGGGAATCAGCATCGTGGAATTGGGAACTGCTGGGATCTGTGCGTTCGCGCTGATCTAGTTCTGGATCAGGAAATTGTGATTCGGCGGCTTTCACATCACGATCGGGGAGCACGTACCAGTCGTGCCAGAAACCGCGGTTACTGAGTTGCTCTGCCCAGTCGGTGAGTTCACCCACTAATTCAGATTCGGTCGTGATCAGTGTTGCCAGACCCGCAGGACCTGTTGCGCGGGTGAAGTGGGCATCACGTGAACCGGGATAAATCGAGACACTGACAATCCGAGGGTCCGTGTCAAACCGATCGAGCATATTCTGCAGGCGGTCCATAGTGAGCAGGGACTCTTGTCCCACCGCAATTACTTTGCGGCCACCTCGGGTTTTCAGTTCCTTCATTACTTCGCCTCATACATTCGATCAAGCTCGGTCTTTAATGCAACAGAGTAATAGGGATCCACCCGATACTTCGCATTCCAGCGCTGCGCGAATACTTGCGCCTCGGTTAGGTCTGCTTTCTTGCGAACGATCGATGCCCCCTCGTGGTGGGTGAAATGCGCATAGGGAGTCCAAGCGACGCGGTACCCGAGTTCACGCATACGCAGACAAAAGTCAACGTCATTAAAATCACGTGCAAAGACAGTGTCAAAACCATTCAGTTGATCGAATAACTCGGTGCGTACAAGGAATGCTGCTGCTGTCACCGCGCTGTAGTTGCGCGGGGTGAGGGTTGCGCCAAAGTAGCCGTATTCATTGCCACTTTTAGCAATCCACGGGTGGGTTGGTCCGCTGGGCAGCATCACCATTCCTACATGCTGTAACCGGCCGTCAGGGTAGGTCAGTTTCGCCCCGGTGATCCCCACACCGGTGTTTTGCCCAACTTCCAGCAGGCGGGTGATCGGTTGGGGTTCGGCGACCGTTGTGTCGTCATTGAGTAGTAGGAGGTATTCCCCAGTTGCTGCAGTGCGACCAAGGTTGATTGCTTCTGCAAAATTGAAATTTGTGGTGTTGTAAACAATCTGTTGGTCAGCCCCGGGGATGGGTGCCAATTCTCCGGTTGTCACCACAATGACTTCGAACTCTGTTTGGGTTTCTGAATCCCGTAAGGTCTGGATCGCTTTATTAACCATGGGGATTCCGGATTTGTGATCCTTGGTGCCAATTGTTGGAATGATTACTGAGACTTTTGTTGGCTTCATTATTTTGGGGTGGACCTGATTCAGTCCCTTAACCACTGAGGGCTTTACTTCCCCACCCCCGTAATTCCTGTTGATGAATTCGGTTTGGGCCCGCGCTGTGGACTGCTGGGCCCAGGGCTTTGCATCGATGCTTTGCGCGGTGCTCTCACTCCAACTGCGCCAGTGGTATAGCGGCAACGGGATATGAACCACGTTGGTTAACGTGGGAAATAGCCGCAGGGCAAGATCAAAATCTTGGGCGCCATCCATCTCACTTCGAAAACCTGACTCGGCTTTCACCAGTGCTGTTTTAAAAACGGTGAAGTGACACAGGTACATCTGTGAGAGTAACAATTCCGGTGAGAAATCAGGTTTGCAATACAACTCGAAATGCTTGCCCTTGGTGTCAATTTTGTCTTCGTCGGAATAAATGATTTGTGCTTCGGGGTTGTTCTCAATTGTTTCGGAGAAGACTTCAAACGCGGTGGGGTTGAGACAATCGTCGTGATCGAGCCAACCGAAATACTCGGTGGTGACTTTCTCTAGGGCGCGGTTTTGAGCGGCTGAGATCCCACCGTTTTCACCCCGGATTACCGTGATGCGTTGATCAGTTGCGTGCTTTGTCGTGAACTGGTCGAGGTAATCGGTGACTTCAGGGGCGGTTGACCCGTCATCACTGATCACAAGTTGCCAGTTACGGGCGCTTTGATTAAGTACCGATTCCAAACACTCGCGTAAAAAATTTAGTGGCGGGTTGTAGACCGGAACAATTACCGCGATGGTGTTGGTGTTATCAATTGATTGCGGGGTGGCGCTTTCAGTCGTTGCTAACCAGTGGCGATAAACCTTGCCCACCGAACGTTCATAGGCCTTACGCCTGAGCCAGCGCTTACCGCGACCGGCATGCCAACGCAGTTTTTGATACAGGGTTGCATCAGCCATGTTTCAGCATCATTCCTGTTGCGTCGAAAGAGTGAATTGCGCGGGCAGCTCAACGAACCCTTGACCGATCTCACCGCGCTGGCTGCGCACCGGGAATTCGAGGGCGTCACTCCAGTTGTCCAACAGTTTTGCTCCGGTGTGGTCAAAGACGTCGATATGAATCCGGTAACGGCCGGGGAGCAGTGGCGTGTTCAGTAGGTCAACGAACACGGTGAAATCACCGTCAACAACACCTAGGTCGGTGCCGAGTCGGTGGTTATTCAGCATTGTGACCAGGGCGCCACCTTCGTGTTGAATAGCAAGGCGAACATTGGGTCCTAGGATCGATTCCTTGGCATTCAGAGTGACCGCTAATCGGGTTGTTGAACCGGTTTCGGCGTGATCCAGTGGCTTGTTCTCGATATTGCGCAATGCAATTGACCGGGTTCGAATTTGACCGCTGCCGGCGCGCATGCTGCCTTCATCTTCAGAGCGATCGGCTGAAATTTCAGCATTACGAACAGATTCTTGGTTGTTAACCCGTTCAAGATAGGAGCGGATTACTTTCGTTGCAGGACCAGTTTCTTGGACCTGACCGTGTTCAAGCCAACTGATTTCATCACACAAACTTTCCAACTGACCCATACCGTGGCTCACCACGATAATTGTTTTGCCCGCACGTCGCAGCGAATACAGATGGTCTTCACAACGGCGTTGGAACTCTTCGTCACCGACCGCTAACACTTCGTCGACGATTAAAATATCGGGTTTCATGTGAACGGCGACACTGAAACCAAGGCGCACGTACATCCCGCTGGAGTAGTGCTTGACCGGGTCATTAATGAATTCACGCAGTCCACTGAAGTCGATAATTGCTTGGGTTGAGTCGTTGATTTCTTTTCGCGACAACCCAAGGATTGAACCGTTAAGCTTAATGTTTTCCAGACCCGTCATGTCAGGGTGAAAACCTGCACCCAATTCAATGAGTGCGGCGAGGCGACCATCAGTATGGATCTTTCCTTCGGTTGGCCGATAAATGCCGGACATTAACTTGAGCAAAGTTGACTTGCCCGAACCGTTGTGTCCAATAAGGCCGAACACACTGCCCTTGGGGATTTCGATACTGACGTCCTTGACAGCCCAGAAATCCTCGGAGGTGCGTGAACGCCCGCGAATAATGCGCTCTTTCAACGAGTTGCGACGATCCACGTGACGAATGAATCTCTTGCCCACGTGTTCCAGGCTTACAGCGATATCGGTCACAGGAGTTCTCCAATATCTTCACTATTGCGATTGAAAACCGCCAAGCCGACAATGAAGGTCAACGCACCCAGAAGCAGCAGACCGGGAATAACCCACCACTCTGGTGCCTGCAAGGAATACATCACGTCATGCATTGCTTGAACAAACCACGCAACCGGATTCGCTTGAATAAAGACAACTAAATTCGACGCGGTGTCCTCCACCATGCTCATGGGGTAAATCACCGGCGTTAAAAAGTACAGCGCCCCGAGCACCACAACCACAATGTATTGAACGTCACCGAAACGGGCGTTAAGAATTGACAGCATCAACCCAATACCTTGGGCGAATAACGCCATGGCAACCAAGATCGGGATCGCAAGGATCCACGTCCAGCCAACATTGCGTTGCCAAAAGAACATAAGGATAAGCACAATAAGTTCAAGGAGCACCTGAACGAGTTGCACAATCGATGCCCCGAAAATCGGTGCCCACCCGGGGAACTGCACCTTGCGCAACAGTTCGCCATTTGATTTCAACTGGCTCATCGATAAAACAATGAGTGAATTGAACAAGTTCCACGTAACCAGACCGGTGAATAAAAATGCGGCGTAACTGCCTCGGCTGGGATCAGCGCCCAGCGGTGGCGGAACAATACGGAAAACCACGCTGAAAACTACGGCAAAAACCAGCAAGGTCGCCAATGGTTGCAGAAGTGACCAGGCCCAACCCAGCACACTGGAGCGGTATCGGGTGGCAAAGTCACGGTTGGCAAAAGCCCAGATCAAGGCCCGGCGCGCATAAAGGTCGCTCAGCACTCGCTCACGTTACCTTTCCCGAGGTCTCGCTTGATCTCACACAGGGGATCGTGAGCGGTCAAATGCATGCCCTCATGGTAACGACCGGCCGTCTGCTCGCCGGTAATGCCGGAATATCGAATGGTCGAGGGGTATTCTGGGGCTCTAAACAGGAGGTAACTCATGAGAATCTCAAGAACCGCACGCACCCTGCTCGCGGCAACCCTGACCCTGGGTCTGGGACTCGGCGCTGGTGCCACGGCAATCGCACCCGCTAATGCGGCTGCAGCAGCTTTTGTGGCCACCCCCAACGGAATGGTCGGGATGACCCAAGAAGTCTTGATTTATGCACCTTCCCTGCAAGGTCAACCCATCACCGTTGGCTTTGCTTTGGGTAGTGCGGGCACCAGCCAGATAACTGTTGTTGGTTCCAATGGTTACGGGTCCATGGCTTGGACACCTAGTTTGGCCGGCTCCTGGACTATTTCTGGTCTCGGTAACGCAATTGGTATTGGCAGCACCACGGTCAATATCGCGGCAATGCCCACCACCACCACTTTGTTCACACCAACGAATGCAACCTCAAATGCGGTCAGCGTCGTTGCAGTGATTGTGAGCGCAGAGGCGGGTACCTACGCACCACAGGGCACCGTCAGTCTGGCTTCTGCTTTCGGTAATCCGGTTGGCACCCAGCAGCTCACCCCGATCGCCGGAAGCGCCAATGCTTACGCAACGTTTGAATGGACGCCACAGGCACTCGGGTACTTTCCACTGATTGCCACCTACGCACCCGGTTCCAATGGAACTTTGGCCTCCACCAGTGAGACAGCCAACTCATTGATCGTCTCCAATGCGGGTGTGGTTGAGTTGCGCGTACCAACGTCCTTCCGGGTCGGTCAACCAACTGTGCTCAGTGCATTGATAACTCCCACCACCACGGTTGGCTCAGCAGCATTCCAACTCAATGGTGGCTACCTCAGTGGTTCAATTCCTTTGGTGAATGGTGTTGCCACTACCCAGTGGACTCCAACCCAGCAGGGAATTCAAACAATCACAACCCAGTTCTCCAGCACCGCTGCTGGTGGACCCAGTGGAGCCGTGTCTCAAGCCATTAACGTCCTGGGGGCAAACCCCGCTGACGTGATCACGGTTACAGCACCCAGTGGTACGTGGGGACCGGGTCGCCCGATCTCAATCGCAACGGGTTCCAACACCCAACTGAGCACCAGTTCGGCCTCCGGGTCTTCGGTGCTCCTGAGCGAAGCGGGTCCATGCTCCATTAATGGATCAGTGATTACCGGTCTTGGCGCCGGCACCTGCACGGTCACGGCAGCAAGTGTGGGAAGCAGTGCTTACAACCCTGCTTCAGTTACCTTTGTTGTAACGGTAACCGCTCCACCAAGGAAGAAGAGGCGTTAACCCGTAGTTGCTAACTAGCAATCATTCACTTGGCCTGTTGAGTTTGCGCGAAGCGCGGCTCAACAGGCCTTGTGATTTACGGTCCAACTCGGCTCGAGCGTCATCAAGTTCACTGCGTAGTTGAACAACGTCGGCGCGCAGCGCTTGATTTTCTGCTTCAAGTTTTGTTACCGCGAAACTCTCAAATTGTTCTGAAGCCATTACACTCTCCCCTTCGACAGTAATTGACGTTAAGCCGATAAATCCTTGGTCACTGGGTCCAACATCGGTTGCACTCACCCTCAGTCGCACCGACTCACCTGCAGCGCCCGCACCAATATTGAAGCTAATGAACTCGCCGCGAGAAAAAGTGTGCTCGGTGTTATCAACTTGCAGAGTCACGATTCCTGGTTCACACAGTGTCCCCAGGTGAACCGTGAGTTCACCCGCTATCTCCCGGGTGACATTAATGGTGACCTGTTGACCCGTGTACAGCGGGAAACCCCACGGTTGGGATGGTCGCTGATTACCAATAATGAGTCGGTCGGTGAAGACCGTGTGTGGTGAGGCGAGTGAATAGGTTTTCCAATTCTCAAGGATCGGTAAAATCTGTTGTGGTTGTTCTTGCTTGAGTGCTGATTGCACTTCTTGATTTATGAGAGTGGCAATATCTGACCAGGTAACCGGCGTCAGTGTTGATTGAGTGATTCGCTCTTTGTGTTGCGCGAGCTTTCGCTTGTCCAGCATTTCCCGCTGCAGAACATTGGTGAACTCAATGAGATCACCCGTTGGGAAATAGCAGGCGAGGTCACCGCCTGCTTCCGGTAGTGATGAGTTATTGGCGGCAACGACCGGGGTTCCGAACATGAGAGCTTCACTGACCGGTAAACCCCAACCTTCATAATTCGACGGGTAAATAGTGAAGGCAGCATTGCGATACAACTGCGTAAGTTCTGAGTCGGTGACTCCGTCACTGCGTAACACAATTTTTCCGTCAAGGTTATTTGTTGCCTGCAGTCTCTCTTGGAATTCTTCACTATTCCAACCAATTTTTCCCACACAGATCAACGTCGGAACATTCTCGGCGCCATTGGTGCTAATCAGTTCTTGCCAGGCGTTAAATGCCAACAGGTGATTTTTACGGGCTTCAATTGTTCCCACCATCAAGGCGTACTCACCGGTACTAACTTCTTGGGAATCTTTGTGTTCACTGTGTTTTATTCGGTCAAGTCCCGAAGGCAAGGTGGTGGCAACTCCGGCTGGAATACGCATCCCGGTTTTTTGCAGGTAGTTGGCTAGGTCATTGCGACTGGACTGGGATATTGCTGGGACCCGATCTGCGCAATCACTGAGTAGAGCCAGATAGCGCTCAAATAATGGGCGTAGGTGCTGCGCGTGACCAGCGTCAAGGACCGGGGTGAGGTCGTAGAAGTAGTCAACAAAGTGGACTCCCTGGCCCACGGCCGCTCGCACCGTCGCCATGAGTTGGTCATTGATCCACGTTGCGCCCAAGCACAGAAGCACCGAGTTTGGGTGATCACCAAAATTGACAGGTATTGTTCCCGTCATTGAATTCGGGAAGTCAATTTCTAGAAATTCTCCACGTGTGCGATCAAGGATTACGGCTCGGGAATTTTCACCCAGAAGCAGCGGGACCAGTTGTTCCTCAACCCGCTGGACTCCCGTCACCGTTGACCCGGACACCGTGAACTCAACGAGGTCGGTGACGTCAATCCACAGCACGGTTAAACCCTAGTTCGTCTTGGTGTCAGATATGAGTTGGGAAATGTCTTTCATTTTGCGCCCCGTCGCCGGAAGATTGCGCAGTTTACGACCAAACCACGACGCGGTATTTCCTTGACCTGCGGCGTCCAACCCCACCTGTTGATCCGGTGAAACCCGGTAGTCGATCACTAACTCGGGATCAACCCACATTGACCCTTCGCGGACGGCGCGCAGGCTCCACCAGCGGTCATGCAACCAACCTGTTGGAACGGCAAGGGTGCTGATTCGATTAGGTGCGATGGCGCTCGCGCCACCGGTAGCAATACTGTGTTTGGCAACATAACGCCACTGGCCTTGCAGGTCTAACTGATTGAAATTTTCAGGAACAGGGAATGTTGTCCGCAGGCTTCCATCAGGTGTGCGCCCATTACTGGCCAGCATGCTCACCTGTTCATGTGTTCTGAGAAGTTCAGCTTGGTGCTTGATTCGGTGCGGGTGCCACAGGTCGTCGTGGTCGCCAATGATTACCGTGTCCGCTCCTGCCACCGTTGCGGCGGTAACTACCTGCACAAAGTT